>Ga0208130_1001003_pt1 | contig 13890 bp, 15 predicted proteins | sample ETNtaG_31_FD_185771 | JGI IMG/M metagenome (GOLD analysis project Ga0208130, IMG submission 185771) | Marine microbial and viral communities from oxygen minimum zone, Eastern Pacific Ocean - ETNP201310SV78 (SPAdes) (version 2) | ecosystem: Environmental > Aquatic > Marine > Oceanic ...
TCAAAATTTAATGTTTAAAAAACTATTAAATAAATTAAGAACAAGATTTTTAGAAAATAAAATAGATGAGTCTATTTCAATTTTAAAATCTTCTTACAGATCTCCAAAAAAACCAATTAAGTCAATTGGTTGTATTGTAGATACTAATCTTGATTTGGATTATTCTGATATTTTAGATTTAGCAAGAGAAATGGGTTTGAAGGAAAAGGACATAAAAATAATTAGTTATTCAAATAGTATTTATAATGATCCCTTCTGTAAAATGAGAATATCTGATAAATCTGTCAATTTTTACGGTAATATAATATCCGCTGATGCCGAGGAGTTCACTTCATCTAAATATGATATACTTATTAATTACTTTGGAGAAAATAGAATATTAACATTATTATCATCAAAAACAAATGCAAAATTTAGAGTTGGTTTTGATTGTTCTAACCAAAATATTAATGATATAATTTTTACTGACATTTTTAATAATTTTGAAAAATTTAGAAAACAATTAATCAAATATTTAAATTACATAAAGTGAGCGATTATAATTTGAAAGGAGACTATAAAATCAACCCATTTATAATTGAAAAAAATGAATCTCCATTTGCTGGTATAGGTGTAGCTGTTGTTACTCCATTTGATCAAAATAATAAAATTGATAAGCAGGCCATCTACAGAATTAGTGACCATTTATTTCATAATGGTGTCTCTTATGTAGTTGTGCAAGGTACAACAGGTGAATCCTCAGTCCTAAATCCAGATGAAAAAAATGAAGTTAATTCCATTTTTATTGATGCTTTTAAAGATCGTCTTCCTTTAATACTGGGTATAAGTTCTAATGACACAAACTATTTAACTCAACAAATTTCAAAAACTGATTTAACAGGATTTGAAGCAATAATGTCAGTTTGTCCTTATTATAACAAACCTTCTCAAGAGGGTTTATATCAACATTTTAAAAGTGTATGCGATGTTTCACCAATTCCTTTGTTGTTATACAATGTTCCTGGAAGAACTTCTTGTGATATTTCAAATGATACAATTGTAAGATTAAGTGAGTATTCTAATAAAATAATAGGCATAAAAGAGGCATCTGGAGATGTTAAAAGAATAATAGAGCTACGTAAAAAGATCAAAAGAAAATTTCTTATTATTTCTGGTGATGACTTCACCATGATTGATGCGGTTAGAAATGGTGCTGATGGTATAATTTCTGTTGCAGCCAATGCCTTTCCCTCAATAATGAATAGTACTTATATATCTTTAATTTGGGAGAATGATAAACAAGTGCCTAATAATATTAAAGAATTGGGGACTGTAGATTCATCTACTTTTCTTTTAAATGATTTTTTTGATTTAATTTTTGAGGAAGGAAACCCATCAGGTATAAAATTTGCTTTGCAATGTTTAAATTTGTGTAATGACAAAGTTAGATTACCTTTGACTGGAATTTCAGAAGATTTAAAAAGTAGAATTTCAAACTTTATACATAAAAACAGTTCTGATGAATAAAAATTTAAATAAAATATTTATCGTTTTTTCATTACTTTTTTTAACCTCTTGTAATGAATTTCAAAAGCTTTTACGAAATGAGGATGTTAAATTAAAGTATGAGATGGCTGAAAAGTATTATGAAAATGAAGAGTGGAGAAGAGCGGCTACACTTTTTGAGCAAATTCAACCACAATACAGAGGTAAACCACAAGGAGAAAGAATTACATTTTTTTATGCCAATAGTTTATTAAATAAGAAGAATTATGTTTTGGCTGCTTTTCAATTTGAAAGTTTCGTAAAATCATATCCTATTAGCCAAAAGGTTGAAGAGGCAGCATTTTTAGGTGCCTATTGTTATTATAAACAATCACCAAGGCATAGTCTTGATCAAGAAGAAACTAGAACTGCGATTGAAAAACTGCAAAATTTTATTAATTATTATCCTTATTCTGAAAAACTTTCAGAGGCAAATGATTTAGTACAAGAATTAAGAATCAAATTGGAGTATAAACAATTTGAGATTGCTAAACAGTACAATACAATTAGAGATTATACGTCAGCCATAAAAGTCCTTAATAGTTTTATTTCTGATTATCCAGGAACACCATATCGTGAAGATGCACTTTATTACTTATTTGACTCTTCATATCAATTAGCTGTTAATAGTGTACCTTCAAGGAGACTAGAAAGACTAAATAATGCAGTAAAAGTATATGATGAGTTAATTAAAGATTACCCTGAAACAAAGTTTATTAGTGAATCTCAAAAGAAGATAACAGCAATAGAGAAAGAAATTGCTATATTTGCGGCCGACAAGTCATAAAATTATGGATTTTAAAAAAATTAATGCCCCTACATCAACAGTAACTTATGATAGGGATAAGATTGATTCTCAATCTGAAAATATCTACAAAGCAATCTCAATAATTTCTAAAAGAACAATTCAAATAAATGAGGATATTAAGAAAGAGCTTATAAGTAAACTTGAAGAGTTTGCTACGCCAAGTGAAAATCTTGAAGAAATTTTTGAAAACAAAGAACAAATAGAAGTTTCGAAATTTTATGAAAAGCTCCCAAAAGCACATGCCATAGCTATCGACAATTGGTTATCTGAAAAAATATATCACAGAAAGCCTGAAGAAGAAAAGTAAGGAGATATGTCAGTTCTTAAGGATAAAAACATCTTACTTGGTGTTTCTGGCGGAATAGCAGCTTATAAATCAATTACGTTACTTAGGTTATTAAAAAAAAATGGAGCTAACGTTCAAGTTATTTTTACTAGTTCAGCTCACGATTTTGTTACATCACTTACTTTTTCAACTTTATCTGAAAGAAATGTTTTAACGAATTTTTTTGAAGAAGAGGACGATAACAAAACTTGGAATAATCATGTTGATTTAGCAGAGTGGTCTGATTATTTCCTAATTGTTCCCGCAACATCATCAACTATTTCAAAAATGGTTTCAGGAAATGCAGACAATCTTCTTGTAGCAACATATTTATCATGTAAATCCCAAGTTTTTTTTGCTCCTGCGATGGATCTAGAAATGTATAAATCAATTTCAACTAAAAATAATATTTCAGCACTTCAAGATAAAGGTGATATTTTAATTAAACCTGGTAAAGGTCCTCTTGCAAGTGGGTTATCTGGTGAAGGAAGAGTTGAAGAACCAGAAAAAATTTTAGAACTACTTAAAAAACACGTTAAAAAAAAACTAATTTTTAATGGAAAATCAATTTTAGTTACAGCTGGTCCAACATATGAAATGATTGATCCAGTAAGGTTTATTGGTAATTTTTCAAGCGGAAAAATGGGCTTTGAAATTGCAAAACAAGCAAGTACAATGGGTGCCAAAGTATTTTTAATTTCAGGCCCATCAAATGAAATTGTGGATGACGAAAATATTATTTTAAAAAAAATAATATCTGCGGATCAAATGTACGATGAATGTATCAAGATTTTTCCTGAAATAGATATTTGTATTATGTCTGCAGCTGTTTCTGACTATAAACCCTTAAAATCATATAAAAATAAACTCAAAAAAAGTTCAAATAAGTCTTTACAAATCGAATTAAAACAAAATAAGGATATAATTAAAACTTTGGGTTCAATAAAAGATAAAAATCAAAAATTAATTGGCTTTGCGTTAGAGACCGATGATGAAATAAAAAATGCTAAAATTAAATTAAAAAATAAAAATCTTGATGCAATTGTATTAAATTCACTAAATATTAATGGGGCAGGATTTAATTCCGATACAAATAAAATAAGTTTCATAACTTCAACCTTAATTAAAGATTTTCCCTTAAAGAATAAAAGAAATGTTGCTAAAGATGTCTTACTTGAAATATTTAATTTATAGTGCAATTATATTTAGTCAAATTAATCTTTCGCAAGAATTAAATTGTAATGTTACTGTAAATTATTCACTTGTTAATCAGACAGAATCTAAAATTTTCATAGAACTTGAAAATAAGATTAAAGAATTTGTAAACTCAAAGAAATGGACTAATAAAAGCTATAAAGATTTTGAAAAAATTAATTGCTCATTTTTTATTACAATTTTAGACTATTCTAACAGTTCATTTCGTGTAAATTTTGAAATAAATTCATTCCGACCAGTTCTCAACTCAACCTTTGCTTCCAATAATTTTTTATTTAGAGATAATGGACTAGATTTTAAATTTGACACAAACCAATCAATCATATTTTCAGAATCTAAATTTGAATCAGATTTATCATCATTGCTTGCATTTTATTCTTTAATAATAATTGGATATGATAATGATACATTCTCAAAAAATTCAGGAATGGAAAATTATTTAAATGCAAAAAAAGTATTAGACTTTAGTTCTAGCTTTTCAAATTCCCAAATGTGGACACCATCGCATGGTGGTGGAAGAATTAATAAGTTTTGGCTAATTGATAACTTAACTTCGTCGAATTATCAAACAATTAAACAAATCAACTATAATTACCACTTGAATGGTCTCGATTTACTTATTGGAGATGAAGTCGCAGCAAAACAAAACATTATAGCTACTTTAAAAAATTTCCAATCAATAAACAGGTTTAGACCAAACTCACTCTTACAACAAATGTTTTTTCAATCTAAAAGTGATGAAATATTTAATTTATTTTTATTATTTGAAAATAAAAGTGAGATTAAAGAGCTCAAAGAATTATTAATTAATGTAGCTCCTTTTTATACAAATAAATGGGAGAAACTATAGAATAAAATATTTTGTTATTAAAATTATCCATAAAAAATTATGTTTTAATAGATAATCTAACTATTGGATTCAATAATGGGTTTTCTGTTTTAACAGGTGAAACAGGAACCGGAAAATCAGTAATATTAGCTGCTTTAAATTTGCTTTCAGGTACAAGAGTTGATCATAAAATTGTGGGTCCTAAATTGAAGAAATGTATTGTCGAAGGAGATTTTAAAATTAAAAAGGATTTATTCTTTGATTTTTTTGATTCCAATGATTTAGACTATGAGGAAATAACAATTGTTAGAAGAGAGATATTAAATAATGGCAAATCAAGAGCATTTATAAATGATTCACCAGTAAAATTAGAAATATTAAAAATTTTTTCTGAAAAATTAATAAATATCCATACCCAAAATCAATCACATATCCTTGAGAATAATGATATGTTTTATAATCTTTTGGATATTTACGCTAATCAGGTTGATAAAGTAAAAATTTATAAAAACTTATTAAGTGATTACAATAAAATCAATAAAGAACTCAATTTACTTAAGATTGATAGAGATAATTTTTTAGGCAATTTAGAGTACAATAAATTCATTTTTGATGAGATTGATAAAATGAATTTAGTTGAAGGTGAAAAAACAAAATTAGAAGAGTCATTTAATGACATGAGAAATTTTGATAAAATAAGTAATCTTTTAGATGAATTTAAAATGTTTTCATCAATACAAGATCAAACTATAAATCAGAGGTTTTTAAAACTTTCAAATACTGCAAAAAAAATAAGTAATTATTCAAATGAATTTAAAAGTTACAGCGAAAGGTTCAATAAATTAAATATCGAAATGGATGATTTATTTATTTCAATTAACAATTACGTCGAAAATTTATCCTTCGATCAAAATGAATTCGAAGATACTCAGAGTAGATTATATAAAATTAATGAACTTGAAAAAAAGCACAATGTAACTTCACTTTCAGAGTTAATTGATAAAAAAAATGAAATTAAAAAGCTTTTAGAAAATTCTGATTATCATAATGATAAGATAAGATTACTAGAAAATGAAATTGAACTTATTAAAAAACAAATGAACAATATCTCAAAAAAAATAAGTTCAGCAAGAAAATTATCAAAATCTAAGATTCAGATTGGCATAGAATCAGCATTTAAAAATCTTGCATTGAAAAACTCTAAAATTGATTTTAATCTTACAGAATCTGATGAATTTAATAAGAATGGTATTAACAACATCGAGGTCTTATACAAGCCAAGTGAACAGTCAAGTCCTAAATTACTTTCAAAAATTGCCTCTGGTGGAGAAAAATCACGAATATTATTTGCTTTAAAATCTATTTTATCTAAAAAAATTGATTTACCCACATTAGTTTTTGATGAAATTGATTCTGGAACGTCGGGTGAGATAGCAAATGCCATTGGTAAGATGATGAAGATTATGGGAAAAAAAATACAAATTATTGCTATAACTCACCTTCCACAGGTTGCTTCATTAGCTGATTATCATTACAAAGTTTTTAAAATAGAAGGAGAAAAAAATATAAGTACAAATATCAAAAAATTAGATAAGTCAAACAGAATTAAAGAAATTGCATCTATGATTTCAGGAGAAAATATTACAGAATCAGCAATTAATCAAGCACAAGAGTTACTTAAATAACACTATATTTAAAAAAAAAATGAGTAATAATTTATTAAGAAATAAAAAAGGAATCATTTTTGGTGCATTGGATGAGAATTCTATTGCATGGAAGACTGCGGAAAAAATAAAAGCTCAGGGTGGAGAATTTATCCTTACTAATGCACCTGTTGCCCTTAGAATGGGCAAATTGAATGATTTAGCTAAAAAAACAAACTCTATAGTTGTTGCGGCTGATGCAACCCGTAATGATGATTTAGAAAACTTAATTGATAAAACTCTTGAACATTTTAGTGGTAAAATTGATTTTGTTTTACACTCAATCGGAATGTCAGTTAATGTTAGAAAAGGAAAACACTACACAGACCTTAATCATGATTGGTTGACAAAGGGATGGGATGTTTCAGCAGTTTCATTTCATAAATTAATGCAAGTCCTTTACAATAAAGATGCTATGAATGAATGGGGAAGTATCGTAGCTCTTTCATATATGGCGGCTCAAAGAGTTTTCCCAGATTACAATGATATGGCCGACAATAAAGCATACCTTGAGTCCATTGCAAGAAGCTTTGGTTATTTTTTTGGTAAAGAAAAAAAAGTTCGAGTAAATACTATAAGCCAATCACCAACACCAACAACTGCAGGACAAGGGGTCAAAGGCTTTGAAGGTTTTATAAATTATGCTGAAAAAATGTCTCCACTTGGAAATGCTACAGCAGATGAATGTGCTGATTATACTATAACTCTCTTTTCAGACCTGACAAGAAAAGTAACCCTACAAAATTTATTTCATGATGGTGGTTTTAGTAATGTTGGAGTAAGTCAAGAAGTTATTGATATAGTTTCAAAGAATAGTTAATTCATCTTGTTAAAATGTTTTCAATTGGTCTAACTGGTGGAATTGGCTCTGGAAAAACTTTTATTGCAGAGATACTGAAAGCTAATTTTGATATTAAAATTTTTGATTCTGATTATAGTGCAAAAGAAATAATTCAAAAAAATAAATCAGTTAAAAAAAGTATAATCTTAAATTTTGGTAAAAAGTCTTACATAGATGATCAAATCAACAATAAATTTATTTCTAAAATAGTTTTTAATAATCCTGATAAACTCATCAAATTGAACAGCATTGTTCATCCATTAGTTTTTAAAGACTTTGAAGATTTTAAATTTAAATATTCTGAAAAAATAATTATTGTTGAATCTGCTTTATTGTTCGAGAGTGGTATGTATTTATCAAATAATATTAATATTCTCGTTACTTCTCCTCTAGAAATTAAACTTCAAAGACTAATTGTGAGAGATAAAAGAAATGAAGAAGATGTATTAAAAATAATTAATTCTCAATGGGAAGATTCTAAAAAAATAAAACTTGCTGATTTTGTAATCGAGAATATTAATAAATTAGAAACTGAAAAAAAAGTTAAAAAATTAATGAGTGATATTATATCTAAGTATGAAGAAAATTAGTTTTTCATTATTGATTTTTTTGATGACGACAGCCTTAATTGGTATTATTTTAGTACAGAGCTTCTGGATAAAAACTACCATTGACACAAAAGAAAGACAGTTTTCGTTGAATGTTAATCAAGCATTAAAATCTGTTGCTGATGATATAAAAAGTAGAGAAATGAGTGATTATTTGGCAGTATATCAGAAGCTGATTGATAGTATAGGAAGTCCAAAAGAATCTCAATTGACCTCTGTTTTCCAGTATGTAGATAGGAATCAAAATACAAATAAGACATATATATACTCTCAAGGTATTTTAGAGGATGATTATAATATTACCTCTAATTTGATAGAACCAATTAGTGATGATTCTTTATCGATTATTGACTATACTAAGCTAAAAACTACGACAATCATAGACGATGCTTTTGATCGAGAAATGCAGAATATGAGCTCAATTGAAAGATTACAGAGAGTTGAAAAAATGTCATTAATTGATCAAGCAAAGTATTCATCAATTTTTAGTGACTTAGCAGCTCTAAAACCCATTCATAAAAGAGTTAGCAATGTAGAAATTGAATTACTACTTCAAAAAGAATTTAAGGATAGAGATTTAGATTTAGATTTTGACTACAGGGTATTTAATGGTGAATTAGCCACAAAAGTTGGTTCAGATCGATACACAAACTTAGAGGGTTTGGACAAATATAGTATGCCTCTTTTTGATGATGATGAGGGTATTAGTGAATACTCACTCGTTGTGGGCTTTCCCAATAGAACACATTACTTAAGATCATCTATTTCATACTTGATTATTTTATCTGTCTTATTTACACTAACTATTATTTTATCTTTTTATTTCACTGTGTTAAATTCTATTAAACAAAAGAATATTTCTGAGATGAAAACAGATTTTATTAATAATATGACACACGAATTTAAAACTCCTATAGCAACAATTGATTTAGCATTAAATGCTATAAAAAATGAAAAAGTAAAACAAGATGAGAAGCTAAAAAATAAGTATTTAAATGTGATTAATGAAGAAAATAAAAGGATGAATAAACAAGTTGAGAATGTATTAAAAATATCACAACTTGATAAAAATAAAATTACCTTAATAAAAAAAGAAAATGATTTACATAAAGTAATTAATGAGGCTGCTGAAAGAATATCTCTTTTACTCAAAACTAAAGATGGTAGTATTAATTTTAATTACAATGCTGATAAATCGATAATTGATTTATCTTTTGAGGACCTAACAAATGTATTTGTAAACATATTTGAAAATTCTATAAAATATTCAACTACAGAACCCAAAATTGATGTAAAAACAATAAATGAAAATAGTGATATCATAATTTGCATTAGTGATAATGGAATGGGTATGTCAAATAATGTAAAATCAAAAATATTTGATGAGTTTTATAGAGTTTCCCAGGGGGATATTCACAATGTTAAAGGCCATGGCCTAGGCTTATCTTTTGTTAAAAAAATTATTGATTTACACAATGGTACAATTTCTGTATCAAGTGAATTAGGAAAAGGATCGGAATTTAAAATTATTTTTAAAATATAATGCCTTCAAAGAAAAAAATATTATTAGTTGAGGATGATAATAACTTTGGATCAATTCTTAGAGATTATTTAACCTTACATTCATATGAAACCACCCTAGCTAAAAATGGTATTGAGGGTCTAGAAAAATTTAGAAAGCACAATTATGATCTTTGTATTCTTGATGTAATGATGCCTTTTAAAGATGGTTTTTCATTGGCATCAGACATTAGGTCAATTAATGACGAAGTTCCATTAATTTTTTTAACAGCAAAATCATTGAAAGAGGATGTTATAAAAGGATTTAAAATTGGAGCAGATGATTACTTAATTAAACCTTTTGATTCAGAAATACTTTTATTTAAAATAAAATCAATTTTTAAAAGAAAAATTTCTTTAAAAAAAGCAACTGATAATAAGGTTGATTATATTTTTTCATCATTTAGATATAATTCAAAATTTAGAGAACTACAATTTAAAAATGATAAACCTGTCACACTATCACCAAAGGAAGGCAAATTGTTAACACTTCTGTTAGACAACATGAATGATTTGACAACTCGTGAGGAAGCCTTAGTAAAAATTTGGAATGATGACAACTATTTTACATCTAGGAGTATGGATGTATATGTAACTAAGATTCGAAAATATCTGAGCAAGGATCCCAAAATAAAGATTGAAAATATTCATGGAAAAGGGTTTAAGTTTTCTATTTAATTTTAGCTTCTTGGATGATATTTTAAAACAGAATCAATTAAGTGTTTACTTTTCACATGTAGATATTTCTCAGTCGTGACAATATTCTCATGACCCATCATTTTTTGAATACTTATTATATCCGCTCCATTTTCTATCAAATGAGTTGCGAATGAATGTCGTAGAACGTGTGGACTAATCTTTTTTTTGAGTCCAATATGATTAGCAAGGTTATTCAAAATCGTATAAATCATTACTCTGGTTAGTTTTTGCCCTCTGTTGTTGATAAAAAGAGTATCCTCGTGACCTTTTTTTATTTTCTTAAAATTTCTAATTGATTCAATATATTCAACAATTAGTTTTTTTGCAGTATTACTAACAGGAACAAATCTTTCTTTGTTTCCTTTTCCTAATACTTTAATCAAATTTTCATCCAGAAATAAATCTGATATTTTTAAATCTATTAATTCTGATACTCTCAAACCGCAACTGTATAAAACCTCAATTATAGTTTCATTTCTTAATCCATTATTTTTATTTAATCCTGCCTCAGCAATTAGCGAATCAATCTCCATAGTTGTTAGAGTTGTAGGTATTGATGTGCCAATCTTTGGGTAATCAATTTTTTCAAGTGGATTTTCAATTATAATTTTTTCAAGAATCATAAAGTCAAAAAACAAGTTTAAGCTAGAAATTAATCTTCCTTGTGTGCTTGATTTTATTTTTTTTGATTGCGAATACAAGAATTCTCTAATCAAATCGGTACTGATTTGATTTGGATTGTAATTAATTTTTTTCAGACTTAAATAGTCTATTAATTTTTTTAAGTCTGCTAGATAACCTGAAATGGTATTTTTTGAAAGGTTTCTTTCAAATTTTAAAAAATTTTCAAATTCTTTTGATGATGTATTCCATTTCATGTCAATAAATAATACTTTTATAAATAAGTTTATCAATTATTGTTATGAAAATACAAATAATTAATGGTCCTAATTTAAATCTTTTAGGTGTTAGAGAAAAAGATATTTATGGTAGTTTATCATTTGATGAATATTTTCTAAAACTCAAAACTAAATTTAAAAATATTGAGTTATTTCATTATCAATCTAACATTGAAGGAGAGTTAATTAATAAAATTCAAGATGTTGGATTTGATTTTGATGGTATTATATTAAATGCCGCAGCATATACTCACACATCTGTTGGGATAGCAGATGCTATAAGAGGAATTACTTCACCTGTTATTGAAGTTCATATCTCAAACACTAAATCTAGAGAAGATTTCAGAAAAAAATCATTTATTAGTCCACACGCAAAAGGAGTAATTCAAGGTTTTGGATTGTATAGTTATGACTTAGCTATTTTAAGTTTTTTAAACAACTAAAATTATAAATGTATAACCTCGTCATAAGCATCTGCAACCGCTTCCATAACAGCTTCGCTGAGAGTTGGATGAGGATGTATAGCTTTTAGAACTTCATGCCCCGTAGTTTCTAACTTTCTACCTACGACAGCCTCCGAAATCATTTCTGTGACATTAGAACCAATCATGTGACATCCAAGCCACTCTCCGTACTTTGAATCAAAAATTACTTTGACAAATCCATCAGATTTACCTGAAGCTTGCGCTTTTCCAGAAGCACTAAAAGGAAATTTACCAACTTTTATGTCATATCCCTTGCTTAGTGCTTTTTCTTCTGTATAACCCACAGATGCAACTTCTGGTTTGCAATATGTACATCCTGGTATGTTATTGTAATCGATTGGATTTGGATTTAGACCTTTAATATTTTCGATACAAGTTATTCCTTCAGCTGATGCTACATGAGCTAAAGCTGGTCCTGAGACAACATCACCAATTGCATAAATATTATCAATATTTGTTCTGTAATAATTATCAATTTTAATTTTATCGTTTTCAACCTCTATTCCAAGATCTTCCAGACCTATGTCTTCAATATTTGATTTGATACCAACTGCACTTAAAACAACATCAGCAGAAATAGTTAATGTTTCTTTTTTATTTTCAACTTTGACATCAACTTTATCTCCAACGATTTCTGATCCAGTTACTTTGGTTGAGCAAAGAATATTTATACCTGATTTTTTTAATATTTTTTCTAATTCTTTGGAAATATCTTTATCCTCATTCGGAGCAATATTTTTTTCATATTCAACTAATGTCACTTTTGTGCCCATTGAATTATAAAAATATGCAAATTCAACACCTATAGCTCCTGACCCAACTATTATCATTTCCTTTGGTTGTTTATCTAAAACCATAGCCTTTCTATAACCTATAATTTTTTCTCCATCTTTTTTAAGAGAATCAATATCTCTCGATCTTGCACCTGTAGCTATTATAATATGTTCTGCACTAACATTTATTGTTTTCTCATCATTAGTGACAGTAATGGTTTTATCTGAGTTAAGCTTTCCAAAACCACTGTAAACTTTTATTTTGTTTTTTTTCATTAGAAAATTTACACCCTTACTCATAGTTCCAGCAACAGTTCTACTCCTTTTAATAACTTTTTCAAAATTCTTAGAAAAATTTTCAACTTCAATTCCATAACTCTCAGCGTGATTAAGGTACTCATATACCTCTGCAGATTTTAAAAGAGCTTTCGTAGGAATACATCCCCAGTTTAGGCAAATACCCCCTAAACTTTCTTTTTCGATTATTGCAGTATTAAAGCCTAATTGTGATGCTCTGATTGCCGTTACGTATCCGCCTGGGCCGCTTCCTAAAATTACTACATCATGATTTTCCATATTATTTATTTTTTAAAATTTAAACTTGCTGAATTTACACAATACCTCATTCCAGTTTCAGTAGGTCCATCATTAAATACATGACCAAGGTGTCCATCACATTTAGAACATAATATCTCAGTTCTAATTCTGCTTAATGATTTATCTTCTTTATAAATAACCGAACCCTTAACTGCCTTATCAAAACTTGGCCATCCACAGCCACTATCAAATTTAGAGTTGCTTTCAAACAGCAGATTGCCACATCCTTTACACTTATACGATCCATCTTCAAAATGCATATTGTATTCACCAGAAAAAGGCATCTCAGTCCCTGCTTCTCTTAATATTTTATAACTAAACCTATCTAGTTTTTTTGACCAATAACTATTATCTTTCTTTGTCATGTTTTTTTAAAAACTAAAGCAACAGAATTAACACAATGTCTAATCCCGGTAGTTTCTTTAGGACCATCATTAAAAACATGCCCTAAATGACCACCACATTTCTTACATTTTATTTCAGTTCTTGGATATCCTAATTTATAATCAACGTCATACTCTAGTTTGTCACTAATTTCTCTATCAAAGCTTGGCCATCCACAATATGAATTATACTTGTGATCAGATTTATACAATGGTTCATCGCAACCAGCACAATGATAAGTTCCTTTTTCATAAAAATCATCATATTTGCCAGTGTATGGACGTTCGGTGTAAGCTTTTCTAAGGACTAGGTATGATAATTCATTAAGCTGGCTTCTCCATTCTTTGTCAGTTTTTGTAACCTCGTACTTATTTTGAGAAAAAGTAGTTTGAAAAGCAAAAACAAAAATTAGTAGTAAATAATAAACTTTATTAATATTCATTTGTATATTACAAACTACAAAAATAAGGCATATTTTCAATTAATTAAGTTCCATGACAAAAAGAATTTTTAAGAAAGGAGACCAAAAAGTTCTTAAAGCTTGGGCTTTTTACGATTGGGCTAATTCTGTTTATCCATTAGTTATTTCAACTGCAATTTTTCCAATTTTTTATGGTAGCTTATTTATTGAGAGTGACTA
>Ga0208130_1001012_pt1 | contig 13856 bp, 15 predicted proteins | sample ETNtaG_31_FD_185771 | JGI IMG/M metagenome (GOLD analysis project Ga0208130, IMG submission 185771) | Marine microbial and viral communities from oxygen minimum zone, Eastern Pacific Ocean - ETNP201310SV78 (SPAdes) (version 2) | ecosystem: Environmental > Aquatic > Marine > Oceanic ...
CTGGCTCTGGCGATGTTGGCCAACAGTGTTCGCAACTCCTGCTCCTGGGGCAAGGGCAGGTCCATCAGCGTGAGGGCTTCATCCAGGTCGGCTGGGGGCGTCCATTGCCCGCAGGTCACGATCAAGGTGTGTGGCGTGGTTCGCAGTTGGCTGGCAAGGTTCCGCAGCATGCGGGCGATTCCCGGGTCTTCACAGAACCGGTGCACATCCTTGAGCAGCAGCAGGGTTGGACTGGAAGGGGAGCGCTCCTGCAGCCACTGCAGCACCGCCATCGGCTGTCGGGCACCCAGCTGTTCCTGGCCCAAGGCGCCACTGAGGCCTCCCACGAAATCCCAGCAGGTCAGTGTGCGATCGGGAAGTCGCTCTGAGGTCTGGCGCAGCAGCGTTTCCACGCGCTCTTCCTCATGGCTGCGGATCCAAATCAACGGTGTGCCTGATCGGATCAAGAGATCCAGCTGTGCGATCCAGTTATCAGTCATGGTTCGTCCCGTTGTGTTGCATCGACGACTGCAGATACTTCAGGGCCTGCCAGCGGGGATCAGGTGTTGTCTCCTTGCTGGTTGAGGAAGAGTCCGATGATGTTTGCGGCATTCCTGGGCAATGCTCCCCGCAGCGATTGACGACCGACATCTGAAGGCTGAGCTGTTCGAAAACCCAGCGTTCCGGTTCGAAATCAGCGCGCGGGTTCAGGCACTCCATGAGGCCATCGGGCGAAGTCGGATCGAGCCCCGCTTCGGCGAGATGATCGTCGCTCGGTTCTTGGCCCAGCCAGATCAGTTCCTTGGAGACAGCGATGAGCTGTTGGTTGAAATGACCGAGGCAACGGTCGCAGCGCAGGCAGACGATGGTCTGCACCGACCCTTCAACCTCGAGGAGATTGCCGAGATGTTCTGCCCTGAGAGTGCCTCGCACGGGGGTGAGGCTGGGCATCTCATCGAGTTGACCATCCACTGACCAGACCCTGGAGGTTCCCAGAGCTTGTAGCTCCCTGAGCGGTACCGGCTCAAGGCCGGGAATCATTTGTTGCCGCCCTTTGGCTCGAAAGGCAAGCGGCTTCCAGGGACGCCACCGGCGGCGGCTGGTGCGGGTTGCTGCTTGAGCTGTTCGTCCAGGATGGCCTGGAGATTGTCTGGTAAAGCCTCACGGGTTAACAGGAAGGTCTGCAGAGCTTGGAAGATATTGGCGATCACCATGTAAAGCAGAACGCCTGCCGGCAGAGGGAAGAACAGGAACATTCCTGTGATCATCACCGGAGTGATCTTGTTGGCTGTGGACTGCTGCGGATTCGCAGGCATGCCCATCCCCGAAAGCAGCTGGGAAATGAACAGGCTCAGACCGAAGGAGCCCACGAGGATGGCGATATCCCAGTTGACGGCTCCGTCGGTGTAGAAGCCCACCTGTCCAAGAGCCCTGATGAACAGAAAACCGCTGCGGGCGGCCAGACCGGGGATCTTGCCCTCAACGGTCGCATCACCGGGAGCCAGCGCGGTGATCTCTCCAGCTTCGGAGACCGACACGATCGATTCGCCTTTGGTGACCGTCCAATCAGGCAGGAAAGACTTGCCGTTGTCGACACCCTCCAAGACCTCTGCGAACGCCTCTCCGCTTTTGGTCTGGAGCTGGATCTGGACGTTGTCACCAGTGCCGATCTTGGTTCCACCGGGCAGGCTGGCGATCACGGGGACGTGATCAGTTTCCGTGACGAAGATCGAATGGCTCGCGCTGCTGAACGGTTTTGGCTCCACCGCCGCGATTTGCTCGGCGGGCAGCACTTTGAGATTGAGGGTGTAGGGAACGTCCGCGAACGGTGATCCACGCAGCGTGGCGAATAATGCAAACAGGATCGGCATCTGCACCAAGAGGGGCAGGCAACCGGCCAGCGGGCTGCCGAATTCCTTCATCAATTTGCCCAACTCCTCCTGCTGTTTCTGAGGATTGCTGGCGAAGCGGGACTTGATCTCGGCCTGCCGCTTCTGCATCACCGGCTGGGCGATGCGCATGCGCCGTGCGCTGCGGATGGATCCTGCGCTGAGCGGAAACAGAGCCAGGCGGATCACCACCGTGAGAGCCACGATCGCGAGCCCGTAGCTGGGCACCAGTCCATAGAAGAAATCCAGGATCGGCAGCAGCAGATTGTCGGAGATGTAACCGATCACGATGGCGTTCCGATGGGCGGTGAAGGGTGATGCCAGTGTGCAACAGCGTCGAGGCCGTTGCGTTGACGCTCAGGATTAGGCAGCGAAGCCTTTGCTTGGAATGCTGTCAGTGCTGGAACCGTTGGATTCGGGCCTGCTTTTGATGCGTTCCTGGATGTAGGTCTCGACCTCACGGAAGTTCGGCATCGAACGAAGCTCCAGTCGTGATCCATCCGTGAGCACGAGAACCATGTCTCCCCATGCGCCAAAACCACGGGGTACGCAGCGCACCTCGCGGATCTGGCTGTAGACCACCTGGCTGCGGTCCTTGCCCATCCAGCCGCCGCTCACGGACACCCGTCGACTGGTGATGCGGAAGCGCAGCCACAGAGTCCTCACGATGGCCCCCACGGTGAATGGCAGGCCAATCAGGGTGAAGCCCAGAAGAACGTTGAAGATGAGATCTCCTTTTGCAGGGCCGCCCTCGTAAAAGGTGTCTTCCTGTATTGAGCTGGTCATGACTTCAGGCCCGCCTGTACAAGCAATCTGTCGCATTCTTCCAGCAAGTCGTGATCCTCTGTGGCTGCTCCAGGCTTCAAACTGACCAGAAGCCAGGTGCTGGCGTGTTCTGGTGCGTGTTCGAATCTTGAACGCAGGTGATCGTGCAGCTGTCGCCTCAATCGATTCCTGATCACGGCGCGCTTGCTCACCTTGCTGCTGATCACCACAGCCAATCGGCAGGTTGCAGGACTGCTCTGGCTGACCGACCCCTTCGGAGTCGCCGGTCGTTTGAGCAAGGAATTGTGGGCTGATGCCCTTCTCAGCACCATCAAGGTGCCGTGGAAGCGTTTGCCTTTCCGATGCAGATGGTCAAAACAGCGATGGCCGCGCAGACGCATGGATGCCGGCAGGACCATCGCAGCAATCCGAATGAATCAAACGGACAGGCGTGAACGTCCGCGCTTGCGGCGGCTGCGAATCACACGACGTCCAGTGTGCGTACGCATGCGCACTCTGAAACCGGAAACGCGCCTGCGCTTGCGACTTGTGCCTCCGAGAGTTCGTTTTGTCATGGGATTTTTCCGGCGCCCGGCCTTTCGTCAATGAGCGACTTTATCAGCCGGGGTCAGTCGATATCCACAAGCCAGCTGCCGAGGTAGCCAGATATGGGAACGTCTCCGGGGGCTTGCGCCAGGGCATTGAACTGGAACATTCCCCCCTGGCTCGGGTTGAAGACGTTCATCACGACGGCGTAGGTGCCGCCAGTCGGGATCGGAGTGTCGGGAAAAACTTCGATGGCCGTTTGTTTCTCGTTGACTTCAAACACCGCCGGTAGCACTTCTGTGCATTTGCTTCGAGAGAGCACTCCTCCCAGCTTCATCTTGCACAGGGATAAAGCTTCCGGACGGATTTTTGCATCGAAATAACTGGGAACAGTGATGCTTAGCTTGAGGATCGCGGTCTTGCGATCCTTCTTGCGCAGCATGAAGTAGTACTCCGAGCGATCACTTCGGCGTTGGCTGCTTTGTACGAAGTAGAGCTTGCGATAACCAGCGTCTGAATCCCATCTGAATTCCAGAAGAGAAGGTGTGTTCTGTGCAACGGCAGGCTTGATCAAGCTGGGCAGCAGAGCCGCTCCGCCGATGATTCCGCAGCCGATCAGAGCTGTCACACCAGCACTGAGTTTTGGAGTGGGAGGAAAAAGTCGTTTCATCGTGATTCCGGAGCAGTCGGCGCGAATGCCGTGAGTCGTGAACGGATTGTCCTGAGAATCTCCCGAATGCAGGTGCTTCGGGGGTCGGCCCCTGATCTGTCAGTTGTGACCAGATCGGTCCGGGCGCAGACGTGCGGCTGCCCTCAGGTACGGATGGTGCAGCTGCCGATCAGCAGGAATCCAGGCGTGGGCGAGTAGCCGGATACAACGTGCAAGATCCTCCTGGACGACCATCTGCTGCACATCCAGAAGGGCCACGTCCTCCCAACCTGATCGGTGGCGCGCCGCCGCTGCGGGAAAGCTGGCGTCCAGGTCGGAGGTCACGGAGAACGTCACCGAGACCAGCTGTTCGGGATCCAGAGCGTTCTGATCCATCAGGGCATCCACCAGCTCGGCAACAGCCTCTCGAATGGCGTCTGCGCTGTTATCAGCGCAGGTGGTGGCACCGCGCAGACCTCGCAGCAGCCGGGGGGCTGTCATGGTCTGTACATCCAGAGGGGTTGGCCGCTGAGCTCAAGTTCCGTGGTCAGTAACTGATCGAGTCGCAGCAGCAGGCTTGATCCAGGTAAGCCCTGGAGGAGACGCTTACGCGGCTTACCAAGGGTCACCGGCCGGCAGCGCTCTTCATCAAGCTCAGCCAAACGGGCTGCCACCAATCGAGCCTGTTCCTCGTCGCCCAGTTCATCAATAAGGCCTAGATCTTTGGCCTGTGCTCCACTGAACACCCGCCCATCAGCGAAGGTTCGGACCTTGTCCTTGTCCAACCCACGGCCCTCGGCAACGGCGCCCACGAACTGGTCGTAACTGCTGTCGATCAGGCTTTGGAGCAGCTCGCGCTCCTCCGGACTGAGGGCCCTATCAGGGGAAAGAATGTCCTTGAAAGCACCGCTCTTCACGGTTTCGAAGCGGACACCGACTTTCGCCAGCAGTTCCGAGAGGTTGTTGCCCCGCAGAATCACACCGATCGAGCCGGTGATCGTGCCGGGATTGGCCACGATCGAATCGGCTGCCACGCCGACATACACACCTCCTGAGGCAGAAATGTTGCCGAAGCTGGCCACAACCTTGCAGCCTTTTTCGCGCAGCCGCAGGAGAGCTGCATGGATTTCCTGACTGTCGCCGACTGTTCCCCCTGGACTGTCGATGCGCAGTAGGAGAGCTGGAAACTCCCGCTCCTGCACGTCGCGCAGAGCCTTCAGCACCCTGCGTCGTGTCGAGCCACTGATCGCGCCCTCAATGACGATGCGCGCCATGCGGCGTTTGGACTTGCGGCGCCACAGCCACCCCATGATCCTCTGTTCAACTCGCCGGATCTTAAAAAGGACCCTGTCGGCCTAATTCCATGACGACCCTGCAGCGCGGGCTGCTGATGGTGTTGCCCTTCGCTCTGTGGGGTACCGCAATGGCGGCCATGGCCCCTCTGGTGGAGTCGGGCGGGGCTCCTTTGGTGGCCTGTCTGCGTCTGCTTCCTGCTGGCATCGTGCTGCTGATCGCTGTGCCTTTTTTGGGGAGGCGGCTGAGCGTTGATCCTGCTGATCGTGGCTGGTTTCTGGTGTTCACCCTCGTGGATGCAATTCTCTTCCAGTTTTTTCTGGCCAAAGGTCTGCAGGGCACTGGTGCAGGCCTCGGATCAGTCTTGATCGATTCGCAGCCCCTGATCGTGGCTCTGCTCGCGCGCTGGCTGTTCGCAGAGTCGATCAATCCGATCGGCTGGATTGGCCTTGTGGTCGGACTGTCCGGCATCGTCTGTCTTGGGGTCCCGGCACCGCTGCTCCAGCACTGGTGGTTGCAGGCTGATCTTTCCGATCTGCAGACCGGCTGGCAGGACGGCACGGGCTGGATGCTGCTGGCGGCACTGGCGATGGCTCTGGGCACTGTGCTGTGTCGCTTCGCCTGCAAAAACAGTGATCCCGTGGCGGTTACCGGGTGGCACATGGTGTTGGGTGGAGTGCCTCTGCTCGTCTGGCATGGTCTCGACGCCAGCACAGCTCTGATCCCAGCTTGGTCGGCCCTCGACTGGGCTCAGATGGCCTATGCCTCGCTTCTGGGCAGTGCTCTGGCCTATTCCCTGTTTTTCTGGTTCGCGAACCGCGAGGACCTCACCGGTTTCAGCACGCTGGGCTTCCTGACGCCAGTGTTTGCGCTCGCCTCCGGGGGAGTGTTGCTGGGAGAACGCCTCGACAGCCTGCAGTGGTTGGCAGTGCTGTTGGTGCTGATCTCTGTGCTGTTGGTGAGTCAGCGACAGCGCCTCTGGGAGCCCTGGGTATCGGCGTCGATCACGCGTCCTGGAGACCTGAAGGCATGACCGATCGTCCTCTAACTCTTGTGCTGGTGAGCACACCCGTCGGACAGCTCGGCAGCGGCCGGGGCGGTGGTGTTGAGCTCACGCTGGGATCGTTGGTGAAGGGCCTTGCCCAGCGTGACCATCGCCTGCACCTCGTTGCACCTGAAGGCTCCTCTTCACCGGTGAAGGATGAGCGAGTGACCCTCCACACCGTTGCGGGTGTTGATCAGCCGAGTTGGCAGCATGCGGACCGGAACGCTCCGATGCAGATTCCCAGTGATGCTGTGCTGCCTCGACTCTGGGATCGGGCGCTTGAACTGGCCAGCGATGTTGATGCACTGCTCAACTTTGGATACGACTGGCTGCCGTTATGGCTGACTCCCCACGTCGAGCCGAAGATTTTTCACCTGGTGAGCATGGGCTCCGTGTCTGCGGTGATGGACTGTGCTGTGGCCGATCTGGCGCGCTGGGATCAGCGCCGCCTCGCCTTTCACACCTGTCGGCAGGCCGACGACTTCGCCCTGATTGAGCCGCCTGAGGTGGTGGGTAATGGTTTTGATCTCTCCCGATATCAGCTGCAGCTCACAACGGATGGTCCACTGGGCTGGGCCGGACGAGTGGCGCCTGAAAAGGGGCTTGAGGATGCGGCATCGGTTGCGGCTCAGCTTGGTGAGACACTGCGTGTTTGGGGGCTGGTCGAGGACGACGCCTATGCCAGGCGAGTGGAGAGTGCTGTCCCAGCAGGAACAATTGAGTGGTGCGGCTTCAAGCCCACCGCAGAGCTGCAGCGTGAACTTGGCGGTTGCAGAGCGCTGCTCAACACACCGAAGTGGAACGAGGCCTACGGCAATGTTGTGGTTGAGGCCTTGGCCTGTGGTGTGCCGGTGATCGCCTACGACCGCGGTGGTCCTGGAGAGATCATTCAGAACGGCGAAACCGGTTGGCTGGTGGCTCCCGATGATCGGGAAGCTCTTGCTAGAGCAACACTTCAGGCTTCGGCCATCGACCGCGTTGCCTGCCGGCGCTGGGTTGAGCGCTGCGCGAGTCAGGAGGGATTGGCCACTCGGGTCGAAGCCTGGATCCGCAGGGGGCTGACACCAGGAGATGGCACCATCTCCTGATGACAGCGGATTCATCAGCCCCGACTTCTTCGGTCGTTCTTCCAACCGTTCGGCAGCGACGGCATGGAATGCTGCTCATCCTTGTGCTGGCAGTGGCGATCTTCTGCTGGAAGCTCGGCAGCACCGGTCTCGTTGATGAAACGCCTCCATTGTTCGCGGCGTCGGGCCGCGCCATGGCGGAGACCGGTGACTGGCTCACACCCAGGGTCAACGGCTTGCCCCGGTTCGACAAACCACCCCTGGTGTACTGGCTGATGGGCCTGGGATATGTCCTGCCTGCAGGCAGTGTCTGGGACCCGCTCGGCACTTGGGCGGCCCGTTTGCCTTCAGCCCTGGCCTCGGTGCTGACCATGCTCGCTCTTGGGGACACCCTGCTGCGTTATCCAGTGCGGGGCGATTCGTTTCCGCGTCGGACGGCCATCGCCGCATCCCTGGCTTTTGGCCTGTCTCCGCTGGTGCTGATCTGGAGCAGAACCGCTGTCAGTGATTCGTTGCTCACTGGGATGCTCGCTCTCAGCCTGCTCTGCCAATGGCGCTGCTATGCGAGTGGATCGGGTCGGCGTTGGTGGCTGGCCTGGATTGTTCTGGCCTTCGCCGTGCTGACCAAGGGCCCGGTGGCGGTTGTGCTCACAGGCATCACCCTGGTGCTGTTCGCCTTGATTCGCCGGGATCTGTCAGGACTGTGGACGTCTCTGAGGCCTTTGCAAGGACTTGTGATCACAGGCCTGATCAGTCTTCCTTGGTATGCAGCCGAGCTGCTGGTGGAGGGACAGCCTTTCTGGGACAGCTTTTTCGGATATCACAATCTTCAGCGCCTCACCAGCGTGGTGAACGACCATCTGCAGCCCTGGTGGTTTTTCGGACCTGTGCTGGTGGTGGCGTCATTTCCCTTCACCCCGCTGCTGGTCTTCGGGCTGGGACGGGTGATTGCCGACTTCGCGGGAGGTGCTTCCTTGCGGCGCATTCCCGTCCGCGACAGCCTCGGCCATTTCGCCGGCTGCTGGTTGCTGGCGGTGTTTCTGCTGTTCACTGCAGCGGCAACCAAGTTGCCCAGCTATTGGCTTCCTGCCACACCTGCCGCCGCCTTGCTGATCGCTTTGACCGCTCTCCCCCCGTCTCTTCAGGGACGCAAGGGTTTGTGGATTGCCTGGTGTTCAACTGCGCTCTGCACAGTGATCCTGTCGGCTGGTCTGCTGGCATCGCCCCTCTGGATTCCACTGATTCAGGATCCGGAGATGCCCACCCTGCCGGCTGAGCTGCTGGCCAGTGGCTTGGTGATCAGGGCTGCGGTGTGTTTCGTGGTTGCCGTCCTGCTTGGAACCAGGAGTTTCTGGGGCGCTGTGCCCGGACGACTGCTGGCTTGGCAGGGACCCATGGTGCTGTTTCAGCTCATTGCACTCGTGCCGATGATCCAGCTTGGGGACCGGGTTCGTCAGCTGCCGGTCCGCCAGGTCGCACAACAGGTTGTGGCGCAACGCCGGCCTGGGGAACCCCTGGCGATGGTCGGTGTGCTCAAGCCTTCACTCCATTTCTACACAGACCAGGTGGTGCTCTACGAAGGCCAATCAAAATCTGCGTTCATCAACATCGCTGATCGTCTTAGTCGTGAGCAGCGACAAGGTTTCCAGGGCTTGCCTCGCACGGAGGTCGATGCGTCGCCCTCCGTGCTGATTGTTATCAACCAGGGGACGGCAGCCAAGCAGCACTGGCAGGGCCTTAAGCCGCAAAAACTGGGGAGCGCCGGAATCTACGAGTTGTGGCGTTTGGACAGGTCTCGACTTGAGCAGCGTGCTGCGGATTCGCGCAAGGAGGGTGTGGATCTCACCTGGACAAGACCACGACCCGAGCGCTACTGATCGCGTTCACCCGGTTCCGACAACTCGCTCAGCTGGATGCGGCGGCAGAAACTGCAATGGCCCCACTGGGCCATCTCTCCCATCGGAGAGGGTGTTCCACAACGTGGACATGGCGCGATGCCATGCACATCAATACGACTGGGATGGCGTTTCCACTCCTCGAGCGGATCTCCGACCAGCTGACGCGGCGCAGGATGGTGTTGCTGAATCCGCAGATCGCGCACGGGATGGCCTGCGGCACGAATGGCTGCGAGCAGCTGCGGTTTGCTGTACAGCAAGGCCTGGCGCCACTGGGGATGGCTGGCTCCCACGGTCAGCATTCCACTCCGCAGGGCTAGCGGTTGGCAATGGCTGGAGAGTGGATCGCCCGCCAGTTTCGGCCAGTCTTGCCAGAGCGCAGCCAGTGAACCTTCCTGCCTCCAGCTGCTTTGGAGAGCCTCCAGACATCCGCTGATCGCCTGAACGGGTGCCGGTTCAGGTGGCATCAGCACTTCACCCTTCCCGAAGCGACGACGCTGCGATTTCGGGGCCCGACCCATGCCAATTGCCGATTTGAGCCGACCTTAGGCAGGCACTGTTGATTTGCTCGCTACCCTCAAGCTGCTGCTCGCCCCGATCCATGGGTTTCTTCGACCGGCTCAGCCGACTGCTGCGCGCCAATGTCAACGATCTCGTGAGCAAGGCCGAGGATCCCGTCAAGATTCTCGATCAGTCCGTGGCGGACATGCAGGAGGATCTGGTGAAGTTGCGCCAGGCTGTCGCCATGGCGATCGCCAGTCAGAAGCGCCTTCGTAATCAGGCCGATCAAGCGGAATCTCAGGCTCGTACCTGGTACGAACGGGCGGAGCTCGCTCTGAAGAAGAACGAGGAGGATCTGGCCCGAGAGGCACTCACCCGTCGCAAAACATTCCAGGAGACCTCTGCCTCTCTGGCCAAGCAGGTGCAAGGTCAGGACGCTCAGGTGGAAACCCTCAAGAAGAGTCTTGTGGCACTCGAGGGCAAAATTGCCGAGGCACGCACCAAAAAGGACATGCTCAAGGCCAGGGCCCAGGCGGCCAAGGCTCAGCAACAGCTCCAGAGTGCAGTGGGGAATATGGGTAGTAATTCCGCCATGGCCGCCTTTGAGCGGATGGAGGACAAGGTTCAGGCGATGGAAGCCAGCAGTCAGGCCGCGGCTGAACTGGCAGGAGCTGATCTGGAGAGCCAGTTCGCAGCCCTTGAGGGTGGAGATGATGTTGATGATGATCTTGCAGCCCTTCGCCAGCAACTGGCCGGCGGTCCCGAAGCCGTTGCATTGCCTGCAGCTGACCAGGGCAAGGCAGATGCTGTTCAGCCGGTGAACGTGTCTGAGGTCGACAACGACCTTGAAGAGCTCCGACGATCCATTGACAAGATCTGATCACGGAGTTGTGGTCATCCGTCGTGATCACCCGCCCTCAACCGAAGACCTCTCCGGATGATCACCTCTGATCGCCTCGCAAGGCTCGGTAGCGGTGTCTTTGATCGCAATGACCGGCGCAAGTCGGCCTATGTCGACAGCGAAAGGCAGCAGCATCAGGCCCTGATTGACCTGTCTCTCGGCTCCACTGATCTGGCGCCACCAGTCGCTGCCGTGAAAGCGATGGCCGAGGTGCTTGAGCATCCCTCCAGCGCCTCCTACTGCCTCCATGCAGGAACACAATCGTTCAGGCGTGCTGCTGCCGCATGGGTTCAGCATCGATTCGGTGTTCCAGTGGATGCGGAGACGGAAGTGCTCCTCTTGGTGGGATCGCAGGAAGGTACGGCGCATCTGCCTCTTGCCGTTCTTGATCCCGGTGATTCGGCTCTGATTCTTGACCCCTCCTACCCCTCTCACCGCGGTGGCCTGGAACTGGCGGATGCCGCCATTCATACCCTTCCACTCACAGCTGAGCGGGATTGGGCTCCAGACTTCGACGCGCTCTCCGCAGAGCAATGGCAGCAGTTGCGTCTGATGGTGCTCGGTTTTCCTCACAACCCCACCGCCTGCACCGGAGAGCAGGCCTGGCTTGACGAGGCCATGCACCGTTCGGTTCAACACGATCTAGTGCTGGCCCACGACAACCCTTATGTGGATCTGGCGCTGGAGGGTGATGCCCCGTCTCTGCTGTGCTGCCCCCATTGGCGGGAGCGGGGAATTGAATTCTTCTCTCTGTCCAAGGGCTGGTGTCTCGGGGGATTCCGGTTGGCGTTTGCGGTGGGAGCTGCTCCATTGATCAGCGCATTGCGCCAGCTGAAAGGTGTCGTTGATTTCAACCAGTGCCAGGCCCTTCAGCGGGGCGCAGTGGTGGCGCTGGATCAACATGCCGACTGGCCATCACGTCTCCTGCCCATTTATCGCCAGCGCCGCGATCGCATGCGACAGGCTTTGGCTGATCTCGGTTGGACCGTGCCGATGCCATCCATGGCTCTCTACCTCTGGATGCCAATTCCGGAATGGGCGAGTGCCAAGGGCTGGAGCGACGAACAGCTTGCGGCTGAGCTGCTGGAGCACTGCGGCGTAGCGCTGACCCCTGGTTCCGGTTTTGGTGATGCCGGCCGTGGCTGGCTGCGGCTGGCTCTTGTCCGTCCGGTCGAGGATCTGGAGAACGCTGTCGCTCGCCTCTATCCCTGGTGGGAGCAGCACCATTGACCTTTGTGCGCACGGGCCGGGGGCGACTGCTGCACGATTTACGCCGCCATGGTCATGACGCTTGGTGGCTCAGGCGTTTGGGCGTCTGTGCCAGCACCGAGAGTGAGTTGTCTCAATGGTTGGTGCAGCAGCCCTGGTCTGGACTCTCTCCTCGTGCTGTGTTGGCTGACCATCAGATCCGTGGCCATGGACAGTACGGACGCCGCTGGATGGCGCCGATGGGCGGTGTCTGGTTGAGTGCGGCTCTCCCCTGGCCTCAGCAGCAATGCTCAACGGGGTTGTTCGGTCTCACTGTGGCCCTTGCCCTGGCGGAGCAGGTCGAGTCCACTGGCCTGCAGGTGTCCATCAAGTGGCCCAATGATCTGATGATTGAGTCCCGCAAGCTGGCCGGTGTGCTGCCCACCCTGGTCTTCCGCGGCAATCGGGTCCGTCTGGCTCGAATCGGCGTCGGGCTCAATGTGAATAATCCGGTTCCTCCTGGAGCGATCTCCCTGCGGGAACTGCTTTGTTCAGGGCGATGTCGGCTGAGGGTCTGGCAAGGAGCTGTGTTGCGCGCACTCGACCGCGCCTGCGAGTTGGCGCTTGAGCCCAGCATGGTGGTCCGTCAGGCCGAGCAGCGTCTCTGGGCTGCATCGGTGGCTGATCCAGGCACGGGAGAGTCCTGGCAAGTGCGAGGTATTGGCATGGACGGACGTCTGCTTCTGGAACAGGGGACCCGGAGGACCAGCTGGACCCGTTGGACAGACAGTCCTGATCAGGATCTCTAGAGTCTCGCTCGATGAGACCGTCTTGATCCGTTGGTTCTGCGTTGGCTTGCCGCATCGGTTCTGCTGTCCATTCCTGCCCTGCAGGGGCCAGTGACCCCCCCTGAGCTCAAGCCGCTGCCGCCGCCGCTCAGCTTCGACCGTTCGCTGGAGTCCCTAGAGCGAAACCGTGTCATCACACCGCTCGAGCGGCACCAGATTCAAACCGGGGAACAGTCCCGACCCATTGATGTTCCAGCCTTCCAGCAGGCCTGCCGAAGCGGTGCGCTGTCGAAGCAGGAATGCAGCAGCGGTGTGGCCGTGCGCCTCCGGAGTTATCGCCTGCAACCGCGCGTTGTCTGGAAAGGCCGTGATGAAACGCTGACCGGCTTGTCCAGACGCGGTTTTGATGGCACACCGCTTCCTCCGATTTCAGTACCGGTGAAGGCTTTGCTGGCAGGCTCCTCTGCAACGTTCCGTCTTGAGACGGTGTTTGCGGTATCTCCCCGACCGGCTTCGATCTCTGGCAACGGCGATCGCAAGCTGCTGTTCCCGATCATCGGTTCAGCCATCACCACAAGTGACTTCGGCTGGAGGATCCATCCGATCATCGGGAGATGGTTGATGCATGCCGGCAAGGATCTGGCTGCTCCTGAAGGGACCCCGGTGGTCGCTGCGTTGTCAGGAACCGTGCTGAGCAGCGGTTTGGCGGGTGGTTACGGCATTGCTGTGGAGCTGGATCATCCCCAGTCCAAGCGCCGGACCCTGTACGGACATCTTTCAGAGATCTACGTGAAGTCCGGCCAGAAGGTTCGCCAGGGTGAGGTGATCGGCCGTGTGGGCAGCACCGGCCTCAGTACAGGACCTCATCTGCATTTTGAACTGCGCCAGCCTGAGGCCGGCGGCTGGGTGGCTGTTGACCCTGGCGATCTAGACCTCAATCCGCTTACTGCTTCTGGAGCCGATGCTGTGTCACTGCTCGTTGGGCAGCTGATGACCAGTCTCGAGCGTTCTCAAGATTCAGACGTCTGAGCCTGACGCTCTTCTCGCAGGATGAAGCCCACACCTCTGACGGTGTGAATCAAGGTTGCTCGTTCACTTGATTCGATCTTCTGGCGCAAATAGCGGATGTAGACATCGAGAAGATTGTCATCGCCGTAGAAGTTCTCACCCCAGACTCCGCGCATGATTTCAGCGCGTTCGAGCACTTTCCCCTGACCACGCATCAGGAAATTGAGTAACTCGTATTCCTTCACGGACAGCTGGATGAACTGGCCTGAACGGGTCACATCCCTTGTGCTGGTGTTCATCACCAGGTCTGCAACCTGAAGTGTTTCAGGATGATCTCCGTCG
>Ga0208130_1001013_pt1 | contig 13856 bp, 8 predicted proteins | sample ETNtaG_31_FD_185771 | JGI IMG/M metagenome (GOLD analysis project Ga0208130, IMG submission 185771) | Marine microbial and viral communities from oxygen minimum zone, Eastern Pacific Ocean - ETNP201310SV78 (SPAdes) (version 2) | ecosystem: Environmental > Aquatic > Marine > Oceanic ...
AAAACCTCTCTATTAAAGAAATTTCATTACCTGATCAAATTAAAAGATTTTATAGCAATAATGGTTTAGAAATTAGTCAGAATATTTTACCTTTAGATTTAGATACCTTAATAGTTCTTAGTAATGAAATCTATTCTTTAAAAAATTTAGAAGAGCTTAGTAATTTATATAGTCCTATCAAATACACTTTTGGGATGAATTTTAATAATAATGAAGACTTATTAAAACTTATTAACTTCTCAAACCATCAAGAAACTATAAAACTAGAATCTAATACAGTTGAATCAACTTTAAGTTCTTTCAATAAATTATACAAAAACACCAATAAAAATATCTTAGATGCAAATTTTACTGAGCTTTATAACTCATATGAGAATAAAGAAAATTTATTTACTTTATTTAGTGATGGTATTCTTTTTTATAAAAATTTACAAAAATCAAACTTTAATCTTTTTCCTCAAAATAATTTTATTTGGAATGAGGATTTAGGAATATTTAGTAATAACGCTAATCCTATACCTTATTCTAATTATGGATTTAGTGCATTTATTAACAATACAAACCATATTGGAGTGCTATGCCATTTTACCAAAGAAGAAGTCAGAGATCATACCTTTCGAAATTTCAATTTGCAGATTGGACCAATATCAATCAATGAGTTAAAAAACTTTGAGAACTTACCAATTGGATATGAAGAAATAGTTAATCTAAAAAATAAAAATATAATCGATACTGATCAAAATTTATTTGGTCAGATAGACTCAATTAGAGAAATTATTTTTGGAAATGCAAAATATAGTGATTTGATTGAAAGTAATAATTATCTAAATTAATATTATAAAAAGCCGTTGTATTTATTGAGATTTATAATACATTTCCACAACTGACTATTTAATCTTACATGTGGCCTCGTGCTGGAATTGGTAGACAGTCTGGACTTAAAATCCAGTGGGATTTATTCCCGTGGCGGTTCGAGTCCGCCCGAGGCTACCAAAAAAATTCTATTGTCTTAGTTTTCACTTTAGATCGTGTTTGATGAATTTAAAATTATCGTAAATATGTAAGTAAATAAAATAGGCGGCGTCCTACTCTCCCAAGCCTTAAGACTAAGTACCATCGGCGCTGGAGGCCTTCACGACCGAGTTCGAAATGGGATCGGGTTTTTTCACTCCGCTATGACCGCCACAAACTTTTTATAACATTGTAGTTAAAACTTTTCGCTGTGTATTATAATTCAAGCATTGGATTATTAGTACTGGTTAGCTTCATGTGTTACCACACTTCCACACCCAGCCTATCAACGTGGTAGTCTTCCACGATCCTATAACGAAGCCTAGTTTTGAGGTTGGCTTCCCGCTTAGATGCTTTCAGCGGTTATCCATTCCGTACATAGCTACCCTACGATGCAGCTGGCGCTACAATAGGTACACCAGAGGTACGTCCACCCCGGTCCTCTCGTACTAAGGGCAGATCCTCTCAAGCTTCCACAACCATGGCAGATAGGGACCGAACTGTCTCACGACGTTCTAAACCCAGCTCGCGTACCGCTTTAATTGGCGAACAGCCAAACCCTTGGGACCTGCTTCAGCCCCAGGATGCGATGAGCCGACATCGAGGTGCCAAACCTCCCCGTCGATATGGACTCTTGGGAGAGATCAGCCTGTTATCCCCGGCGTACCTTTTATCCGTTGAGCGATGGCCCTTCCACGAAGTGCCACCGGATCACTATGACCGACTTTCGTCTCTGCTCGACTTGTGGGTCTCGCAGTCAGGCAGGCTTATGCCATTGCACTCGACGAACGGTTTCCAAGCGTTCTGAGCCTACCATCGCGCGCCTCCGTTACTCTTTGGGAGGCGACCGCCCCAGTCAAACTGCCCACCATGCATGGTCCCAACACCGGATAACGGTGTATGGTTAGGCATCAAGGAACAGAAGAGTGGTATTTCACTGGTGACTCCAGACTGGCTAGCGCCAATCCTTCAAAGTCTCCCACCTATGCTACACATCTGTCCCCTAATACCAATACAAAGCTGCAGTAAAGGTGCACGGGGTCTTTCCGTCTAACCACGGTTACTCGGCATCTTAACCGAGAATTCAATTTCACTGAGTCTATGTTGGAGACAGTGGGGAAATCGTTACGCCATTCGTGCAGGTCGGAACTTACCCGACAAGGAATTTCGCTACCTTAGGACCGTTATAGTTACGGCCGCCGTTCACCGGGGCTTCAATTCGGAGCTTGCACCCCTCCTATTAACCTTCCGGCACCGGGCAGGCGTCACACCATATACGTCGTCTCTCGACTTTGCATAGTGCTATGTTTTTAGTAAACAGTCGCTACCCCCTCTTCTGTGCCACCTCCTACTGGTTGCCCAATAGCAGGTCACTTTTATCCCGAAGTTACAAGTGTAATTTGCCGAGTTCCTTCAACATAGTTCTCTCAAGCGCCTTGGTATACTCTACCTTCCTACCTGTGTCGGTTTTGGTACGGTCTAATGCTGGAGCTATTTCCAGGGACAAATTCACTGCAAGTTCAATCCAGTAAGAACTTACAATTTACTTCATCCGTCACTACCAGCTGGTGCAGGAATATTAACCTGCTTCCCATCGACTACGGCTTTCGCCCTCGCCTTAGGGGCCGACTAACCCTGCGCAGATTAGCTTTACGCAGGAAACCTTAGGATTTCGGCGGAAATGTCTTTCACATTTCTTATCGTTACTCATGTCAGCATTCGCACTTCTGATACCTCCAGCAATGCTTACGCATCACCTTCACAGGCTTACAGAACGCTCCGCTACCCAATTACAAAGTAATTGTCAAAGCTTCGGTAAATGATTTGAGCCCCGTTACATTTTCGGTGCAGGATCTCTTAATTAGACCAGTGAGCTGTTACGCTTTCTTTAAAGGATGGCTGCTTCTAAGCCAACCTCCTGGCTGTCTTGGAGTTCCCACTCCCTTTCACACTTAATCATTATTTGGGGACCTTAGCTGTTGATCTGGGCTGTTTCCCTCTCGTCCAAGGACCTTAGCACCCATGGACTGTCTGCCGTGCAGACTTATCGGTATTCGGAGTTTGATTAGGTTTGGTAGGAATTGCTTCCCCCTAGCCCATTCAGTGCTCTACCCCCGACAAGATTCACACGACGCACTACCTAAATAGTTTTCGCGGAGAACTAGCTATTTCCGAGTTTGGTTGGCCTTTCACCCCTAATCACAAGTCATCCCGTAGCTTTTCAACGCTAGTGGGTTCGGTCCTCCGGTGAATTTTACTTCACTTTCAACCTGCTCATGACTAGATCACCCGGTTTCGAGTCTAATCCCATTAACTAAATCGCCCTATTCAGACTCGCTTTCGCTTCGCCTACACCTAAATGGCTTAAGCTTGCTAATGAGATTAAGTCGCTGACCCATTATACAAAAGGTACGCTGTCACCTCACAAAGAGGCTCCAACTGCTTGTAAGCATCCGGTTTCAGGTTCTATTTCACTCCCCTGCTAGGGGTTCTTTTCGCCTTTCCCTCACGGTACTGGTTCACTATCGGTCATAAAGTAGTATTTAGGCTTAGGAAGTGGTCTTCCTATATTCAGACAGGATTTCACGTGTCCCGCCCTACTCATGTCTAGTTTTTACTATCTACCCATACGAGGCTATCACTCACTATGGCCTGCCTTTCCATACAGTTCTGGTTTAGTAAAAAGTAGCACTGGCCTGGTCCGCGTTCGCTCGCCACTACTAACGGAATATCTTTTCCTCTAGGTACTTAGATGTTTCAGTTCCCTAGGTTCGCCCTTATAAGCTATGAATTCACTTATAAGTAATCGGGTTTCCCCATTCGGAAATCTCGGGTTAAGCTTATTGACAGCAAGCCCGAGCTTATCGCAGTCTGTCACGTCCTTCATCGCCTCTTTATGCCAAGGCATCCACCAAATGCTCTTACGCGCTTGAATTATTAACACACAGTGAAAAGTTTGTGTTTGTTAATAACTTTTTGTAGTTATTTGTTGTTATTATTTGTGTTTTAACGAATAACTCGTGCAAAGTTATTCGTTATTATCAGCTTACATATTTACGATTTTAAAGAAGTTGGTGGAGGATAGCGGGATCGAACCGCTGACCTCCTGAATGCAAATCAGGCGCTCTCCCAGCTGAGCTAATCCCCCAACAGTGTTGGTGGGCGAGGGAGGACTTGAACCTCCGACCTCACGCTTATCAAGCGCGCGCTCTAACCAACTGAGCTACACGCCCAATTAATGCCCTTTATCAACATAGTTGAAAAAAGCAAAACAAATAGACGGTGGTTACTTTGAACGTACACTGAGTTCAAAGTTTTTTTTCCTTTAGAAAGGAGGTGATCCAGCCGCAGGTTCCCCTACGGCTACCTTGTTACGACTTCACCCCAATCGCTGGCCGTACCGTGGGCAGCTGCCTCCCGAAGGTTAGCGCACTGACTTAAGATAAAACCAACTCTCATGGTGTGACGGGCGGTGTGTACAAGACCCGGGAACGTATTCACCGCGGCATGCTGATCCGCGATTACTAGCAATTCCAACTTCATGCACTCGAGTTGCAGAGTGCAATCCGAACTGAGATAACTTTTGGGGATTTGCTCCACCTCGCGGTATTGCGTCCCGTTGTAGTTACCATTGTAGCACGTGTGTAGCCCAGCGTGTAAGGGCCATGAGGACTTGACGTCATCCCCACCTTCCTCCGGCTTATCACCGGCAGTTTCGCTAGAGTCCTCAGCCGAACTGTTAGTAACTAACGATAAGGGTTGCGCTCGTTGCGGGACTTAACCCAACATCTCACGACACGAGCTGACGACAGCCATGCAGCACCTGTGCGGAAGCCAGCCGAACTGAAGGTTACCATTCTGTAACCGGCACTTCCCATGTCAAACGCTGGTAAGGTTCTTCGCGTTGCGTCGAATTAAACCACATGCTCCACTGCTTGTGCGGGTCCCCGTCAATTTATTTGAGTTTTAATCTTGCGACCGTACTCCCCAGGCGGGGTGCTTAACGCGTTAGCTACGACACCGAACAAAAGTCCGACGACTAGCACCCATCGTTTACTGCATGGACTACCGGGGTATCTAATCCCGTTTGCTACCCATGCCTTCGCATCTCAGCGTCAATATCAGTCCAGAAAATCGCCTTCGCCACTGGTGTTCCTTCCAATATCTACGAATTTCACCTCTACACTGGAAATTCCATTTTCCTCTCCTGAATTCCAGAACAAAAGTTTTAAAAGCAATTCCTAGGTTGAGCCCAGGGATTTCACTTCTAACTTTTTGTTCCGCCTACATGCGCTTTACGCCCAGTAATTCCGAACAACGCTAGGACCTTCCGTATTACCGCGGCTGCTGGCACGGAATTAGCCGGTCCTTCTTCTTCGGCTACTGTCATTATCCTCACCGATGAAAGAGTTTTACAACCCTAAGGCCTTCGTCACTCACGCTGCATTGCTGGATCAGGGTTTCCCCCATTGTCCAATATTCCCTACTGCTGCCTCCCGTAGGAGTCTGGGCCGTGTCTCAGTCCCAGTGTGGCTGATCGTCCTCTCAAACCAGCTAAAGATCGGAGCCTTGGTGAGCCATTACCTCACCAACAAGCTAATCTTGCGCGGGCCAATCTCATAGCGATAAATCTTTCCCATTACTGGAATATACGGTATTAGCTACAGTTTCCCGCAGTTATTCCGTACTATGAGGTATGTTCCCACGTGTTACTCACCCGTGCGCCACTAAGGACACCTAGCAAGCTAGGGCCTCCGTTCGACTTGCATGTATAAAGCATGCAGCAAGCGTTCGTTCTGAGCCATAATCAAACTCTTAAGTTGAATTACCTACTCATAAAAAACAAAGTTTTAAATTGACGTAGGTTAGACGCCAAATATTGAGATAGTATTTTTCTCAAATACTAACTTAGCCAATATTCAACGTTATAAACCCACCGTCTATTCATTTCATATTTACTAATAATAAAGAGCAAGAATCACTGGTGCACAATAAATGGCCCAATGAATCGAATAAAAAGTAGACTATATCTACACTTTATCGTGTCTTTGTCAAATGCATTTAGTAAAAAAATTTAAAAAAAATGACTGAAAAGACAAATAAAATGTGGACATTTGGTTGCGGGGGTAGGATTTGAACCTACGACCTTCAGGTTATGAGCCTGACGAGCTACCAAGCTGCTCTACCCCGCGATCAGAAGCGAAAGATATGATAAAAACATAACAATATCAATACAATAGTTGGTAGCGGAGGAGGGATTCGAACCCCCGACACATGGATTATGATTCCACCGCTCTAACCAACTGAGCTACTCCGCCAAGAGAACTATTGTTTTATATTAAAAACAATAATTCTTAAATAATTTTGTTTATTTCTGTTTGTATAAATTTTTTAGCTTTTTGAGCATTTTTTTTATTAGTCAATGAACTTATAACAATCTCTACTCCCCTAGGTTTGCCATCAAAAATAGGATAGCTGCCGATTGATACATCAGTAAAATTTTCTTCTGCGTACTTAAGAATATTTGCAATCTTACTCTCAAATAATTTAGTAATGATTGATGAGCTATAAAACTTATTTTTATTTTTAATTGATTTAATAAACTCTCTCATCATAGCTTCTACAATAGAAGGAATGCCAGCAAAGACATAAATATTCTCAATATTAAATCCAGGGGCACCGCTTATTTTGTTTTTAATTAATTTTGCATTTGATGGCATATAGGCCATTTTTTTTCTGGCATCAGTTAATTCGGATTTAATTTTTTTATAGTATTTGATTAATTCTTTATAAGCTCCTTGATGAAGTTTGTATTCTAAACCAACAGCGATTGATATGGACTCAGCAGTGATATCATCATGAGTGGGCCCAATGCCTCCAGTGGTTATTACATAATTATAATTTTTTTTTAATCTTCGTATTTCTTTAATAATTATTTTTTGAATGTCTGGTATGACACAAACATAACTTAATAAAATTCCAACTTTAAATAACTCTTTAGCTATATGATTTATATTTTTATCTTGTGTTCTTCCTGTTAAAATCTCATTACCGATAATTACAAGGCATGCATTTTTAATATTATTTTTAAACATAAATGAAATATAAAGAGAAAATTTTAGAGGGTTTTTTTATAAAACGCTATAAGCGTTTTTTCGTAGATGCTGTATTAGATGGAAATGTCATAACAACTTATTGCCCAAACACAGGCTCTTTAAGAGGAATGCTAAATGAAGATGCTAAAGTATTGATTGCTAAAGTTGATAACCCAAAAGCAAAATTAAAGTATAGATTAGAGGCTATTAAACATAATGGTGTTTATGTTGGGATTAACACCTCTTTACCAAATGGAATAATCTTTGAGGCAATTAAACAAAAAAAAATTTTAGATAATCTTCAGGGTGAAATTAAAAAAGAGGTAAAATATGGAAAAAATTCTAGGGTAGATATTTTCATTAATAATCCAAAAGGAAAAGATTGTTTCATAGAAGTAAAGTCAGTCACCCTATCGAGGGTAAAAGGTTTAGCTGAATTTCCAGATGCCAAAACTACTCGCGGATCTAAACACCTAATTGAATTAGGAGAAATGTCAAAACAGGGTCATGATTGTTATTTAGTTTACTTAATCCAACGAAAAGACATTAATATATTTTCTATAGCCAAAGATATTGATGAGGAATATTATAAAAATTCTATCATTGCTAAAAAAAATGGTGTGAAGTTTATTGCATTTTCCTGTGAGGTATCCAAAAAAGGAATAGATGTAATACAACAAATTAAAATTAATGAAAATTAAAACATATAAAACAAGTGAAATAAATCCTTGTAGAGAAGCAAGTAAAATTACTGCTACAATCTTAGATGAATTAAATGATTTAATTACCGTGGGTATTACCACTGATGAAATTGATAACTATTGTTTAGATAGAATTAAAAAATTAGGAGGCTCTCCCGCCCCTTTATTTTATCGTGGCTTTCCAAAATCTACATGCACCTCCTTAAATCGTGTTATCTGCCATGGTATTCCCTCTAAAGATCGAAGGCTTGAAGAAGGTGATATCTTAAATGTTGATGTGACTACCATTATTGATGGCTGGCATGGTGACTCGTCAAGAATGTATAAAGTTGGAAATATTTCTGTCAAAGCACAAAATCTTTGTAACATTACTCACTCTTGTTTAATTGAGAGTTTAAATGTAATTAAGGCTGGTTCTCCAATAAGTCTTATTGGTAAAAAAATTGAAGAAATAGCTCATTTTAATAATTTTAGTGTGGTACGAGACTTTTGTGGTCATGGAGTTGGGCTCAACTTTCACGAAAATCCAAGTATTTTGCATTACTACGATAAAGATTACGATAACGTTAAATTTGTTGATGGCATGATCTTTACTGTTGAACCTATGATTAATGCTGGCAAATATCATTCAAAAATACTAAATGATGGATGGACAGCTGTGACAAAAGATAAAACACTTAGCGCTCAATACGAACATACGGTATATATAAATGGTGATAAGATTGAGATTCTGACAGAATCTCCAAACGGGATTTTTTATAATTGATACCAAGATACTCTAGAAAATTACTCAAAGATATTTGGGAAGACCAAAATAAGTTTCAAATATGGCTTGATATTGAAATTCTTGCTTCTTCAGCAATGGAGCAATTAGGTCAAATTCCTAAAGGAACAACCTCTAAAATCAAGAAAAAAGCAAAATTTAAAGTCAAAGAAATTGAGCAAATCGAAAAGAAAACAAAGCATGACGTTATCGCTTTTTTAACGAATGTAGCAAAATATGTTGGACCAGAGTCTAGATTTATTCACAAAGGCCTGACATCAAGCGATATTTTAGATACCTCTTTTTCTATTCAACTTAGCCAAGCTAGTCATATTATAAAAAAAGGCTTAGAGGATTATGGAAAAGTTCTAAAAAAACTAGCTTTAAAACACAAGCATACAGTATGTATTGGCCGAAGCCATGGGATCCATGCTGAAACAACTACTTTTGGTTTAAAAATTCTTGGATATTTTGAGGAAAACAAAAGAAATTTAGAGAGGTTAAAAAAAGCAATTAACCAAATTCAAACTATTCAAATGTCAGGTCCCATTGGTACCTATTCTAATATTGACCAAAGAGTTGAAAAAATAGTTGCTAAAAAATTAAAATTTTCTATTGAGCCTGTTTCCACACAAATTATTCCACGAGACCGACATGCAGAACTATTTAGCGTATTTTCATTGATAGCAAGTTCGTTAGAAAGACTTGCGACTGAAATAAGACACCTACAAAGAACAGAAGTGCTTGAAGTTGAAGAAGGTTTTGGAAAAGGGCAAAAAGGTAGTTCGGCCATGCCTCATAAAAAAAATCCTATATTATCAGAAAATGTATCTGGACTGGCGAAAGTCATCAGATCTCTTGTTATTCCTGCTCTTGAAAATATTACAACATGGCATGAGAGGGATATTAGTCATTCGAGTGTTGAAAGAATTAACGCCCCAAATGCAACCATCACACTTGATTTTGCTGTTCAAAGAATGATTAATATTATTAATAATCTTGTTGTTCACAAAAAAAATATGCTCTTAAATGTTGAATTACTAAAAGGACTACCTTTCTCTCAAAATGTGCTTATTTTCCTCATTGAAAATGGGGTTTCAAGAGAAGATGCATATAAGATTGTACAAGAATGTGCCCTTAAAACCTGGAATGAAAAAACTGACTTTAGAGTAAATTTACTCAGCCACCCAATCTTATCAAAATTTAATTTATCAAAAAAAATTGATCAAATTTTTACCAACAATAATTTGTTTAAAAATGTTGATTTGATTTTTAAAAGAGTTATTTAGATGGCTTCCAAAATGAAAAAATTGTATGAAGGTAAAGCAAAAATTATTTATGCAAAATCCGCTAACCAAGTAGTTGCTACTTATAAAGATGATGCGACCGCTTTTAATAATCTTAAAAAGGGTTCTATTAAAAATAAAGGAATTATAAATAATTCTATTTCCTCTTATTTATTTGATGTACTTAATAATTGCAATATACCAACTCACTTTCTGAAAAAAATAAATCAAAAATCTCAACTTTTAAAAAAAGTAGATATCATCCCAATTGAAGTTTTAGTAAGGAATTATTTTGCTGGCTCATTGTCAAAAAAGTTTGGCATCAAAGAAGGTACGCCTCTTGCGGACACATTAATTGAGTATTGTCTCAAATCAGATGAGCTTGGTGATCCGCATATTAGCTCTGAACATATTTTGAATATAGGGCTCTGTTCATTTGATGAATTAGAATTGATCGATGAATATTCACTTAGAATAAATGATATACTAAGAGGCATATTCTATTCTATTGGAATTAATTTAATTGACTTCAAATTAGAATTTGGAATTTGCAAAAAAACAAAAGAAGTCATCCTTGCTGATGAAATTTCTCCTGATACATGCCGATTATGGGATTTAAAAACAAACAAGAAACTCGATAAAGATCGCTTTAGAAGAGATTTAGGTGATGTTGAGGGAGCCTACCAAGAAGTACTAGAACGATTGAATATTAAATCATAATGAGAATTAAAATCCTTATCCGATTAAAAAGCCAAATACTCGAGCCTCAAGGTAAAGTGATTGAGCAATCACTTAAAAGTTTAGGCTTTGAGGAATTCAGCAATATCAGGCAAGGTAAACTTATTGAAATTGATCTTCCTGACAGTCTTAATGAAAAAGAAAGATCAGAAAAGATTGATGTTGCATGTAAAAGGCTATTGGTTAATGAGATTATTGAAGAGTACGAAGTACTTGGATGAGCTTTAAATCAGCTGTAATAACTTTCCCTGGATCAAATTGTGATAGAGATGCCCTAACCTATCTAAAAGATTTAACTCATGGAGAAGTATTCAATATCTGGCATGAAGAGTCTTCTTTACCCAATGTCGATTTAGTCATATTACCAGGGGGTTTTAGCTTTGGAGATTATTTACGCTCAGGAGCAATGGCCTCAAAAAGCAATATCATTCATGATGTTATCGATCATGCTAATAATGGAGGATATCTTTTAGGAATATGTAATGGTTTTCAAATACTTACTGAAATTGGTTTACTAAAAGGTGCCTTAATTCAAAATAAATCCATAAAATTTTTAGGAAAAGACTGTTACATAAAAAAAAAATTCGATAATAAATTTAATTGCAATATCAAAGATACCGAAGTTCTCCAAATTCCAGTTGCTCACAATGAAGGAAACTTTTACTGCGATCAAGAAACATTAAGCTATTTACAAAATGAAGAACTAATCGCTTTTGAGTACTGTAGAGGTGAAGGCTCGATTGATGATGGCAATATTAATGGCTCTTTAGATAATATTGCTGGCATTACTAATAAAAATAGAAATATCCTAGGAATGATGCCTCATCCTGAGAGGGCTTATCAAGATTTTCATGTTTCAAAAGATGGAAAAAAAATTATTGAGTCGATCCTATCATGAATGATGAAATAATTTTACAGCATGGTCTGACTCTGGATGAATTTAAAGTTATCAAAGACTATTTAAAAAGAGACCTAACCATTGAAGAGTTGGGAATTTTCTCAGCTATGTGGAATGAACATTGTTGTTATAAAACTTCAAAGAAATGGTTGAAAAAGTTACCTACTAGTAATGAGATAGTTATTCAGGGACCTGGTGAGAATGCAGGAATAATTGATGTCAAAGATAATGATGGTATCGCTTTCAAAATCGAAAGTCATAATCATCCTAGCTATATAGAACCATTCAACGGCGCTGCCACCGGAGTTGGTGGAATTTTAAGGGATATTTTTACTATGGGTGCTAGACCTATTGCTACTTTGGACTCAATTCGATTTGGTGAAATATCTACAGATAAAACAAATTACTTATTAAATGGTGTTGTGCATGGCATCGGACACTACGGAAATTGCATTGGCATTCCTAATATTGGCGGCGAATGTGAATTCGATCAAACCTATGATTATAATAACCTAGTTAATGCCATGGCTATAGGTCATGTTAAGAATGACTCGATATTTTACTCTAAACCCAAAACTATTGGTGGTTTGATTGTTTATATAGGTTCAAAAACTGGAAAAGATGGAATCCATGGAGCTAGTATGGCATCAGATGTTTTCTCTGAGGATGATGAAGATGAAAAAAGACCTTCTGTTCAAGTTGGAGATCCTTTCATGGAGAAATTATTAATGGAAGGTTGTCTCGAATTAATGTCTTCAGGACTAATTGAGTCAATGCAGGATATGGGTGCGGCTGGAATAACTTCTTCTTCTGTTGAAATGGCTTCTAAAGGAAATGTTGGTGTGCATATAAACTTAGACAAAGTACCCTTGCGTCAACCTCTTACTCCCTATGAAATTTTACTCTCTGAAAGTCAAGAGAGAATGTTGGCTGTAATTGAAAGAGATAATAATGAAAAGATTAAGGAAATATTAAAAAAGTGGCAGATTGATTATGAAGTTATAGGAGAAATAACAAATACTAAAAGAGTAGTTTTTTCTTCAAATGAAAAAATCGTTGTAGATTTACCTGTAGATATAATTGTTGATGATGCCCCCGAGTACGATCGAGAATTTTCACTTCCAAAAAAGAGAAAGCAAAGAAATTTTGATACATCTAAATTGAATATCGAAAAAATGATTTCAAATTATATGAATAATTTAAATTATTTAGATAAGAGTTGGGTATACAACCAGTATGACTCAACAGTTATGGGAGATACCATAAAAGAACCAGGTCAATCCGCAGGAGTAGTCAAGATACATAATTCAGAAAAAGCTATTGGGGCGTCTACTGATTGCAATCCTCTCTATATCCGCATTAATCCAGAGAAAGGTATGATGTATACTGTTCTAGAAGCTTATAGAAACCTTATTGCCTCTAATATTAAGCCTATGGCAATCACAAATAATCTTAATTTTGCTAGCCCTCTTGATCCAAATATTATGGGAGAGATAGTTTTATCAATTAGTGGATTGTCTGATATAGCAAAAAATTTAGATACGCCAATCGTATCTGGAAATGTTTCTCTTTATAATCAAACTAATGACAGGCCGATCAATCCGACTCCAGTAATTGGGATGGTTGGGTGTAATTCAAATTGGAAAAAACTATTACAAAATAAATTTATAAAAGAGAATGATGAATTAATCATTTTAGGAAAAAGCCTTGACAGTGACTTTAGCCCCTATTTTCTTCAAGATCAAAAAATTACAAGTTCTATTTGTGAATTTAATGAACTATTAGCTCCTGATATCGACTTAGAAATAAAAACTGCTAAATTTATTCAAAAAGCAGCAGAAAAAGATCTTATTCAATCCTCTAATGATATTTCAAGAGGTGGGATATTTATGTCTTTAATTAAAATGACTCAAAAAAATCTTGGTTTTTCTATAGAGGTAAATGATGAAAAAGATATCTTTTGCGAATACTCTGCAGGATATATCTTAGCTATTGATCAAAAAAATAAAGAGGAAGTATTTTCAATACTTAACAAAGATCAAATTGATTTTTTATCTTTAGGACAAGTCAAATTAAATACTTTTGAAATAAATTCCAAAAAATTTAATTATTCTGATATGCTAAATATGTATTATAAAAACTTTTATAAATTGATTAATTAAATGCCTATTGAACAAAAAAAATTAGAGAGTCTGATAGCTGACAAGTTTCCAGAGTCAAAAATTTTAGTAGAAGACCTTGCCGGAGATAATAACCACTACTCAGTTACTATTGAAAGTTCAAAATTCAATGGTCTTACTAGAATACAGCAACATAAGCTAGTTTATCAGTCTTTAGATGGATTAATGGATGCAGAGTTACATG
>Ga0208130_1001016_pt1 | contig 13842 bp, 9 predicted proteins | sample ETNtaG_31_FD_185771 | JGI IMG/M metagenome (GOLD analysis project Ga0208130, IMG submission 185771) | Marine microbial and viral communities from oxygen minimum zone, Eastern Pacific Ocean - ETNP201310SV78 (SPAdes) (version 2) | ecosystem: Environmental > Aquatic > Marine > Oceanic ...
ATCTGTCGCCCACACCCGTTTCAGTCACGCGACCGATACCGAGGCCTCTGAGGCCCTCTGAAACATCGAGCGCGGATTCGATGGTCAATGCAGCTGAGAAATTCTTCTCGTCCGTGCAGACATGTGAAAAAAGCCGCAAGAAGCCATCCCCTCCAATCGCACAGGCGCCATCGCCACTCGAGCATACAAGGAAGCATCTATCGCCGTCTCCATCGAAGCAGAATCCAAGCACACTCCCTCTCGGCGATGGTTTCAACATACGCAAGAGGGAATGCTGTGATTCCCTACACTCGTCCCACCCCATGACTACCCCTTCAGAAAGAGAGCCAGCCCCGCAATTCCAATTGATGGCGGCATTCCTGTCACCCACCTCTGTGCATGGAAAACCTGCCTCAGAAATCATGTCAGCAAGCCATGTGGATATCCACCCGCCTGAGCCATCCACCAGAAAACCCTCGTCAGGTATCAAACCCTTTCTTCCAAAATCGATGATCTCATCTCTGATCTGTTGGATGTATGGGTTGTTGGATATGTACCTAATCTCTGATTCTGTGCCTTTGTCTCCCGCTTCATGAAATAGGCCACTTTCAATCGCAGACTCCTCCTCAATAGTGGGTTTTCTCCCATTTTCAAGGAGAATCTTCACGCCCGTGTCTTCTGAAGGATTGTGACTTGCTGTGATCATGACGCCTAGTTTAGCCTCCTGAGCGAGCATTGCATATTGGAGAGCCGGAGTGGTCGTCTCCTCCAATACCATGATTCTCCTGTCCGTCTTGCTCAGAGAATCAATTACAGATTCAGCCAACTCGGGATTGCTGGGCCGTCTATCCCATCCGACCAATACTGCCCCAGAATCTGCCACTTTAGATGCGGATAAGGCAATCTCGCTGCATAGATCCTTGCTGAACACCCTCTCCGAATTGAATGAATGAAGCGGATCATCAACAGGATCGACGTGTCCGATGCCGCGCACACCGTCTGTTCCGAAGATTCCCATCGAAGATCAGCTCGCAGGGCTCCAATAGCCCGTAACAGTGGCATTTGGGGGCACGGCGCTTGAGGGTGGTATGACTGCTCCAGGATTCGTCACCACATTGCAACCTAACTCGCCCGAGTCGCCTATCATAGCCCCCAACTTACGCATGCCCGTATCTATCGTCGAGCCATCGGAGAACCGTACGGGCACGTTGCCCCTGTCTAGCCTCACATTGGAAATTTTAGCGCCGGCGCCCAAATTCGAATTGGAACCCAGAATCGAATCTCCGACGTAGTTGAAATGAGGGGCCTTTGAGCCGGGCATCATGAGTGTGTTCTTGATTTCAGAAGAGTGTCCAACTACACATCCGCTGCATACGTATGAGCCTGGACGAAGATACGCCCCGTGCCTAATCTCAGCACCTGCCTCCACGTATGCCGGCCCTTCTATTCTGACATATGGCCCAATATGCGCCTCCTCATGCACGAAAACCGGTCCCTTGGAATCATCGATATCCAAACCTTCTATGTTTGAACCGCCCCCCTTTCTCGCGAGATCAGCGATGCGACGCATGAGTCCAGATTCCGATTCAGGATCCATAAGCCTCCATGGGCGCTCTTCGTCAGAAAGCCACCCCCATTCGGGGTGTCCGCTGATTGCCGTGAACAAATCCATGCCCTTCGTCACCGCGCATTCATCTTTGATTCTTCTCCGCCTACGAAGCGCACCTATAGGTGGAACGTCTAAATCAGAAATGATTCGGGCAAGGGGGTAATGTGCGGAATATTCGGCACAATAGGCGACGACGCAGCCATGCGTACGTTGGAGGGCCTGAGGAGGCTCGAATACAGGGGTTACGACTCCGCAGGGCTGGCTGCGCTTTTCGATACGTCCGATAAGGAAGCCAGGGTGGAGACAGAGCGCGCTGTGGGATATGTTTCCGATTTAGTAAGCAAGGTCAATGGCAGGTTCAAGAATAGTGTGATTGCGATAGGACACACTCGATGGGCGACCCATGGAGGCGTCACGGAGGTCAATGCGCACCCCCACTCTAGCGCAGACGGCCTGATGAGCGTCGTCCACAACGGCATAATCGAGAATACCAGCGAATTGCTCTCCGAGATCAACGAGTCCGGCTATTCCATGACGTCAGAGACCGATACCGAACTAATCGTCCACCTTTTGCACGAGGCACTTGGGGAACAAAGGACCCCAGAGGCCGCATTGGAAGCATTCCAGACAGTGATTGGACGCTTGGAGGGTGCATGGGCCATCGCAGTCATCGTCTCGGGGATGGATGGTATCCTGGTTGCGAAGAACGGGGCACCTCTAGTCATCGGTCGTTGTGAAAACTGCATATCCATATCTTCCGACCCTCTTCCCCTGTACGGCTCATGCTCCGAGGTAGCCTACCTCGATGATGGCGATATCGCATATGTGTCGCAGCAGAAGGTGGACGTAATTTCAGAGTCAGCAGACCTAACCTTTGCGCCCCATCAGGGAGACTATTCCCCCGAGGATCCCGGCATATTCGCACACATGATGATCAAAGAGATTCATGATCAGCCCACAGCGTTTCAGAACGCAATAGCAGGGCGTGTTTCAGCAGATGGGACGAATGCAATGCTCTCAGGGTTCGAACTCGACTCCAGAGAACTTAGGAAGCTAGACAGAATAAACCTGGTTGCCTGCGGTACGGCATTTTTCGCGGCCAAACTCGGAGTCCGATACATCAGGAGATTGAGCGATGTCCCTGTCGAGGCATATCTATCGAGCGAGTTCCCCGTAGAATCTGTAGGCGGTAAAAACACGCTAACCATAGCAGTCACCCAGTCTGGGGAGACTAAGGATACGCTTGATGCGTTAACAAGAGCCAAGGTAGCAGGGGGGCATGTATCCTCGATATGCAATGTCATAGACTCCACGATTGCACGTTTTGCAGGGAATGGTGCTTATCTTTACGCCGGCCCGGAGTACTCGGTTGCATCCACGAAAGCATTCACCAACATGTCTGCAGTGCTCATGCTACTTGCTCTGACGCTGTCTGAACCCGATAACGTAGAACGAGCGCGAGTAATCAGGGGGCTCAGGGAGATGCCTCAGAGGATGTCGAACTACCTCCACTCGGAGATTGACTTCGAGCCAATTGTTGATCTGCTCGTCGATTCAAAAACCGCCTTATTCATCGGTAGGGGGCCGAATTCTCATATCGCCAGCGAGGCAGCTCTCAAGATGATGGAAATCGCATATCTGCCTTGTATAGCATACCCTGGAGGCGAACTTAAGCACGGACCCATTGCATTGATCGAGGAAGGAACTCCCGTCATCGCAATAGCCCCTGACGACTCACACTACCCCAAGATGGAGGCAAATATCAGGGAGTGCGCCTCGAGAGGTGCAAACGTGATCTTGGTAACTAACAGGGAGACATCAGTCGAGGATTACTGTGCTAGGGTAATTCGAACGCCCCCTACAGATCCGTTTCTGTCCCCATTCATGTCCATCATGCCCCTGCATCTTCTCGCATATCATCTGGCTGTGCGACTGGGGAGAAACGTAGACCGTCCGAGAAATCTGGCGAAATCCGTCACAGTAGTATGACATGGATGGCGAGAAATGTCGGATAAGATAGAATTCCTTCTCCGTAAGGCCAATGAGGAGCAAGACCACAGGGAAGTAGTTCGAATTGCATCTGAGAATAGGGCCGATTTGAATAAGAATTCATTGAACCTCTCAATCAGGTCGGCTTATTCGATAGAGGATTTCGAGACCGCCCTGGACTTATCTAGGGAGGCGTCAAAATCACATCCGAATGAGTCGATGTTTGTTCTTTTCGAAGCAAGATCACTCAACCAGATGGGCGAGAAGAACAAGGCTCTCGACGTATATGAGCGATTAGTAGCATCTCACCCCGATGTCCAAGAACCATACATAATGCTTGCAAGAGCGAGATATTTGGAAGGCGATTATGAGGGTGTGATAGGCAAGATAGACGAGTGGCCGGGCGTATTGGAGGAACAGATTCCAATGCTCATTCTGAAAGCCAGGTCATTCCAAGCCCTTGCATTCGATAACGAGGCGCACGATGAATGGGCGAAAATCGTGGTTATCGATCCAGAAAATGTGGAAGCACAATTCAGAATGGGGCAAATCGATTACAATAAAAGGAGGTATGAGGATGCGAAAGAGAGGTTGGAGGCGACACTACAAATCGATCCAGAATACAGGGCCGCACGCCGTCTTATCGGATTGTGCTACGATGCACTAGGGGAAACTGGCACTGCCTCTGAATGGCTCCTCAAGGAGGCGATTTCTGACCCACTACTGTACTCTAACTGGCTAAAAATCGTCGATGTCCTCCTGAAGGAGGGCAACGAGGAAGCATGCCGCGACCTAATTGAGAGAATGCCGGAGTATGTAGGGGAGAATCACAAATCGGTTTGGTTCCCATTCTTGCTTTCAAAGAGCATCGGATGGTCAGAGCGTTCCGATGAACTATGGCATTCAGTTTTGGAAAAGATCTCTATCAACGTTGAAACATTAGGGGAGGTGGTCGAAGACCTCCTTGACTTAGGCGAAATACGACTAGCACTCGAGGTGATTGATACTGCTGAAGAACATGGTATCGATACATCCGCCGTGTTGCCGGCCGTCCAAGAAATTTCCAAAATCACAGGATACGGGCTTGAGGACATACGGGAAGAGGAAAACCTCCTGACCACGGAGATGGCATTAGACGCAATTGTCAGGAAATGCTCCGGTTTCAGGATAAAGAAACCGTCGAAATGGCCCATATCCGTTCTTCACATCAGCTCGAGCATGGGTCAAGGAGGCGCTGAGCGACAGCTCTTGGCCCTCGCCAAGGCCCAGGTCAAAGACCCTCGATTTTCCAAAGTGATGCTACTCACATATGCCAATCAAGACATTGAGACTACGTATCTGAGGGAGGCAGAAATCGCGGGAGTTGAACTTCATTTTTACTCAGATCCGTTGAATCATACAAGTGAATTCACTGAATCCAAAGTAAGGATTCCAGAATCATTGACCAAATTGCTGCCTTCCAGATTTGTAAGGGACTTGAACCCAATGACGCGTGCGATAGATGCCTTGAGGCCAGGAGTCGTACATCTCTGGCAAGATGAGACCAATATCATAGGAGGAATCGCCTGTCTGTGGAATCGCACGTCTGCCGCAATCATGTCCTGCAGATCTATGAGGCCAGATGGAAAGACCATGCTGCATATCAGGAACCGGCCGTACCTACTCAGGGCATACAAGGCCCTTCTCAAGGACTCAAGATTCAATCTGATTGTAAACTCCGAAGCAGGTGCAAAAAGCTATTCCGATTGGATCGGAATAGATGAAAAAAGAGCATCCGTGATTCGCAATGGATACGATTTCAAGTCGTTCAAGCCCGATGATTCGGAGATCGTCTCAACATATCTGAAAGAAAACGATGTCCCGGACGACGCTCTTATCGTGGGTAGCGTGTTCAGATTCGTACCTGAAAAGCGCGTAGATCTTTGGATTAAGGTTGCTCGCAAAGTCATATCTGAATCTGAAGACACCTACTTCATCGCCGTAGGGCATGGATCAGGATTGGAAGAAGCCAAATCTCTCGTGAAGGAATATGGGTTAGAACACAGAGTCCTTTTCCCGGGAAGAACGAAGGACGTGCCTTCGTGGTTGGGGGCATTCGATGTATTTCTTCTAACATCAAGAATAGAGGGGCTGCCTAATGTGCTAATCGAAGCCCAGTCTGCAGGAGTTCCAGTGGTCTCCACTGTCGCCGGGGGATCCCCTGAGACATTCATAGATGGAATTACTGGCTATCTATCTGCCTCGGATGACCCCGATGATCTCGCGAAGGCAGTATCATTGATTCTCCAAGACAGCAAATGGAGGCACTATGCGGCCAGTGAATCATCGGACTTCGTCCGAGAAAACTTCGATGTAGATACGATGGCGGATAACTATGCCGAGGCCTATTCGAACCTCCTCGATGACTCCCACAAGCGATGGATGGAAAGTCGAACGGTAATGGACAGGCTTTTGATGAGGAGTTGAGGAAAATGGCCGTGAACAGGACTCTTGTGACTGGTGGAGCCGGATTCATCGGCTCACATATATGCGATTCTCTGCTTGAAATGGGGGATGAGGTAGTTTGCATCGATGACCTCTCAACAGGCTCTATGAAAAATATCGCCCACCTCTCGAATAACCCAAAATTCAGGTTCGTGGATATCGACATAAATGATTCAAGCAGATTGTTGGAGGAGCTAGATGGGGTCAGCAGAGTCAGCCATCAGGCCGCTATAGGCTCTGTACCGAGATCTGTGAAAGATCCATCCACCACAATGAGGGCGAATGTTATGGGCACCTTGTCCCTGCTTGATTGCTGTAAAAAAGCGGATGTCAGGAAGGTAGTATTCGCGAGCAGCTCATCCGTCTACGGAGATAATCAGGATTTACCGAAAGTCGAGACAAAGACTGGAAAAGCACTGTCGCCCTATGCCCTATCGAAGTCAATCGGAGAGAATATGATGAGGCTTTATTCTGAAATCCATGGGTTTGACACTATCTGTCTCCGCTACTTCAACGTCTTCGGCCCAAGACAGTCCCCTGATGGGCCTTATGCCGCAGTCATCCCTCTGTTCATCCAGAATGCGATTTCTGGAAAGAAGTCGAAAATTTTTGGAGATGGCCTCCAATCTCGTGATTTTTCATATGTCTCGAACGTCGCCGATGCAAATGTAAGGGCACTTTCTCTGGACGAAAAAACCGGTCAAAATCTAGTAATGAACATCGCATGCGGCGGGAAGATAACTGTAAGCGAGTTACACGATTCGATATCTAGGATAATCTATGAGAAGGACCATTCAAACAAGATCGTACCACCAGAAATGCTCCCACCTAGGGAAGGCGACATACTCCACTCATTGGCGAATATAGGACAAGCAACAGCCAGTTTAGGCTATGTCCCAACTGTCTCCGTTGAAGAAGGGCTCGAAAAGACCGTTTCGTACCACCTCAAGACTCCCGGGGGTCTCTGAGTGAAGACAGAGGTGTACTACGAAGAAGACCGAATGAGAATCGTCCTCATCCCGGAGGACGATGACAATCTAGTCCCATCGGAAAAATACAGGATGTTTCAGAGAGAATTCAGCATGTCTTTGCCTGAGGGCGTTAAAGACATCCATCCCGATCTAGTTGCCTTGGCGACCATACTGGTCGTCAATCCATTCGTGGGGAATCGTCTAGTTCCTCCGCTCAAGGTTTCCAGTCGTTTTCAAATCGCAGCAAATTCAGTTCTCAGTAGATACAAGATATCTGACCATGTGGACCCTCTTCTATCTCCAAGGGAGCAGCCTTCGACATCGATACCAATGCTCGCTTTCAGTGGCGGTGTAGACTCTACCGCGGCCTTGAGCGTAATGCCCAAGAACACGATTTCGATCTTCATGGACCGCCCCCTAAAAGGAAAATCCCTCTACAACCCACAGGCTGCGCATCTCGCAGTGGAATCCCTCGAAGATATAGGATATGTATCCAAATCCGTCCAATGCGACTTGGAATACGTTCGTCACCCAGTAGGGTTCCCCACGGACCTTTCCAACGGGGTTCCTGCGATATTGCTGGCCGATCATTTCAATGCATCCTCGATTGCCTTCGGAACAGTACTAGAATCTGCATACGGCATTGGCCATGAAAGATACCGAGACTATCCCATAGGGGCTCATTACACGTTCTACTCGACACTCTTCAATGCAGTCGGGTTACACCTTTCCCTGCCTATGGCTGGCGTGAGCGAGGTTGGGACTGCGATGATCGTCGAAAAATCCTCAATCGGATTTGTAGCGCAGAGCTGCATAAGGGGGACAATGAACAACCCTTGTCTGAAATGCTGGAAGTGCTTCAGGAAAGCCACCTTGGGCCGTGCGCTTGACCTGGATAGTGGATCACCGGCAACGATTAGCAGCCTACTTTCAAGAGAAGTAAAGTCGAAACTCCTCGCCTATCCGATAAGTCATGAGAACGTAGTCGCATTTTCCATGCGAAGATACCCGCGCGAAGAAATCGATTCAGATGATTCGAGGATACTAGACAGTCTTCTTGAAAGAGTCAAAGGCATATCGGAACTAGATTTCTTAACTAGGTGGTATAAGCCATCTCAGATACTCGTCCACTCATCTTGGAGGGAAGATTTCACACACAAAATACTCGATTTCCTCGAGGTCATGCCTCCTAAAGAATCATCCGAGATAGAATCGTGGTCCATGGACTCTTTCTTAGCAGATCCTTCTACAGTTTCCGCGCATGATCGGCTTGAAGACCTATTCAATGAGCCCTAGCCTCTGATAAGATCAGCGACTGATTGGGCCCCATTCCTCACTTCCATTTTTTCGAAAGCCGAACGCATGTCGTTACGAACCTGTTGATCCATAATCCTGTCAACTGCTGCAGTTATCGATTTCTTGGTACGATCCTTCAGCACAATCATACAACCAAGATCGCCCGCTGCCTGAACGCGCGCTGACTGATCATCACGCTTAGTTTTCAGATTCGGGAACATAATTGTTGGAATGCTGAATTGAACAGCCTCGTGATACGAGTTGTAACCCCCTGCAAGGATGGCAAAATCAACATCCGCGAAGTACCTGGAATTGGGAAAGTCCCTCAGCGTCCTGATGCGAGGGTGATCGAAAACCCGTCTCTCCCCAATAACCGATTCACCATACACGACATAAGCCGAAGGATGGCTCGCAATCGCGTCCAATGAGTTGCTGAGCTCGTCCGATATCTCATTGATCTTGCCAGCCCCTAACTGAACATAAGCAAGAACCGCCTCCTCGGGAATGCCAAGCCTCTTTCGCAAGCTGCCCCTTGGGTATATGTTATGTTGATCTGAAAGTAAAATCGGATCACATCGGACTAATTTGGTCAAAGAATCAACTTCATTCATAGCTTCCACATGAACCGAATCTCCAGGCCTAACGACAAAGTCGAAGACCGACATTCTGCCTTCTGGCAAAGGCTTTGCAGACGTATTCTCACCAGCTCTTCTCAACCAGTATCTCGATACGCCATCTAGTTGTTTTAGGACTTCAGTCATCCCTTTGTACGGGTACGCACCGTCAAACAAGAATGCCTTCGGACGATGCTGTTCTAGAACTGATAGAAACAAATCGGAGAACATTGAATTCCATTCAGCAGGAGTCATATCCGCGTATCGATATCTCCCTGGCAGGTGATATGCTAGGGCGCCAATGTCTGAAAGATAGTGTAATGTGGGCATGGTCGTCAGGAATACCAACTCAACATCGGGATCTTCCCGCCTGATCCTTTCGGCGATAGCATAGCACCTTGCAAAATGGCCGAATCCGACGCCATTCGTTGGAAAGAAGAGTATGCTATTCGAAGGCTTGTATTTGATGATGGGCTGAGGGGATTCAGATGTATCAGATCCCTCGTTCGGCATTCTTTCCGACCTCAGCCTCAGCCCCTCTCTGAGAATCCTGAACGGAAGTGAAGGAATCCTTGACGGCTTTCTGTAGGCATCCACAAGTATCGACCCAAGCACATATTCGGCAGACTCCTTCATGATGGCTGATGAGCTGATGGATTTCTCCTGTGGCGCGGATTCCGCCCCGGTGTCATCTGTGTCTGAATCAGGTTCTAGCGGAGCAACTTCTGTATCGACCTCTTCACTCGAATCAGCTTCAACGAGACTCCTTTTTGCATGTCGCCGGGCAACAGCTTCCTTTGACCACTGACTTAGGTGGGTGGTTATCTCTTCAGGGACCTCTGCGATTGCCATCATGTCCAGGACTATGTCGCGCCTCTCAGCCTGTTTGTAACCTCTTAGGGATTTGGAGATTGAGGGGAGCGGGTCATATTGTTGCAGAGGATCAATCATTTGAGCAGTCTCAAATGCATCAACCAATCTGTCTAGGGAAATTTGGCATCTACATTTGTTTACGAAATGATCTCTGAGGCGTAGCCCATGGCTCTCTGCGATAGCATATATGTCGAGAGCGTCCTTATGCTTCTCCATGCGTATTTTCGATCTAGCAGAGATATCCAGCCCCTTAGAATCCCCGAAGATCCAGGCCATTCTCCCATTGAATGAAGCGGAACGCCAATTTTTCGAATTGTACTTCTTGCTCGATCGCCTCCGGAAGTAACGTCCAAGGCGACCCATTAGCCGTTCCAGTTCGAGAGAGTATTTGAGAATGAGGCAATGAGGAACAGCCGGGATATGACGCGAGTACTGTGGATAACCGGTCGAAGATTGACGTCTGATTTGGCGTCAAGCACAGAAATAGGTCTATTCGACGCGCTCAAATTCAGAGGCCACGATATTGAAATCCATTATCCTGGAGATTCCGATAAAATACCGTTTGACAGAGAAGGAATTCACCCCTCCCTGCACAACTCCGGCTTGAGAGGATTCAAATCTAAACTCGCTAGTAAATCTGCGATCAAGATCATCACTGATGTCTCGAAAGACGATGCTCCAAACCTGTTCGTAGATTGGAGACTTGTACCATGGATGAGCGCGGAACTATCCAATTACCCTGCTAACTGGTTCATTATCGACCGTGGACCGCCTGCAGACAGCGGCATATTAGGAAAATTACAATGGAGGTACTGGATGAAATCCTGGAGAATAGCAGGAGACAGTGCTTCAGGAGGAATGGTGGTTTCCGATGAGCATGAAAAAATTGTGAGACCACATTCGGGACAAAAAATACCAATCTGTTCATTGAGCGGAGGGGTCAAGAAATCAAATATCACGTCCCAACGAAGAATCAGATCAGATGAAACCCTGAATTTGGTATACGTCGGGAGGATCGACAGGAATAGGGGCGTCAGGAATCTGATTAGCATACTCGATTGGGCAGAAAAAAGAGACATAGTCCTGAACATGCATATTGCAGGGGAAGGGGATGAGTCAGATTCTCTTCGGAGCGACTCCAGGATAATCCATCATGGGTTTCTCGATAGTGAAGACATCCATCGACTCCTCTCAGAATGCGATGTAGGACTCCTGCCTATGCCACCTGGCCCGGTATGGAGCACTTCCAGCCCCCTTAAATTGGCAGAATACGCAGCCGCAGGACTCGCGGTCGTGGGGGTTGATCACCCTGGGCACTTTCTTCCAGGATCTCGAGAATGGATTGATCTTGGCCCTGTTCATGATTGGTGGAGTAAAGGGATTAGCAGATTCAGCGAACTCTCGCCTGAAGAATGGAATAGTGTGCAGAATTCAGCCACAAATGCTGCCATGGAACTCACTTTTGAGAGACTAGCAGAGAGGTTAGAGGAGTTTATGGAATCAGTCCGATGATTCTCTCATTGGCCTCCAAATAGAAAGGTCCTTGCCCACGATCATCTTCAATATGGCTGAATATACGGATAGAGCCCCATTTGCGACAATCAGGAAGAGGGAACCAGCAAGAGCCATGAGATATTTTGAATTTAGACCTTGAAAATAGGACCCATCAAAGAATCCATAGACAACACCTGAGGTTGTAACAAATGCAAGTAACAAAACTATTGGCATTATGGTGTAAAGGTGGAGATTAAAACCCGCTACTAGACGAATTAAAACCGAGTTATTGGAATCCATCATTTCTTTCATCAGATGCCTCACCAGCCCCTGCGCCCTCCTGATTTTTCTTTCTCTCGAATTAACAACTTCTTCCATGTCCGTGAATGTACATTCTTTGACAAATAATGATTTTCCGCCGTTTCGTTGAGAGGACACAGCAAGTTGGGAATCATCGGCATTCCTTCTGACATCTATTGAATCCAAATTCAAATGGCTCATCTTGAAGCCACACAAGCTTCCCTCAAACACCACCGTGGCACCAACGTTGCTCTCAGATATTCTGATCCAATTAGATATTCTTCTGTAGATTGACGCATCGCCGCTATCAATGCCACAGACTGCCGTTACATCGACCCTGCTCAATGTTTTGAGAAGATTCCGGAATGCATGTTCATCCGCAATCGAATCAGCATCGGTCAAAATCATGACCTCAGAGTCCACTTCCCCAATGGCTCTTCTTACTGAATTAGATTTACCAATCTCACAATTTTCGATAACTTTCCAATTATCTGTGAGCCCCTCTTCCTTGATGAATTGAATCGCTATTTCTGCTGTTTTATCTTCGGAGCAATCGTATATCGTGACTGAAACAGAATTCACAACTGCAGATATTTCTTTGATATTTTCCAATTTTTTACGAATCAATACTTCTTCATCTCTCGTGGGTATTACAACAGTAAAACTCTCAATTTCTGAGAAAACGAACTTCCTTTTCCGATAACCCGATGCTGTCCCCAATAAAATCAGAATAAAATGCAAGGCATTCGGCAATAATGCGGCTAGTATGATTATTGCTGCAACCCCAAATGACATGACCCTGCTCCCTCCAGAACTAGTTGGAGGGCGAGGGTTGACGGCCAAAACAGTATGCCACATAGGCCCCATGCACGATGATGGGGGGATGGCAGCAGTCATTGATTCGATTTCTTCGATGGATATCGGAGGATGGGTCCCGCTTTGTCTGAACTCGTACAATAGAAATCCGTTCTGGTCCAGATTGTCATTAGTACCTGCAGTATTGAACAAACTTTCCTCGTCATTGAAAAAACAGAATTTAGATGTTGTACATATCCATGTGACTCATGGCATGAGTTGGTTCAGGAAGCATTTTTTCATCAGATGGTGCATCAAAAGAAACGTACCTTTGATACTCCACATACACTCAGGAAGGCCCCAGAAAGTCATCAGGAAAGCTATGAGAGTCCTAGACAAAACTAAGGATTCCAATCTGGTTAAAGTCGTGGTTCTTGAAAATAGGTGGCTAGATCATTTCCCGCCAGATTATCGGAATCGGGTCTCTATCGTCCATAATGCTCCAAGACCTCTTTTTGCTTCCAATCCAAGATCGAATGAGAATCTAACCTTCGGGATATTCTGCCGACCAGTTAAACACAAAAGACACGATATAGCTCTTGAAGCACTGAAGGCACTCAGGAAGAAGGGCATTCAAGTCAAAATGATAGCCACAGGAAATCCATTTGATGATCCTCCTAATTGGGTTGAACAGCATGGTTGGGTTTCCACTGACGATCTACGCATCATCATGGAGAAATGCAGATTCCTCCTACAAACTAGTCAGAGCGAGGGATCTTCAATGTCTGTAATTGAATCTATTTCAATGGGATTACTGCCGATTGTATCTGAAGCCTCCAGCGAGACTGTTGGAGATCTCGGAGTGGTCGTTAAGGGTGAAGACCCTCTCGAATGGGCATCTGTCATTGAGAGAGAAATAATTAGAATTCAAGACAACAAAAACGGAGCTAAAGAATTGAAAAACCCCTATGATAGGTCTGAAATAGCCGCGGCTTGGCGAGCGATTTACGATAGCAGTGTACATCAGGGCTAAATGACTCAAGCACTCGGAAAATTATGGGAGGAACCAAGGATGTGTGGGATTCTTGCGACTACTAGGGGCATTGAAGACCTCCCTAATGTGATTGAATTCCTGCGGTTCAGGGGCCCCGACCAAACAAACCTCGTTAACGTCAACGGCATAAATTTCGTCCATACACTACTCTCAATGACCGGGCCCCCAACAATTCAACCATTTCTGAGTGAAGACAAGAAGGTAGTTGCCTTCTTCAACGGTGAAATATACAACTTCAAGGAGTTTGGCGATTATCAATCCGATGGAGAGTGCTTGGTACCACTCTATCTTGAGCATGGTCTTGATTTTGTCAAAAAGTTAGATGGCGAATTCGCCTTAGCAGTCGCAGATTTCAACAATGATACTCTGATTTTCAGTACCGAT
>Ga0208130_1001017_pt1 | contig 13830 bp, 13 predicted proteins | sample ETNtaG_31_FD_185771 | JGI IMG/M metagenome (GOLD analysis project Ga0208130, IMG submission 185771) | Marine microbial and viral communities from oxygen minimum zone, Eastern Pacific Ocean - ETNP201310SV78 (SPAdes) (version 2) | ecosystem: Environmental > Aquatic > Marine > Oceanic ...
AGAGCATCTATTGGTTTAATACTTACAGCTTTTTGTGCTGGTAATGTTCCAATCAATGTCCCTAATATAATCATAAGAGCCAATGCTCCAAAAATAAATTTTAATGGAACTGTTGGGTTTGTATAAGGAAAATCTGAAAGATCTTCAGTAGCAACATTGATGCCGTACAGCACTAATGTCCCTAGTATTATTCCAATTATTCCAGAAAGAATTGTTAAAAAAACAGATTCAGTAATTATTTGATTTCTTATTTGTCTTGGAGTTGCACCCAATGCTCTTCTAATTCCTATTTCTTTTGTCCTCTCCTTCACTGATATTAATAAAATATTTCCAATACCAATAACTCCAGCAAGGATTGTTGCAATTCCTACAACTAACGATAAGAAAGATAAACCATCCACAAAATTAGCCGTATCCTTAAAAACTTTACCTAAGTTAAATCCGCCCAACGCCTCATCATCTTTAGGGTTTATATCTTTTATATCCTTTAATACAGTCTTAACTTCCTTCTCAACTTTTACTACATCAACATTATCATAAGCAGACATCATAAAAAATCCTACATTTTCGCCTGTATTAAATAAATCTTTAAAGGTTACGAAAGGAATATAAATATCACCGTCATCACCAAAACCACCACCTTGAACAAATTTATGAACACCAATTACCTTAAAAGATATATTATTTATTGCTATATATTCTCCAATGGGATCCTCGTCTATATCAAATAACTCTTCAACTGTTCTTTCCCCAATAACACAAACTTTTCTACTTTGATCCATGTCACTTTGATTAATAAATCTCCCACCATCAAAAACCTTTGTTGTAGCAATTTTTATATATTCGGGATATTCACCATATATGGCATAGGTGCCTGATTTTGATCCTCTAACAATATTTCCACCTGCAGATCCAAAAACACCACGTACATTTCTGGGTGCTATAAACTCAATTTCTGGCACTCTCTTTTTTATTATTGCTACGTCGGTTGTTTTTAATTGAATACCTCGTCTTGCTTTGTATCCTGCATAAGGTAGAGATGTATATTGCCCCCAAATAAATAAACTATTTGAAGAGATTGAAGCAAATGCTTTTTCAAAACCATTATCTAGACCCTTAGCTGCTCCAGCTAAAGTTATATATATGAATATTCCCCAAAGAACTCCAATCATAGTAATTATGGTTCTTGTCCTATTTTTTTGAATAGAACCAAAAATTTCTTGCCATGTATCTTTTGAAAATAATTCTTTCATTTATTTATCATTTAAGGCTTCAATGGGTTTAATTTTTGATGCTCTTCTGGCAGGTATGTAACCGGCTATAGCACCAAATATGATTAACATTATTGTTGCAGTAACGGCAGTATTTAGATCTACATATGGATCGGTTATGTAGTAATCCTTTTCTAAGGTATCACCTAAGCTACTTAAGATTCCTACACCTACAAACAATCCAAAGTAGCCTGAAATTGTAGTTATAAAAATAGCTTCTTGTAGTACCATTGCTATAATTGATTTTGGGCTTGCACCAACAGCCTTTCTTATACCAAATTCTTTTGTTCTCTCTTTAACAACAAATACCATAATATTAGAAATCCCAATTACACCTGCAAGTAAGGTTCCAATACCAACAAGTAAAATAATATATGCCAGTGCATCCGAAAAATCTTGATTTTCTTTTAGGTCTTTTGAAGCACTCCTTAATCTAATTCCTCTTGGATCAGATGGGTCAATTTTCTTTTTATTTTTTAAAAAAGTTTTTAATTTCTTTTCTAACTCTAACGCACCATCATATCCAATTGATTCATTGTAAGAAAGAATTATTTGATCCACTTCATCGGTGTTTTTTAATATTTTTTGCATTGTTGTATATGGTGCGTATATCGTTCGTTCTTCATTATCTCCGGTATCATCTTGAAAGACACCAACAACTTTCCATGATCTTCCACCTCCTGTTAAATATTTTCCTATTGCTTTTTCATCACCAAATAGATCTTGTTTGACAAGCCTACCAATAACAATGTTTTTTTCTTTATTCATAATATCCAATTCATTCAAATATCTTCCAAACATCATGATTGTCATCTCATTATATTGGTGATGTGGTCCCACTCCTCTTATTGTGTAGTTATTTGATTTAAGTTTATAGCCAACCTCACTACTTATAGTAACCCGAGGTGTTATTCCTTCAATGAAAAAATCAAATTTTTCAGAAATCTCCTGCATATCTTCATTGGTTAGCTCAATTCTTCTGTTAGATTCATATCCTCCGAAAGGCTTTGATGTTCTACCACCACTAATAAAGATTGTATTGAATTTATCATCTTTAAAATATTCTTTTAAAGTATTTTCAAGACCATTACCAAAACCAAATAAAACAATGAAAATTAGTATTCCTAATGCTACAGTAAAACCAGCTAAAAAGGTTCTTAATTTATTGTTTTTTATTGTTTCTAATATTTCAAACCAACGGTCTCTATTAAACATTTTAAAGAGCTTTTTTTTGAGTTATTTTCTTATCCTCAACTATGACACCATCCTTTAATCTTACGATCCTTTTGCACATACGTGCAATATCTTCTTCATGAGTTACTACCAAAATGGTTTTTCCTTTTTCATTTATTTTCTGTATCAGATCCATTACTTCCTTTGAGGTTTTTGAGTCAAGGGCACCTGTTAGCTCATCAGCAAGTAATACTTTAGGCTCAGCAACCATTGCTCTGGCAACAGCAACTCTTTGCTTTTGACCACCAGATAATTCATTTGGCATGTGAGTTGCCCAGTTTTTTAGGCCAACATCATCAAGATATTTTAGTGCTTTAGCTTCTCTAGTTTTTCTGTCAACTCCTTGATAATACAAAGGTAATATGACATTTTCAAGTGCAGTTTTATAATTTATTAAGTTAAAGGATTGAAAAATAAAGCCAAGAAACTTATTTCTATAATTAGCAGCTTTTGTTTCATCCATGTTTTTAATTACAACATTGTCCAGTTCATATGAACCTTTGTCATAATTATCTAACATTCCAATAATATTTAGAAGTGTTGATTTACCAGATCCAGAAGATCCCATAATAGCGACAAGTTCTCCTTCCTTTACTTCAAAATCAATTCCTTTGAGAACATGAAGAGAATTACTCCCCATTTGATATGATTTATGTAGTCCTTTTATATTAATCATATAAGTTTTGATAAAATTTTGCATATGTAGTTAACATATATGGGTAAAGAAAGAGTAATCCAATAAAAAAAGTAAAGACAGATAAGATAGCCCAACCAATAAAACTTAGTTGAAGAAGAAATAATTTTTTCTTATTCCCCTTCATTAGACTCCAACTCATTTCTATTGCTCTAAAACCACTTATTGTCTTTTGATCAGCTAGAATGAAGTATACCTGAGACAATAGCAGACTTACAATAGTTATTGGTATAAAAATGATTATCAAGGCTGAAAAAATAATTGTTCCAATTCCTGAATCAAATAATGGTGATGAGTATTCGGTGAGGAATGATGGATCCATGGCATATGGAGTTGTTGTCCCATTTTCAATGAGATTAGCTGTTCCACTATTTATAAGACTGGCTATATTTTCAAAATCACCCACAAAGAGAGTAACCCAAAGAATGATACAAACTACAAATACGGGTATAATAATTATAAGTGTGAATAAGTAAGCTATTAAAGAAAAAGAAAATGCTTCTTTAGATTTAAAAGCATGAAATAGATCTTCGATTTCTCCTTTTTCTCCTTTTGAAACTTTTAAAAAGAAAAGAGCTGTTCCAAATGCAAGCGGACCTGCAATAATTATTCCGATTACATCTCCAGCATATGGGATTAAGCTAGCTGCTATGCTTACACAAAATAAAATAAATGTAACTCCAATTGCATTTCCCCAGTCTTTACTAAGTAAATTATATGCTTCAGATTTTAATTCATAATTAGACTTCATATCGAATATTTATATTTTGCGAAAATAGTCATTTCATTTCAATTAAATTTTAAAAAATCCCCATAGCAAAAAAGGGTAATTTAAATATATCTTCAACTTTACACTTAAGAATTTTTGCAATTTTTAATGCTAAGACAGTAGATGGAATGTATATTCCATTTTCAATTGCATTAATACTTTTTCTAGAAACATTAGCATTATTAGAAAGTTCTTGCTGAGTCATACCAGCAGATTTTCTAAATTCCTCTAGTTTGTTGTTAAGATTTTTGTGATTCCTCCCCAAAATTATTTTTTCTCATACTCATCTACAGCGTCTGTAAGCTCTTTCCCGGTATTGGGGTATAAGTAGCCGGCCATAAAAGTTCCTATTCCAATGAATGCTACTAAGGCACCTACACCCTGAAGAATGTTTCCAATAGCAAAAACTCCCAAGAAATAAAGACCTATACCCACAAAAGTTGTGATAAGTCCATTTCTACGATAATCAATAGGTTCTTTTTTTCTTTCATCAAATATTTTTAAAAGCTCATCTAATTTCTCTTTGTCCTGAAGATTTTTTGATATTTCTAATACTGTTGCTCTTTTATTTTTTGCATCGTGGTAAAGCCAAAGAAATACAGATAATGGAATAATAATCCCCGTTAACATGCCAAATATTGGAATTAATTCAATTATACCTGGACCTGAATGTATTCCAAATATTAGTACTAGTTCATTCATAATTTTATATTACTTTAAATGTAACGCAAACTTATCATTTTAAATTTTGTAAACCAAAGTTTACTTAATATTTTTTGATTAATTGTTTTAAATTAAAATTCAGTTCATTTTAATTAACTCTTCAAAGAAACTGCGGTCATTTGAAAGCCTAGGAATTTTATTTTGACCTCCAACCTTGTTTTTGCTTTTTAGCCAATCATAAAAAAGATTTTCTCTAGCCATATGCAAAATTGGTTTATCTAGTGTAATATTTTTAAATCTCTTTGCTTTATAATCTGTATTGTTTTGTTGAATACTTAAATCCAAATCTGACATAAAATTATCAATACTTTTTGGCTCCTTAGAAAATTCGATAATCCAATCATGGTTACCTTTTTTACCTGATCTCATGAATCTTGGAGCAACAGTATAATCAACAATTTTACATTGGTGTTTAGTTATGACTTTTTCTAAAGCTTTTTCAACATTGTCTATAATAACTTCTTCACCAAATGCATTTATAAAATGTTTAGTCCTTCCAGAAATTATTATTCTGAATGGATTTAATGATGTAAATTGAATTGTATCACCAATTTTATATCTCCAAAGCCCAGAATTGGTTGTAATCAACATAGCATAATTTACCCCAGTCTGAACTTGAGATAAATCAATTATTTTTTCACTTTTTTCCATTTCAGATACTTCAATGAATTCATAAAAAACACCATAATCTAGCATTAAAAGTAAGTCTCTAGCATCATTAGAATCCTGAATGCCAAAAAAACCTTCACTAGCATTGTAGACTTCATAATATTTAAAATCTTTATTAGAAATTATATTATTAAATTCATTTCTATATGGTTTAAAGCTTACACCTCCATGAAAGTAAACCTCAAGATTCTGCCAAATTTCATCGATATAATTTTTCCCTGTTGTTTCTAACAATTTATTCATTAATGTTAACATCCATGACGGAACTCCAGCTAAACTTCTAACATCTTCTTGTAAAGTACCTTTTATAATTGCATCAATTTTTTCATCCCATTTATCCATTAATGAAATTTCATTTCCTGGTGTGCTAATCAGTTCAGCCCATATTGGTAAATTATCAATAAGTATGGCGGATAAATCACCGAAGTAATGATCATTATTTTCATATATTTTTCTACTCCCACCTAATCTTAGGGATTTACCTAAAAACATATTTGAACCTTCATTATTGTTTAGATAAAGACACAACATATCCTTTCCGCCTTTAAAATGACAATCATCTAACGATGAATTACTAACTGGAAGAAATTTACTTTTAGAGTTAGTAGTTCCGCTTGATTGAGCAAACCATTTAATATTCTCAGGCCAAAATATATTTTGCTCACCATCAATTGTTTTTTTTATTGTTGGGAAAAATTCCTCGTATGTTACACTAGGAACCCTTTCAGAAAAAGTTTTATAATTATTGATAGTAGAAAAATCATATTTTTTTCCGATTTCTGTATTTTTTGCAATTTGAATAAGTTTGTTTAATTCATCGTTTTGAACATCAACAGGATATTTAACAAATAATTCTATTTGATGAATTCTTTTTTTTAACATCCATGAAGCAACTGTATTTATAAATGAAAATGGCATTATATTTATAACTTGATATAAAAATAACACAAAAATGTTCAATGGGGTTCTAAGAAAAATGATTACTGAACTAAAAGATCCAGTAAATTATTTTTTGGATATGGGTAATGATTTTATAGTTTTTAATTCAATAATTGAAAATAATATAACCATTGAATTTGATGGATACAGTTGTTTAAATTGTTGTTCAAACCAAGAAATTTACAGACAAGGATATTGTAAAAAATGTTTTTTTGATTTACCTAGTACTGCGGATTGGGTAATAAGACCTGAAATGAGTAAGGCACATCTAGATATTGAAGAAAGAGATTTAGATTATGAAAAAAAAGTACAGCTACAACCTCATGTTGTGTATTTAGCTTATACTAGTGGAATTAAAGTGGGAGTGACCAGAAAATCTCAAGTACCAACTAGATGGATAGATCAAGGTGCAACAAGTGCAATTGAAATTGTAGAGGTTCCAAATAGGTATTTGGCTGGCGTAAGTGAAGTTAAATTAAAAAATTATTATAAAGATAAAACCAATTGGAGAGAGATGTTAAAGATTAATACAAATGAGTTTGATTTAGAAAAAGAAAAGCTAAAATGTATAAATCATCTTCCCGAAGAGGTTAAAAATTATATTAATAATGATAAAAAACCATCTAAAATTTTATACCCTGTAAATAAATATCCAGAAACTCCTAAAAGTTTAAATATTATTAAAACAGAGAAATTCACTGGAAAGCTTATTGGTTTAAAAGGTCAATACTTAATTTTTGAGGATGGTACAGTTTTCAATGTCAGATCAAATGAGGGAGTCGTTGTGAATATTACAGTTAACTAGATATCTATCTCTTCGTTAATTTCTAAATCAAATTTCTTTCTAAATAAGTAAACACCTAAATAAAGTAAAGGAGTATCAATCAATGCAACTAGTACTTTAAATATAAATCCTGAAACCAGTAGTCCTACAAATAAGTCCCAAGGGAGTGCACCAAATGAGCATAAAAGAAATATTACTGTAAAAGTGTCAATGAATTGTGAAGTAAAAGTTGAAAAATTATTTCTTAGCCACAACATTCTTCCTTTTGTTTTCTGTTTCCAAAAATGATAAATCCTAATATCAATGAATTGAGCAAATAAATAAGCTAACATTGAAGATAACACAGCTACTCCTGACAAATAAAAAACTTGTGTGAATGTTTCATTATCAACAGGTGATGCATCTATTGCAGGGACAGTATTTGCTATATAAATAATTGATAATGAAAAAAATGAAGCAAAAATCCCTGCTATTACTATTTCATTAGCTTTCTTTTTTCCATATATTTCTGATATTAGATCTGTTACCAGAAAGGTTATTGGATATGGAAGAATACCAACTGAAAGTTCAAATAATTTCAAGCCAAAAACTTGAAACTCAAATGGGTGCCAGAAGAAAAATTTTTGAAAAATAAGGTTTGAAACAACTAATGAAGTAATAAAAATTGCCCCCAGATATAAATATATTTTTTTAGCAAGCTCTAGTTTCTTTGTATCCTTGTAATCCATTACTTTTACTCTTTAAAATTATAAAAAGGATTTATATTTAAATGCAATCAACAGTTTATTTTTCTTTAGGTTCAAATTTAGGAGATCGTTACTCAAACTTGTCTGAGTGTGTATCTTTAATTGAGAGTAATGTTGGGGAAATCAAATCTATTTCTAGTATATATAAAAATTTAGCTCAAGGATTCATAGGAGATTATTTTTATAATTGTTGTGTTAAAGTTTTAACATCATATAAACCATCAGAATTAATAGATATCATATTATCTATTGAAAAAACAATTGGACGAAAAATTCGGAACACTCAAAAATATGAATCAAGAAAAATTGATATTGACATAATATTATATGATGATTTGATTATTGAAGAAAAAAACTTAACTATCCCTCATCCTAGATACACTCAAAGAAGTTTTGTTTTAGTTCCTTTATTAGAAATTGATAATAAATTAGTTGATCCAAAATCAAAAATCATGATTAAAGAATTAATAGGTGATATTAGTTCTGAAGAAATATTAGATAAGATTAAATTTCCTTATTCAAAAGCTTAAAAAAATTCCAAATTACGATACCTGCGGCTATTGAAACATTAAGTGAATGTTTTGTGCCATATTGATTTATTTCAATTACATCATCACAATTATTTACAACATCTTGTTTGACTCCATTCAATTCATTACCAAATATTAGTACGTGTTTTCTATTTATTTCTATCATTTCCATTTCAGAAAGAGTTTTTGAATTTTCTGTTTGTTCTATTGCCCAAACTTTAAATCCTTGATTTTTTAATTCTGAAATAAGATCATATATATTATCATTATATACCCATTCAACACTTTCAGTAGCTCCTATTGCAGTTTTTGTTATTTTTCTATTTGGAGGGGTAGCTGTTATTCCACATAAATAGAGTTTTTCAATTTTAAAAGCATCACAAGTTCTAAAAATCGATCCAACATTATTTAAACTTCTTATGTCATCCAAAACAACGATTAGTGGAGTTTTTTTAATAGATTTAAAAGTTGAAATATCAATTCTGTTTAGTTCAGAATTTTTTAATTTTCTCATATTGTATTAAGCAATATAAACTTATTAAAATTACAGTAATTGACTAAAGATATTAAAAAAGAGACTCCATTAATGAAACAGTATCGAGATATTAAGTCTAAATATCCCGATTCAATTTTATTGTTCAGAGTTGGAGATTTTTATGAAACTTTTCACGAAGATGCAGTAATTGCCTCCAAAGTTTTAGGAATAATACTTACAAAAAGAGGAGCAGGATCCAATTCTGAGACAAAGCTAGCTGGATTTCCATATCACTCTCTGGATACATATCTACATAAGTTAGTTAAAGCAGGTCATAGAGTGGCAATTTGTGAACAACTTGAAAATCCCAAATTGACTAAAAAAATTGTAAAAAGAGGTGTAACAGACTTAATAACACCAGGCGTAGCATTAAATGATGAAATTTTATCCAGAAAAACCAATAATTTTTTAGCTGCTGTTAACATAAACAAATCCAGATTTGGAATATCATTTCTAGATATTTCAACTGGTGAGTTTTTAGTTAGTGAAGGAGATGAAGAATATATTTTGAACTTGATTCAAAATTTTAGCCCGAAAGAAATTTTAATATCAAAAGATGATTCAAAGAAGTTTAACACCAATATAAATAATGATTACTTTTTCTTTGTTGAGGATTGGTTTATAAATTTTGATACATCAATAAAAAAAATCAATGAGCATTTTAAAATATCAACAACAAAAGGTTTTGGTATTTCGAAAGATAATCAGGGTATAATATCTGCCTCTATGATCTTACATTATTTAGAGGATTCCCACAAAAAAGATTTAAGTCATATTAAAAAGTTAACTCCAATCAGTGAGAATTCATGTTTGATCATGGATAGATTTACGTTATCAAATTTGGAAATTTTAACTAGTAAGTTTTCGGAGGGAAAAAGTTTGTTGGATATAATAGATAAAACAAAGACACCAATGGGATCAAGGTTACTAAGAAGATGGTTGAGTTTTCCTAGCATAGATGTTAAAGAGATTAATCTGAGATATGAGATTGTTGATGAGATCAGTAAATTTTTTGTTAATGATAGTCAATTCATGAATGGATTTAATTCTATAATTGATCTTGAAAGAGTAGTTTCAAAGTTAGCCAACATGAGAGCTAATCCTAGAGAGCTATTAAATCTAAAATTATCATTGGAAAAAGTTGACTTTATCAAAAACAGTATTGGTAATTCAAAAAGTAAGATTTTAAAAAAAATATCTAAAGAATTTTTAAAAAATGATTTGGTTATAAAAACCTTGAATCATTATCTAAAAGATGATGTTCCAGTCAATATTTCCAAAGGTGGCGTTATTAAAAAAGGTGTAAATAAAGAACTAGATAAGTACAGAGATTTACTTGATAATGGAAAACAACATTTAAATAAAATTTTAGAAAGAGAAATTAACAATACGCAAATACCTTCTCTTAAAATTAATTTTAACAATGTTTTTGGATATTATTTAGAGGTTACTAATGTCCATAAGGATAAAGTACCTGAAAACTGGATTAGAAAGCAAACTTTAGTTAATGCTGAAAGATATATTACTGAAGAATTAAAAGATTATGAATCAAAAATTTTAAGTGCAGAAGAAAAAATTAGTTTACTAGAATCAAAAGAATATCATATTTTAATAAATAAATTAATTCCTTCTATTTCAAGTATCCAGCAAAATGCAGTTAAAATAGCATACCTCGATTGTTTGATATCTTTTTCAGAGACTGCATCTACTTATAATTATGTAAAACCAACAATAAATAATGGAAATGATTTTGAAGTTTACGACTCTAGACATCCAGTAATTGAACATTCTTTAGAGGAAACCAAATCTTACATACCAAATGATATTATTTTAAATAAGAATGATCAACAAATATTGATGATTACTGGTCCAAATATGTCAGGAAAATCTGCAATCCTTAGACAAACTGCATTAATTACTATACTTGCTCAAATTGGTTCATTTGTCCCTGCTTCAAAATTAAAAATGGGATATATTGATAAAATTTTTACTAGAGTTGGAGCTAGTGATAATATATCCCAAGGTGAATCAACTTTTATGGTTGAAATGTTAGAGGCAGCATCAATAGTAAATAATATAAGTGATAGAAGTTTAATCTTGCTTGATGAGATAGGAAGAGGAACAAGCACATATGATGGTATTTCAATTGCCTGGGGAATCACTCAATTTATCCATGAACATGTTAATAAACCAGTAACTCTTTTTGCTACCCATTATCATGAATTAAATATGATGAATGAATCATTTAAAAGAATAAAAAATTATAATGTTCAAGTAAAAGAAACCTCATCTGATGTCATTTTTCTAAGAAAGCTTATTCCTGGTGGAAGTGCTCATAGTTTTGGTATACATGTGGCAAAAATGGCTGGTATGCCAGAAAAAATTATTAATATTTCAAAAAATGTCTTGAAAAAACTTGAAAAATCTCATAAAAATTCAAGTGAAATTGAAATTCAAAATGAATCAGAAATGCAATTAAGTTTTTTTAGTATGGATGATAAAAACTATGAAGATTTTAGAAAACAATTAGAATCTTTAGATACAGATAATATAACACCTGTTGAAGCTCTTGTAAAATTAAGTGAATTAAAGAAAAAAATAACTGATGATGATTAAAAGTCTTTTAATTTTTTGTTTTACATTTGCTATCCAATTTTGCGAAAGTAGCTCAGGGGTAGAGCATCACCTTGCCAAGGTGAGGGTCGCGGGTTCAAATCCCGTCTTTCGCTCGAAAGTAATGCTCGGGTGGTGGAATTGGTAGACACGTTGGACTTAAAATCCAATGAGCAGTAATGTTCGTGCGGGTTCAAGTCCCGCCCCGAGTACGGAAGGGATAAGTTTTTTCAGCTTATCCCTTTTTTTTATAAAAAATTTGATTTTCTATTGATTTCCAAAGAAGTAATGAAGCAATACTTCTATATGGTTTCCATTTTAACGTTAACTCTTTTATTTCATCATGATTACTTAGATTATAATTTACTTTGATACTATTTATTAAAGCAATATCTCCAAATGAAAATATATCAGGCTTATGAAAAACAAAAAGTAAAAACATTTCTGAAGTCCAAGGACCTATTCCTTTGATTGAACATAGTTTTTTTGATATTTCTTTATCGTTTAAGCCAGAAAAATTGGGTTTTTCATTTTCAAAAAATGAAATAATATTTTTTATGTAATCTACTTTTCTAAATGAAATACCAATCGATTGAATTATTTTATTATCAATCTCTAATATTTCTCTATTTGATAATATTTTAGTTAAGTCATCAAACTTTTTTTTGATAGTTATAGCAGCTTTAAAACTTATCTGCTGTTCTATTATTAGGTTACTCAATGCAATTGCATAATTATTATTATGACGATCTAATGGGTCAATTTGATTTCCAAATTCTTTTATAAAAAAATCCATTACAGGATCACTACTTAAAAAGGTAAAACCTTTTTTAATGGTATCCTTATTATTTAATAACATTAAATTTTAATTGTAAAATTTTCTATTCCAGATATTTTCATTGAAGTTTTTACCGAGTGAAAAACCGTAATAAATAAAAATTGCAATAACTGATTTTAGAACAAATAAAAAAGTAATAAAGAATTCTACGACTGGATTGTTTTTATAATAAAATAATCCGTCAGGAATGATGGCTGTTAAAAAAACAGATAGAAGACAAATAAAAATTAAAATATTATAAAAATTCTTAAATGGCCACATTAAAAGTTTTCTAAAATAACTCATATCATTACCCCACTTATGAATTAAGTAGAAATAGTCATTACCTAGACTAACAAACATCAAAGGATCATCATAATTTTCTAACTCAAATAATTTTGACGGAGCCATCATCATGATTTTAAAGTTTAGATCTGGATGATTGTATTTGAACTCTTTCAAATTATCATAAGCTTCATCTGGAACCTTACCCTTGAAATAATCAAAGTCTAGAAACCTAAGCCTATAGTCAATACATATTTTTTTTATTTCATCAATGTTAAATAACCTGTTAGACTCAATTTTGTCAGGGTTAAAATCAAGATTGATTTTTAAATTCGATTTTCTTTTAAGCTTTATTAACTCTTCGTGAAGATTAGTTTTGGGCATCGTCAATTCCATTCTCAAAATTAAACAATTATTATGCCAAATTGCTGAATAAGTATCAAATAATTTTGGTAGAATTTTTCAAAAAATCTTCTTCAATATCTACTCCAATTCCGTTTGAATTAGGTAATGATAATTCCCAATCATTTTTATATTCCAATCCACCCACTATTGGATTTAATTCATGGAAAAGTGGGCTATCACAATCAAAGAATTTGATAAGATTAGAAGTATGTCCCAAATGACAATTTACTGTAAAGATTATTTTGCTTTCAATGAATCCCCCTACTTGCATAGGTATATTATTCTCCTCTGCAATGGAAACTATCTTTTTTGTTTCAAATAATCCCCCATGTTTTCCAATTTTCAGATTGAACATATCACAATGATTTCCATGAACCATCATCTCTGCGTCATAGCTGGTGAATAAACTTTCATCAGCCATTATTTTTATAGGACTAGATTCTTTAACCTCATTCAATCTAAAAGAAAGATCTCTATTAATAGGTTCTTCACAATATTCAATATTATACTTATCTATGTTTTTTAGAGTGTCTATAGCCTCTTCAATATTCCAGCCTTGATTTGCGTCGATTCTAATTTGCTTATCATCACCAATACATTTTCTAATGTGTTTAATTCTTTCAATATCTTTTTTTCCATTATCACCCAGTTTTACTTTTATTATTTTGAATCCTTTTTTAACTATTTGCTCTGCTTGCTCTACCATTTTATCCACATCATTAAGGCTAACAGTATAATCAGTATAAATTTTTTTATTGATTTTACCACCTAGATAATTATACAAGGGAAGTTTTTTAGACTTTGAAGCTAAATCATA
>Ga0208130_1001018_pt1 | contig 13824 bp, 10 predicted proteins | sample ETNtaG_31_FD_185771 | JGI IMG/M metagenome (GOLD analysis project Ga0208130, IMG submission 185771) | Marine microbial and viral communities from oxygen minimum zone, Eastern Pacific Ocean - ETNP201310SV78 (SPAdes) (version 2) | ecosystem: Environmental > Aquatic > Marine > Oceanic ...
AAGCCCTTCAACCAAAATCTCGGAAGCATTTTCTGGAGTAACCCCCACTATGGCCTGTGATCCCGTTGAGCAATATATTCCTTCCGCTCCAGAGACCAGCACATCAAGGAAGCTGCGAGAAAAACCTTTTGCTCTTGCGTTTGCTACTACTTCTGGAACTTTGGTCCAGTGTTCAACGTCAATTTCACCTTCGGCAACTTTGGTGTCAAATGTATCGATGTACTCGCTTTGCAATAACTTCACCGCATATGAAGCAAAAAAAGCCACGACTTCATGACCATCCGCAATCGCTTGCGCTGTGCAAGCTAATCCCACAATGCATTTGCGTGGATCAACATCCGGGTCAGTAGAAAACATCATGAAGTAACTCTTACTCATTCTTTACCTCCAGCTTTTAGAATAAAGTCTTTTCTTTAAAAACCTTGCGGGTTCTGCGTTTTTAATGAAAGAAGTATAAGTCGTCAATTCTTAAGAGTCTTAGATGATTCGGTTTGGATTGTCAGGATTTCCTATGACAGAGTTCTACCGATGTTAGAAAAGAAGGCAAATGACTATTGAACAGATACGGGTATATAGGTTTCCGCTTCCCGCTCAGACAACTTATAACATGTCTAGTTCGACTGTGTCTCTTCCCCAATCAACAATTGTTGAACTCATTGACACATCTGGAATGAAGGGATACGGAGAAGCCTGTCTTGCAACCTCTGAGGCGCAGTCGGCTTCGAACGACAGTGTGCTGGCAGTTATGAGTTTCCTTGCGCCTGCAATTATTGGTTTAGATCCAATAAACTTTTCAAACGTAAACGCTGTTATGAATGCTTCTAAACATGCTTTACCTGAGGCGAAAGCAGCATTAGATGTCGCTTGCTGGGACTTGGCAGGTAAGAAAGCCAACAAGAGCGTTGTTGAGTTACTTGGGGGAAGTCAGCGAGATACAACCATCACCTATCACGTTATTGGTATTACTTCGCCAGAAGATGCTGCTGAAGATGCGTTGCGGTTACAAGAATCTGGTATCACAAGAATTCAACTTAAAGCTGGTGGACGGTCGGTAGAAGAAGATATTGCATGCATTCACGCTGTCGCCAAGGTGCTCCGAGAAGAGACGAGTTTAGATGTTGACACCAATCGGGGCTGGACCATTGCTGAAGCTGTAAAAGTTTCAGAAGCGTGCTCTTCGATCTCTATGTCAATGGAGCAACCTTGTGCTACTGAAGAAGAGTTGCGGCATCTCAAGCCGTTGATTTCTCATCCACTGATTATTGATGAAAGTGCAACCGATGCGGCGACGATTTCTAAGCTGATTGACGATGGGATAGCAGATGGATTTGGTATGAAAATCACGCGAGTTGGTGGGTTAACACCCATGAGAACTATCCGTGATTTATGTGTAGAAAAGAATATTCCGATGAGTTCTGATGATGCATGGGGTGGGGACATTATTGCTGCTGCCGGTGTTGCCCTTGCTGCGACAATGCCTAGCGATTTGAATCGTGGCGCCTGGTTAGCTCACCCCTACCATCAAGCTCACTACGACTTGGTTAACGGTCCGCGTATACAAAACGGGCAGGTCCCTTTGCCGAAAGGTGGGCCCGGTTTAGGGCTACTTATAGCAGACGACTTTTTTGGTGAACCTGAAGCTGTTTACGAATAACGGATTTTATTTACGCTTCTTCTTGTGCTTGTTTGATCTTTTTTAGATTTCGTGCACGTTCGCCTGCATCTAATACTGTTTTCCGGAGACGAATAATTTTTGGTGTCACTTCAACACATTCGTCGCTAGCTATATATTCAAGGGCTTGCTCTAATGAGAGTTTCCGTGGCGGGGTGAGACGTATTGTGTCATCTGAAGCCGCTGCCCGCACGTTAGTCTGCTTCTTTTCTTTGCAAATGTTGACGTCCATGTCTTCAGCTCTTGGGTTTTCGCCGACGATCATTCCCGCATACACCTCGTCGTTCGGGGAGACAAATAATGTTGTGCGCTCTTGTAAATTTGTGACCGCATGGCCGGTGACTGAACCTAATCGGTCTGCTACCACGCTTCCCGATTGCCGCATTCGAATCTCCCCGACCCATGGCTCCCATCCGCGAAACACGTGGCTTAGTATTCCAGTTCCGCGAGTTTCGGTAAGGAACTCTGTTCTTAAACCAATGAGAGCGCGTGAAGTTACGGTGTAGTCAAGTTTCACCCATCCAGTACCGGAGTTTTTCATCTCTAGCATTTGAGCGCGTCTTTCACCAAGAAGTTGCGTTGCTGCACCCACATGTTCTTCTGGAACTTCAATAGTCAGATCTTCAACAGGCTCATGTGGTTTTCCGTCAATTTCCTTAATTAACACTGAGGGTTTACTGACAGTCAACTCAAACCCTTCGCGCCGCATGGTTTCTACCAGAACAGCAAGCTGTAGCTCTCCTCGTCCTTGTACTTCCCACATGTCTGAACGTTCCGTTGGGAGTACACGAATGGAAACATTTCCTATTAATTCTTGATCGAGTCGTGTTTTGATTTGACGGGCAGTCAATTTTGTTCCGTGCGCTCCTGCCACGGGGGAAGTATTTGCCCCTATTGACATTGAAAGTGTTGGCTCGTCTACCGAAATAATGGGCAAGGGTTGAGGGTCTTCTACGCTTGTGAGTGTTTCACCGATTGTTACTTCAGGTATGCCAGAAATGTAGGCGATTTCTCCTGCTTCTGCTTCTGCTGTTTCTACTTGTGAGAGGCCTTCAGTTAGCGTGATTGTTCCAACTTTTGCTTGCTCAATGGAACCATCAGTTTTACACCATGCGACTGGCGAGTTTTGTTTTAGGACTCCGTTAATGACACGACATACTGCGAGTCGACCTAAGTAGGGAGAGGCATCCAGATTCGTTACATGCACTTGGAGCGGCATGTCAGAATCATACGAAGGAGGCGGAACACTCTCTATCACTGTTTCAAAGAACGGAATGAGGTCGTTTCCTTCCATATCGGGAGTCAATGCGGCAATTCCAGCTCGAGCGTCTGTATAGATTATTGGGAAATTTATCTGATCTTCAGACGCATCTAAATCGAGAAACAGTTCATAAACTTCATCGATTACTTCTTTAATTCGTGCATCCGGCCGATCTATCTTGTTGATTACCAAAACAATTGACAGATTTGCTTGTAATGCTTTGCGTAACACAAAGCGTGTCTGTGGTCTTGGTCCTTCAGCTGCGTCAACGAGGAGAAGGACGCCGTCAACCATTGTTAACGCTCTTTCTACCTCTCCGCCAAAATCTGCGTGTCCTGGAGTGTCAACGATGTTTATCTTGACGTCCCCATATTTAATCGCAGTATTTTTGGCCAAGATAGTTATGCCTTTTTCTCGCTCTAGATCCATGGAGTCCATTACGCGATCAGCCACCTCTTCATTTGAACGGAAAACTCCAGAAGTTTTCAGAAGAGCATCAATAAGAGTTGTTTTACCGTGGTCAACGTGCGCGATGACAGCGATATTTCTGAGGTTGGGTTTATTAGGCACTTCTTAACGATACGCGTTATTAGAGCATTAGTAGGGCAATGTGACAAATAACTTCTACTGGAAATACTGTAGGTGTTTAGTTGGTGTCGGAGGGGGGACTTGAACCCCCACGCCCTAATCGGGCACAAGGTCCTTAACCTTGCGCGTCTGCCAATTCCGCCACTCCGACGTGACTTTATTTAGTGATTACTCAAACTATCGTTTACTAATTCCTTTTAGAACTGTAAAGAGAGCGCCACAGTGGTAAATACAAATACTAAAGCTGTGACAATGGTGATTCTGTCAAGGTTTTGTTCTACGACTGTTGAGCCGGCAGTTTGTGCACCAACACCTCCACCGAACATGTCAGAAAGGCCTCCGCCTTTACCGCTATGTAGGAGAACTAAAAAGATCAGACCAAGGCCTGAAACGGCTTGAAGAATTGCTGTTAAAACGAACATAGTGGTATAAAGACTACCGTCCGATTAGAGATCAACCGACTAAACGATAATTTACAATACGAGCAAATTCATCGGGATCTAAAGCAGCTCCACCCACGAGAGCGCCATCAATGTCTGGCTGTCTCATCAAATCTGGACAGTTTCCCGATTTGACTGAACCTCCATATTGAATACGTACAGTCTCTCCAGCACTTCCCCATTTCGCTTTAATCGTTTCACGAATCAGACCACAAACAGATTGAGCATCTTCTGGAGTAGCTGTTTTTCCAGTTCCGATAGCCCAAATAGGCTCATAAGCAATAACGAGTCCCCCCACCGCATCACTTTTTAAGTTCGCTAATCCGGACGTGATTTGCCCTGTTACTTTTTCTTCTGTTTTCCCAGCTTCTTTTTCCTCTAACGTTTCGCCACAACAAACGATCGGAGTCATGTTTGCTTTAAGTACCGCTTTAACCTTTTTATTAACGTCAGCGTCAGTTTCGCCAAAAAGTTCTCTTCTCTCAGAATGTCCAACGATCACAAACGAAACATTCAACTTCTCCAGCATCGTGGCAGCAACTTCACCGGTGAATGCGCCCTTTTCTTCCCAGTGGCAATTTTGCGCCCCAAGAAATATCGGCATGTGGTCTGATTCTAATACTGTCTGTATGGATCGAAGGTCAGTGAACGGTGGATGAACCGACACATCAACCTTTTCATGATCCTGTGGATTAAGTATGTATGAGAGTTTTTGCACCATTTGTATCGCTTCAAAATGATTATGATGCATCTTCCAATTTCCACTTATGAGTGGTTTTCTTTCTGTCGACATACTTTCTCCTCTTAAACCCTTTGACTGTCCCTTAGAGCCGATAATCCCGGCAAGTCACCTTTTTCAATCAACTCCAAAGTAGCCCCTCCGCCAGTGGAGACATGATTCATCTCTCCATCAACGCCAAATAGTTTCGCCGCCGCTGCACTATCTCCGCCTCCTACAACAGTGAAACCGCGACACTCTGCTACCGCTTCTGCAATCGTTCGCGTACCTGCAGAGAATCGGGAATCTTCAAATACTCCCATCGGCCCATTCCAAAGAACTGTTCGAGCTTCCGAGATGATGTCACAAAATTCAACTGCTGTTCCTGGACCTATATCTAAACCCATCCATCCTTCAGGAATCGATGTCCCCATTTGACGAACCTCTCCCCCTGCTGAAGGGTCACCGATGACGCCTTCGGGACTTAGTGCGGTTACGTCTAAAGGAAGTCTTATTGAGTCATACGTTGTAAGGAGTTCTCTGCACTTCTCGATCATGTTTTCTTCAAGCAGTGAAGCGCCTACTGAATTTCCTTTTGCGGCAAGAAATGTGAAGCACATTCCCCCGCCAACGATCAATTCATCCACTACGTCAAGCAGGGCTTCTATAACTCCCAACTTGTCACTCACTTTGGATCCGCCCATTATTCCCACAAGAGGTCTCTTAGGGTTTTCGCGCAAACTGTTTAGAACGTGAACTTCTTTTTCTAGTAAACGCCCAGCGGCTGAAGGTAAAAATGCGGGAGGCCCCACGATTGAAGCGTGCGAGCGATGCGATGCTCCAAACGCATCATTCACATAAATGTCTTGACCTGCAATGAGTTCTGACACAAATTCTGATGAGTTATCAGTTTCCCCAGGATTAAATCGAAGGTTTTCCATTAACTGAACTTCAGGGAGTAGCTCCTGTAAGCGTTTCCTCACTGGGTCAAGCGTAAATTCAGGCGCAGGTTTTCCTTTTGGCCTACCTAAATGAGAACAAGCAGTAACCGTGGCCCCTGCTTCTACCAAGTACCGAAGAGTCGGTAACGCTGATTTGATGCGAAGATCATCAGTTATCACTCCACCCTCTAGTGGAACATTGAAATCGCACCGGACTAAAACCCTTTTGCCTTCTAAATTGCCTAGGTTTTCCAGCGTGGGGATGTTCATGGTGTTCTTTTAGTTTTACTTACTTTTCTTTTTTGTACGGCGAGTTCCTACAATTTTTGTTAAATCAACCATGCGAGTTGAGTAACCCATTTCATTGTCATACCATCCACACACTTTCACCATTTTTCCGGTTGCCATGGTTAAACCTGCATCTATTGTGCATGAAGCAGCCCGACCTACGATGTCTGCAGAAACTAGCGGATCTTCGCTGTAGTCAAGAACTTTAGACAACGGACCTTTTCGAGCAGCTTCTGCGTAAGCCGCGTTTATTTGTTCTACTGTTGCTTCTTTCTTTAGCGTCCCAACGAAATCCGTGATCGAACCATCGGGTATCGGTACTCGTAAAGAAATGCCGTCAAGCTTTCCTTTCATCTTGGGCATAACCAGAGAGGTGGCACGTGCTGCTCCAGTTGAGGTCGGAACAATATTGACAGCCGCCGCTCGGGCTCTACGTAAATCACTATGTGGTCCATCAACCAGACTTTGATCACCGGTGTATGCGTGAGTAGTCGTCATGAAGCCTTGCTCTACTCCAAATTTGTCATCCAAAACTTTGATCATTGGAACAAAACAGTTAGTCGTGCAAGAAGCGTTTGAGATCACATGATGCTTACTTGGGTCGTAGTCATCATCGTTCACTCCGACGACAAAAGTTGCGTCACAGTCTCCCGAAGGAGCGGAAATTATGACTTTTCGAGCCCCACCTTCAAGGTGTAGGCCGGCCTGGTCTCTAGCGGTAAAAAACCCAGTTGATTCAACCACTACATCCACCCCTAAGTCTCCCCAAGGTAGGTCACCCGGGTTTCGCTCAGAGAGAACCTTTATCTTTTTGCCATCTATGGAAATACTGTCGCGGGTGGTCCGCACTTTTGCTTCCAACGGGCCATGAACAGAATCGTTAGCGAGTAGAAAAGCCATGGTATCAATGGCTCCTAAATCGTTTACTGCTACAAACTCAAAGTCAGCTCCACTTTTCATTGCCGCTCTGAAGAAATTTCTTCCGATTCGGCCAAAGCCATTAATACCTACTCGAACAGTCATGAATACGTTTCCTCCTGCAACTTAATGTTGTCAGTATTTGTTATTTCCTTGATATCCGCTTAAGAAAGGATAAACACCCGTCAAATTGGAGATATGTGTCACACTAAATGTGTATCACTGCTGGATGTCGCGGTGGGTGATGAGTGGGTCAAATCCTGATTGAATCAGGTGTTCTCTAATTATTTCAGTAATCGCCACTGACCGATGTCGACCACCAGTGCAACCAAAGGCCAGCGAAAAGAAGGAATGTCCACCTGCAGCGTAAACCGGAAGTAGAAGATCCAACATTTCTTTCAACTGTTTCAAGAACGGTTCAGTCATAGATTGGGTCTCAACATACTCTCTGACTGCATGATCAAGCCCGGTAAGTGGGCGTAGAGTTTCTTCCCAATGTGGATTCGGCAAAAACCTACAATCAAACACCATTGAAGCATCTCGAGGCGTTCCATGCTTAAAGCCAAAAGAAGTAAGTAAAAGTCTCATAGGTCTGTCATGAACTTCCCCAAAAAGCCCTTCAACTTTTCTTCGAAGATCGTGAACATTCAGATCAGAGGTGTCAATAATGATGTTCGCTTCGCTGCGTACTGGCTCTAAAGCGCTTCTTTCTGAACTTATTGCTTCTTCTAGTCCTCGTTCTTCTCCAAATGGATGCGGTCTTCTTGTATCTTCATACCGTTGAAGAAGCGTTTCGGTAGAGCAATCAAGAAATACGACTCGTAAATCTTCTTGCTTTGAGCGTAAGTCTTCTAGCGCAGTGAGTGTTTCCCCTTCATAAGAATCAAACCGGAGAGTGAATGCCACTCTCTCCCACGGAGTTTCAGGGGCACCAGCTAAATCCGCTAATTTACTTATGAGGTCTGCGGGAACACGGTCAATAACAAACCAGCCAAGGTCTTCTAGGTCCTTAGCAAATTCAGAGCGGCCTGCTCCTGAAAGACCGGTAACGACCAGAACATTACTCATAATCAAATAGTAGACCGTATTCTGTTATTACGCGACGCGTACAGCCTCAATAAGTAGAAGACGTGGAATTAATGCTGCGTCACCGAATTGCAGCGAGCGCTTAAGGAATCCTTCCGGCGGAGAAGGCTCATGCATTGAATTGATTACTAGCCCGGCAGAACTCAAAGCGTTTACGTACCTGCTTAGTGGACGATGAACAAAAGGCAGGAAAACCCCATTATCCACTTCTTCCATTTCCATTACTTCTGTCAAATACGGTCCGATTCTCCAATATTTCTCCGGAGGGTCCAGAATCTGGTCGTCTATCCAACCACTACCAGGGGTTTGGACAAGAGGATGATTCAAAAAGAAGAGAAACTTTGCATCTGGTTTCAAGATTCGAGCTATTTCTTCAATTGCTGAATCCATGGCCTCGATATGTTCGAAGACTAAGCAGGCAATCGCAGCGTCAAACGATGACTCATTAAAGGGAAGTTGTTCAGATTTTCCTCGAAGGTACACCGGACCTCCGCCTCTCCTGTTTGCTTCCAATATTTGGTTATGCGTTGGATCCACCCCGATAACTGTTTCTGCTCCTGATTCAACAAGAACTCGACTTATCTGTCCTTCACCAGTTCCGACATCCAGAATTTTTTTATAGCCAGTCAATAAATCTCTTGCCAAAGGGATTATTTGTTCTTCGTACTCTTCGTCTGCTCCCTCTGTGAAGCCCTCTTGCCACCATTCAGCGTGCTGCTCCCAGGAGTCTTCTGCCTTCTCTTTAGTCACTGATACAGCGTGACAGGTTTCTAGGCAAAATGCGTGTCTTAAAGTAGTTCCATCCTTACCATGCATACATGGCTGCTTTTCTTGCGATAATTAGCGCTGCTCTATTTGGGGCAGGAGATTTTCTTGGCGGTCTGGCTTCGCGTAGAACTGGAATTTTTTCCGTTATCGCCATTGCGCAATTGATAGGTTTATTTGTCATCCTGCTGGTCGCCCCATTTATGGCAGACCAGTTTTTACTGGGTGACTTTTTCCGAGGGTCTCTCGCAGGGATCTTAGGTCTTATTGGAATATCCCTGATCTTTCACGCCTTACAACGTGGCCCTATGACCATCGTTGCTCCTATTACCTCTATAGCTTCTGCTGTAATACCAGTCATTTGGGGAACCGCCCACGGAGAAAACCTCTCCTCTGTACACATTTTGGGTATCTCTATCGGCATGACAAGCATTTATTTAATTTCACAAGCTCGGGACCAGACCTTAAAAGAAAAACCAACTGTAACTCTTCCTCCCTGGCTAATAACAGAATCTTTGCTTTCCGGTCTCTGTTTTGCTGGCTTTTATATTGTGATTGATGGAACTTCGATTTCCTCCGAACCTTGGCCGCTTGTAGGTGCCCGCTCAACAACTGTTTGCTGCCTGCTACTGATAGGCATTTTTAGTAGAAGGGCGCTGCGTGTTGATTCTTCTGTTCTTCCGTTGATTTTCTGGTCAGGCGCCTTAGACACGATTGCAAATCTGACTTTTCTTATGGCAACGAACCGAGGAATGTTGAGCATCGTTTCAGTTCTCACTTCTCTATATCCAGCAGCCACAGTTATTTTGGCTAAATGGATACTTAAGGAACATTTAACGCGAATACAAGTTCTTGGATTGCTTGGCGCATTGACCGCTACTGCTCTTATAGCTAGCGGTTAACTTGAGTGTGGATTTTCTCATAAAGAGAGATAGCAACTGAGTTTGGAAGCCACGAAATACTCTTCAAATCTTCTTTAGTGGCTTTTTGTATTGCCTTGACGCTACCTAACTCTTTGATGAGACGCTTTCTTCTTTCTGCACCGAACCCTGGAACGCCATCAAGCACCGAACCAGTCATTCGCTTTGATCTCAACTTGCGATGATATTCAATAGCAAATCTATGCGATTCATCTCGTATTCTTTGCAACAGATACAACGCTTCTGAGGTGCGTGGAAGCAAAACTGACTGATCGTAACCTGGGAGGAACACTTCTTCTAATCGTTTCGCTAGTGCTGCTACCGGAATTCTTTCTTTTAGTCCCAGTTCTTCTACAACTCGGATTGCCACCCCTAATTGTCCTCGTCCTCCATCTACAAGAAGTAATTGCGGCGGATAAGCAAATTTTGAAGACCTTTCTTCAACTGGTGCGTCTTCTTCTTTCAGGAATGCTTTGAGACGACGTGTCAACACTTCTTCCATTGCCGCGTAATCATCATTCCCATGCACATCTTTAATTTTGAAACGTCGGTACGCACTTGGGTTTGGAATCCCGTCTTCAAGCACCACCATTGATCCAACATAATCAGTTCCTTGCAAATGACTCATATCAAAACATTCGATTCGAAGTGGAGCATTAGGCAGATCAAGCGCTAATTGCAACTCATTCAATGCTTTTGAACGGCTGTTGTGGTCGTTAGCTCGTTTCATCCGATATCTAAGGAATTCTTCTTCAGCGTTTAAAGAAACAGTCCGCAATAATTCTTTTTTTCCACCGCGCTCAGGAATTCTGAACTGAACTTTTCCATTCTTCTCAGAACTCAACCATTCGCATAGGAGCTCAGCTTCTGCTGGCAACTCTTCAACAAGTATGTTTCGCGGTATTCCATAAGTCAGTTCGTTTCGATAATGCGACGAAATAATCTCGTTAAGCACCTCAGCGGAGTTCAGTTCTTCTACTCGGTCCATGATGGACCCTTTACGCCCAACTACTTTCCCGTGTCTGACATAAAAGACTTGCACTGCCACCTGTAACTCGTCTCCACTGAAAACAACTACATCAAACTGTTCATCTTCGTTTCCGACGATTTGCTGTTTAGCAGCGACTTGACGAACACTTTTTAATTGATCTCGAAATCGTGCTGCCGCCTCATATTCAAGATTGTTTGAAGCCTCACCCATTTGTGCGTCTAGCCGACTCTGTATTTCTTTTGTATCGCCCCCAACCACTCTCATTAAGTCGTTCACGATTGTCGTGTATTCGTCTTTTGTGACTTCATTAACGCACGGGCCACAGCATTTTTCTATATGGAACAACAGGCAAGGTTTTCCATTTCTTTGATGTTCACGCAGTTTTGAGTCACTACATGTTCGGACCGGGAAGGAACGTATTAGTAGATCAAGCGTGTCTCTGATAGCCCCAGCCTGTGCGTAAGGTCCAAAATATCGAGAGCCTTTTCTTTTGCGTTCTCGAACTACAGCTGCGCGAGGCCATTCTTTGTCAAGAGATATTGATAAATAGGGGTAACTTTTATCATCCTTCAGGTCAATGTTGAATCTTGGCCTGTGCTGTTTGATCAAATTGAACTCTAGGAGAAGTGACTCCAGCTCATTGTTTACTTGTATCCATTCCACTTGCGCTGCTTCATTGAGCATCTGAATTGTTCGTGGAGCAATGTTGCTTTTTTTACCAAAATAACTGTTGACTCTGTGTCGAAGATTTTTTGCCTTTCCGACATACAAAACTTGGCCATTGGCATCTAAAAATTGGTAAGAGCCAGGAGTTTCTGGAATTGAACCAGGGTCTGGACGCTCAACCATTATTGAGGCAGCATTTCCTGTAAGAACTTTCCGGTATAGCTCTTTGAGATCTTCGCTAAATCTTCCGGAGTTCCTATCCCGACAATCTCTCCACCGCCCACTCCCCCTTCAGGACCTAAATCAATTACCCAGTCAGCTGTTTTAACCACATCTAAGTTGTGTTCAATAACTATTACTGTGTTTCCTTGGTCTACTAGCCGGCTCAAAACTCCAAGGAGTTTACGTACGTCTTCAAAGTGAAGCCCGGTCGTTGGCTCATCCAAGATGTACACCGTGTGGCCGGTGGATCTCTTGGCAAGTTCACTTGCTAGCTTTACTCTTTGAGCTTCTCCCCCCGAGAGCGTTGGTGCGGGTTGCCCTAGTCGTATGTAGCCGAGACCTACATCCACCAAAGTCTGCATATGACGAACGATTGTTGGCTGTTTGTTAAAGAAAGTCAGCGCTTCTTCACAAGAAAGGTTTAACACATCTGCAATATTTAAACCCTTAAATTCGATATCAAGAGTGTCACGGTTATAGCGCTTACCTTTGCAAATCTCGCACGGCACATAAACATCTGGCAAGAAATGCATTTCGATTTTTAGTGTTCCATCACCAGAACATGCTTCGCATCTTCCACCTTTTACATTGAAACTAAATCGTCCAGGCTGATAACCGCGAACTCTTGACTCTTCAGTTTGTGCGAAAAGTTTACGAATATGATCAAACACGCTGGTGTAGGTTGCTGCATTTGATCTTGGAGTTCGACCAATTGGCGCCTGATCAATATTGATAACCTTGTCTACTTCTTCAACCCCCTCAAGAGCGGTATGGAGGCCTGGTGGGACTTTCGATTTATACACTTTTTGCATCAGAGACTTATGCAAAATTTCATTGACTAAAGTAGATTTGCCCGATCCAGATACCCCTGTCACGGCAATGAAGCAACCCAGTGGAAAATCTACTTGAATCTCTTTCAAATTGTTTTCACGAGCCCCACTTATAGTTACGGCTAAGCCATTCGGTTCGCGCCGCGTGCTCGGAATCGCAATCTCTTTTCTTCCAGAAAGGTACTGACCAGTTAGAGACTTCCTCGATTTCAGAAGACCGTCAACTTTCCCTTCGTAAACAACTGCGCCTCCATGCTCTCCCGCACCGGGCCCTATATCAACTACATGGTCAGCAGCTCGTATCGTTTCTTCGTCATGCTCTACCACGACTACAGTGTTTCCAAGATCTCGTAGACGCAAGAGTGTTTCTATTAGACGCTGATTGTCTCTTTGATGCAACCCAATTGAGGGTTCATCGAGCACGTAGAGAACGCCAACTAGCCCACTACCTATTTGAGAAGCCAACCGAATACGTTGCGCCTCTCCTCCAGCAAGAGTCGCCGCCGACCTAGATAAAGAAAGGTAATCAAGACCTACGTCCATCAGGAATCCGATTCGACTGTTGACTTCTTTGAGTATTGGTTCCGCCACTATCAGATCCCGATCTGAAAGCTTTAACTCTGTCAATATCTTGTTCGCTTCGCCAATGGGCAAAGAACAAATGTCGTGAATATTTTTCCCGCTTACTTGAACCGCTAGTGACAACGGATTCAAGCGCGCCCCAATGCATTCTGGGCAATGAACTTGACGCATGTACCCTTCAATTTGATCTCGTTGACTATCAGTTTCAGCGTCACGATGCCGACGCCGAAGATAAGGCATTACTCCTTCAAAATGGGCTGAATAGACGCGGTTTCGTCCAAATCGATTCTTGTAACGAACTTCTACTCTGTCTTTTACTCCACCATCTAATAGCAGCTTGTGTGTTTTAGCAGGCAAACTCTTCCAGGGTTTATCAAAATCAATTCCTTGATTTTCCGCTACTGCTTCGATCAGTCTTGAGAAATAACGGTTACGCCCACTTGACCAAGGGGCAATTGCTCCTTCTGCCAGACTGAGGTCAGGATTTGGAACCACTAAATCCTTATCAACTTCAAATACAGAACCTAGACCATCACAATGGTCACAAGCTCCGTACGGACTATTGAAAGAGAAGTTTCTCGGCGCTAGCTCTTCAAAAGATTTCCCGTCACTAGGTCGTGACAGATGTTGACTAAATACGATTCTTTTTTGAAAATCTTCTGCACTGTCTTCCTTCTCTCCAGTTGAAACTATTTCTATTTCTGCAACTCCGTCCGACAGAGACAGTGCAGTTTCCATAGATTCAGTGAGCCTCTGTTCTATACCTTTTCTTATTTTGAGGCGATCTACTACCACTTCAATTGTGTGCATTTCATAACGCGCTAAATCAATTTCATCTCCGAAGGTGTACTCGTTTCCATCGACTATCGCACGACTAAAGCCTTGTTGCGCTAACTCCGAAAGAAGTGTGTCATACGTTCCCTTGCGCCCTCGGAC
>Ga0208130_1001023_pt1 | contig 13775 bp, 10 predicted proteins | sample ETNtaG_31_FD_185771 | JGI IMG/M metagenome (GOLD analysis project Ga0208130, IMG submission 185771) | Marine microbial and viral communities from oxygen minimum zone, Eastern Pacific Ocean - ETNP201310SV78 (SPAdes) (version 2) | ecosystem: Environmental > Aquatic > Marine > Oceanic ...
TGCTATAAAAAAAGGATTTAAAGCGATTAAAAAATCTAATAATCCAAAATGGGAAGTTCCTTATCTACCCATTGACCCCGCTGACTTAGGCAGAAGCTATGAAGCAGTAGTTAGAATAAATTCCCAGTCTGGCAAAGGAGGAGTAGCATTTCTTTTAGAAAAAGATCATGGGGTATCTCTACCAAGAAGACTACAAATAAGTTTGAGTCAAAAAATACAAAAACTTGCTGATGAAACAGGAAAAGAAATTACAAGTTCTCAAATTTGGAAAATTTTTGAAGCTAATTACCTAAAACCTAAAAATAACTTCTCATATATCAAGCATTCTTCGACTTCGGATGGTGATTTACACTCTTTAAAACTAGAAATGAATATGGATGCTAAAGCAATAAAGATTGAAGGAACTGGTAATGGTCCTATTGATTCATTTATTAACGGGCTTTCAAATCAATTGGGGTTTGATATCAAGGTTGCTGATTATCATCAAACAGCAATATCATCTGGTTCTGATGCAAAAGCTGCTGCCTATATTGAGCTTGAAAAAGATGGCAAAACATTTTGGGGTGTTGGCATTCATCCAAATACAACTAGAGCTTCATTTGATTCTATAATTGTTGGATTAAGTAAACTCTTAACTAGTTAATCAAAATTAGGTTCTCTTTTTTCAAAAAAAGCTTTAACCGCCTCTCTATTTTGTGAACTAATCGTAAGCTCATTTTGAATCTCAGCTTCATTATGAAAAGTATCCCAGTAACCAAGATGTAATGACTCCCTCATTAATCTTTTAGTATGGTTTAATGATTGAGAGGATCTTTTTGCTAAATTTTCTGCCCAGGTAAGCGTTGTTCTCTCTAATTCATCTAACGGGACGACCTTATTTGCTATACCATACTCTAAGCAGTCTTGAGCTGATATTTTCTTTGCTTCAATAGCATGTTCATATGCTTTAGAGAATCCCATGAATTTTGGAAGATACCAAGATAAGCCGCCATCTGGAACTAATGCGATATTACTAAAAACAGATAAAATATAGCTATCTTCTGACATTACTCTTAAATCACAAGACATTGCGATTGCAGCACCAATTCCAGCTGCAGGTCCAGCAATTGATCCAATAACTGGTTTTGGCATATCAATGATATTTTTAAAAAATGGTTTATATCCCCTTATCAAAGCATCTTTTGATCCTTTCCAACTTGCGCCCCTCTCACTTAAATCAGCACCAGCAGAAAAACCTCTTCCAGACCCTTTTAATATAACAACTCTAATATCATCATCGCTTTTAACATCTTCGGTTGCCTTCTGAAAATCCCAAACAAGCTGTTCATTAACTGCATTTAAAAGCTTTGGCCTATTTAGCGTGATTATTGCTATTTTACCTTTCTTATCTAATTCAATTGTTTCTAGATTCATGTTCGCTCTCCAATTATCTTTTAGAAATTAATATATGGCCATTTGAGTATATTATTTGGCCACTCACTTCTTCTTTATCAGCTCGAGACCATTCAATCTTTGATTTTGGTCCCGGACTTGAGTATACAAAAGTTTTAATTATTTCTTCAATTATTTTACTGCTGGGCACAGCAAGATTACATTTTTTAATTGAATATCTTAAAACATCTGCAATCAATGGATCCGATAACTCTCTAAGTTTTTTTAAATTAATAGAATTAGATATTAAATCATTATATTTTTCATGCATTAAATCAGAATAGTTATCGTTCCTATCTTTAATAATTTTAGAAAAATTACTAACTCTATTTGGGAAATTATTCCATTTCTTTTCTAGTATTGGGAATATCTTATTTCTTAGATAGTTTCTGTCAAAATCACTACTGAGATTTGAATCATCTTGAATATAACTAATATTATGTTTTTTTAAATAATCTAAAATCTCTTTTTTTGATACTCCCAGAAGAGGCCTCACTAATACTCCCTGCCCCAAAGATCTTTTTAGCTTTGGTCCTTCCATGCCATCTGGACCGGTTCCTCTCATAAGCCTCATAATTAATGTTTCCGCAACATCATCACTATGATGTCCTAGTAGCAGCTGATCATCTCTATTTAGTATCTTTTCAAAAGCTTTGTATCTAGCCTTCCTAGATGCTGATTCTAATCCCCCTCCATCAACTTTAATCTCAATTGATTTAGTAATTAAATTTACATTTAATTTAGAACAGGTCTCAACACAATGGTTCTCCCAAATGGATGAATGCTTAGATAAATTATGATTGATGTGTATGGCCTTTAAATTAAGATCTTGCTTGGCATTTAAAGTAGAAAGTAGATGAACTAAGGCAGTTGAATCTGGGCCTCCACTATAGCCAATAAAAATACTTTTACTAAGGTCGGTATGCTCTGTAATTAAACTTTCTGTTAACAATATTTATATCTCTAATATATCTTTACCGAATACATCTTCTAATGAGAAAAAACTTTCAAGCGAAGGTGTGAATTTAAATTTATCTCCAATATCTATTATAGCCTCTGATTGATCTGAAATTACTCTAACATTTAGTCGGCAAGATCCATCTTTCCAAAAATCCTTATCAAATGTATCAAGATATTCGGAAAATTTAACTAAAGAATTAGCATTAGAATTATTGATATCAATTATTACATCTTTAACTTTTTTATTAAGAACAGAGTCGATTGTATGTACTTCTTTTACGCGCATTCTGAACATTAAACTTCCCAGATCACCGGTCCTATAATCATCCACCTCAACTGTTCCTCTCAAAGATAAGATTTCTCCTTCTTTAAGGATATTATGAGAGCTCTCAAGAGTTTCACTTGATACTATGCCATCCATACTTCCAGTTCCATCATTAAAGTTAATAAAAGTTAGCGGCTTACCTTTTCTGTCTTTAATCTGTCTAACGCTATTTATCAAACATACTAGCGAAGCACTTTTTGTTTCATTTGACAGTTCGCTAATTTTTTTTGACCTTATCTTCCTTATTTTATTTTCAATTGCTGTAACTGGGTGGCCAGATAGATAATATCCCAAAGATTTTTTTTCGAATTCAAGTTTTTCAGTAAGAGTTAGAGGGGTAACATTTTCATATTTTTCATATGGATTAAAATTTTCTTCGATTGAAGAAAACAAATCTCCACTTTGAGGACCTGAATTATTATTACTTGATACGTCTCTAAGCATGTCTTTTACACATTTAATTGCTATAGTTCTTGAGGGTGCGAGTGAATCAAAAGCACCAGATTGAGATAAGGCTTCTAAAGACTTTTTACCTCCTAATTTTATATCCACTTTTTTTGAAAAATTCCATAAATCTTTAAATTTATACTTATTTCTGTTTAAGCAAACATGATCTATAAAAGCATCTGCAACACCTTTTACTGCACCCAGACCATATTCAATATCTCCATCTTTATTGACAATAAATCTCTTCTTTGAGGTTTGTATATTTGGATTAAGTACATTGATTTTCATTCGAGTACACTCTTGAATCAATGCGTGGATTTTATCTGTATTTCCTAGCTCAGATGAAAGAACAGCCGCCATAAAATGTTCAGGATAATAAGTTTTTAGATAAGCAGTTTGATAAGAGATTAAAGCATAAGCAGCTGAATGAGATTTATTAAAACCGTATTCTGCAAACTGATTGATTAAATCAAATATTTGTTCAGCATTTTTTGGTGGGATATTATTTTTCTCACAACCTTTAACAAATATTTCTCTTTGTTCTTCCATCTCCTCTTTCTTTTTCTTACCCATAGCACGTCTTAGAATATCAGCCTGCCCCAGTGAAAATCCTGCCAATACCCTAGCCGCTTCCATAACCTGCTCTTGATAAACTATTACTCCGTAAGTTTCTTCTAAAACTTCTTCAAGTAACTTGTGTGGATATGTAACTGGGCTTTTCCCATGTTTTCTATCTACAAATTCATCATGCATACCAGAATTCAAAGGGCCTGGCCTGTATAGCGCAAGAAGTGCAGTAATTTCTTCAAATTTAGTTGGTTTTAGTCTCTTAATAAGATCTCTCATACCAGATGACTCTAGTTGGAAAACTGCCATGGTTTTACCAGATGATAGAAACTTAAAGACTTGTTCATCATTCAAAGGAATATCATCAAGATTGAGCTTCTCAGAATCTTCTTTGTTCTCATTGATGGATTTAAGAGCTCTGTCAATAACTGTTAATGTTCTAAGTCCAAGAAAGTCAAACTTAACTAGTCCGATTTTCTCTACATCATCTTTATCAAATTGTGTCATCACTGAACTTGAAGATCGATCAACATATACAGGACAAAAATCAGAAATACTTCCAGGGGCAATTACTACACCTCCAGCATGTTTTCCAACATTTCTTGCAATTCCCTCAAGCTTGTAAGATAGGTTCACAATTTCTTTAACCTCATCATCATTTTTAACACTTTGAGCAAACAATGGTTGCTCTTCCTTAGCTTTATCTAAAGTCATACCTGGTGCAAAAGGAATCATTTTTGAAATTCTATCTCCAAGTGCATAGGGTTTTCCCAGTGCTCTTGCTACATCTCTTACAACTGCTCTTGCTGCCATTGTTCCAAATGTTGCTATTTGTGATACCGCTCCAGCTCCATACTTCTTACTAACATAATCAATAACTAAGTCCCTTTTCTCCATGCAAAAATCAATATCAAAATCAGGCATTGATAACCTTTCAGGATTAAGGAATCTTTCAAAAAGAAGACCGTGGTCAATGGGGTCTAAGGTTGTAATACCTAAAGCATAGGCTACAAGTGACCCAGCACCAGATCCTCTTCCTGGTCCTACAGGCACATCATTATTCTTTGACCATTCAATAAAATCATAAACTATTAAGAAGTAACTAGAAAAGCCCATTGTTTTTATTTGATCAAGTTCGTAATTCAATCTTGATTTATATTCGTCTTGTTTTTGATTAGTAAATTTATTTATATAAGTATTTAGCCTATTATTGGCGAGCTCCTCAAGATATGTATCAAAGTTATGTTGTTTTGGTACTGGATATTCTGGTAGAAAATATTCTTTTGTATCAAAAGAAACATTGCATTTTTTTGCAAGTTCATTTGTATTTGTAATTAGTGAATCACAGTCTTTAAATAAATCATTCATTTGTTTTGAAGATTTAAAATATTGTTGTTCTGAAAAAATTTTTTGTCTATTTGGATCATTTAATGTTTTTGAAGTATTAATACACACCTTCGTTTCATGAACCTCATAGTCATCTTGATTGGCAAACAAGACATCATTTGTTGCTACTAAAGGTATACCCCTATTTACTGCTAATGGAAGAACATTCTTGAAATATTCAGCCTCATCAGGTCTGTTTGTTCGTTGAACTTCTAAGATAAAATCATCTTTAAAATACTTAGTAAATTGATCTATAACTTTGTTTGTATCAGAAATATTATTTCTCTTAAGATATTCAAAAATATGACTATCCTTGCCACCTGAAATAACCAATATGTCATTCTTAAGTTCAACCAACTCATTAAAGCTTATTACCGGTGAATTAAAACTATAGTTATTGTGGGCGTTAGATATTACCTTCATAAGGTTTTTATGACCTTGATTGGTCTTAGCTAAACATAAGAGCTCATATGAACTCTCATCATTATCAAAGATTAATCTTATTGAAGCACCTGATATTGGTTTAATACCAGCAGCCTCACATTTACTAAAAAATTTTACTAAGCCAAACATGTTTGACTTATCTGTTAGGGCGACAGAAGGTATAGAATTCTTTGATGCGCTTTCGACAATTTGATCAATGGTTAGCAACCCTTGAGTAATGCTATATTCTGAGGAAATTCTTAAATGAGAGAAAACAGTGCTCATCTATCTATAACACCCTTGAATGTTTTTCTATGTATCTCACAATAACCATGTATTCTCAATGACTTTAAATGTTTTTTTGTTCCGTAACCTTTATTACTTATAAAATCATAATTTGGAAATTGTTCATTAAATTTAATCATAAGGTTATCTCTATACACCTTTGCAATTATTGAGGCTGCACTTATAGCGTCCTCAGAAGAATCGCCGCCAATAATTGTCCTCATTGGGATATCTAGATCTGGTTTATACGTACCATCGACTAAAACCAAATTAGGCTTTATTGGTAAGTTTAGTATAGCTCCTTTCATCGCCAATAAAGAAGCTTTAAGAATATTAATTTCATCTATTTTCTTGTTATCAACAATACCATATCCGTAATAAGAATTTTTTAATATTTCTTCAGCTAGAAGAACTCTTTTTCTTGAAGATAGTTTCTTGGAATCTTTTAAACCAGGAATTTCTTGCTTTAAAATTACTGCTGCAGCAACTACTGGTCCTGCTAAGCAGCCTCTGCCAACCTCATCAGTTCCTGCTATTATATTATTATTCAAATTAAGGTTATTTCTTTTGCTGCTTTTGAATAACCAATGCCTACTAACATTTCTCTTAATATGTCTGCGATATCTTTGGGGCTCTGCTCAAACGAAAGTGTTTCTTTGATGGCTTTGTTAATATTCTCTTTTGTGAAATTATTTTGCAATAACTCAACAAAATACCTTTTACCCAGAAGTAAATTTGGTAATCCAATATTATCCACTTTAAGCATACGAGATATTATTGAATAATTTATAAAGTTTGTCTTATAACATATTATTGTTGGGCACTCTAAAATAGCTGATTCCAGCGAAGCGGTTCCAGAAGTAACAATTGAGAGTTCTGAAATAGACAAAAATTCTTGCATTGCATTTTCTTTAACAACTATTGGCAGATTAAGTCCATCAAAAGATTTCATTATAGAAATCATTAATTTGCCATCAGCTGCAGGTAACAAATAAATAAAGTCTTTATTTTCTTTAGAATGATCTTTTATAAATTCAATATAAGTTGGGAGCATATATTTTATTTCTGACTGCCTACTGCCTGGTATTATAGAAATATATTTTTTATTGGGATCTAGGTTATGTTTTTTTAAAACCATTTCCTTGTTGAACTTTTTTAGTTTAGAAAATGGATGGCCAAGTTGAAGACTATTATGGCCAATTTTCTTATAAAAATTATCTTCAAAGCTAAATAAGCACAATGTTAAGTCTATATATGCATTAATTGACTTAACCCTGTTTTGTCTCCAGCCCCAAACTGAAGGACTTACAACTTGAATATTCTTATTATCATGATTGCTTTTCAATGCTTTATGAATACCCATATTGAAATCCGGCGAGTCGATTCCGATAAAGATATCAATTTCTTTTTCAAGAAAAAGTTTTATCAATGAGCTTCTTAAACTAGTAAGTTTTCTGTAATTCATCAAAGGCTGAATTAAGCCCATTATATTTATCTCGGAAAAATCAAATTCTGATTTGAAGCCTAATTCTTCTAACCTGGGTCCACCAATACCATATAAATTTATTTCTGAGTGCTTTTTAATTTCTTTTATTAATCCAGCGCCAAGTCTATCGCCAGAATGTTCCCCACAAACAATTCCTATGTTTAAGGCTTTATTTGTTGACACTTACCTTAAAATTCCTCTTTCAGAAATTTCTACAGATTTAATGAAAATATCTAAACATGGGTCATTTCTGCTTTTATTTAGATCTTTTATTTTATTAATAGCTTGATCAATTTTTAATTTCTTCATATAAAGCAATTTAAATGCTTTTTTAATTAAGCTTATTGAATCAGATGATATATTGTTCCTGGACATTCCCACAGTATTCAATCCTATAACTCTTGCAGGATCAGCTGCGACTTTAACATATGCTGGTATGTCCATATTTATTGATGTATTCATGCCTACAAATGAAAAATCTCCTAGTTTGCAGAACTGATGAACTGTGGTGAGGGCTCCTAATGTAATGTTGTTACCTATATTTACATGTCCTGCAATACCTGCGTTATTGGCAAAAACATTTCCATTACCAACAACACAATCATGTGCGACATGGCTGTATGCCATAAATAAATTCTCAGAACCTATTTTTGTTATGCCATTATCCTGAATAGTGCCTCTATGAACTGTGACTCCTTCTCTAAATATGTTATTGTCTCCGATCTCTAACTTTGTTTTTTCGCCTTTAAATTTTTTATCTGGAGTATCTTCTCCAATAGTTGAAAATTGATAAAAAGTATTATTTTCACCAATAAAAGAAGGTCCTTTTATGACCACATGACTTAGAAGCTTTGAATTCTTCATGATTTCAACATTCTCACCAATTATGCAATATGGACCAATCTCCACTGATTCATCTAATTTTGAAGATGGATGCACTATTGATGTTTCATGAATTTTCATTTTGCCTTCCTATCAGCACATAATATTGTAGCAGTACAAACTAGCTCATTATGAAGCTCTGCTCTGCAATCAAACTTCCAAATACCTCTTTTTTCACTTATTACTTTAGAGTAGAGGTCAATATTATCACCAGGTCTAACTCTCTTTCTAAACCTAACTTTATCAACCCCGGCCAAAACATATATAGAGCCCTCTTCTGGAGTCTTATTCATCAAAGTAAAACCTAATATTCCTGATGCTTGGCCTAAGGCCTCAATAATTATTACGCCTGGAAATATAGGATTATTTGGGAAATGTCCTTTTATGAAATATTCATCTTTATCCACATATTTTCTTGCATGTATCTCTTTTTTTTCATTAATTTCTATGACCTCATCTACAAACAAAAAGGGTTCTCTATGAGGTAAATATTTTTTTATATCTTCTTTGCCAATTTTCAAGTTATTTACCTTGCTTCTTTATAAAAACTGAAGATTTGGCCCAATTTTTATGACTTTGAGCTGGCATAATTCCAACATAATCACCTGGTTCTTTAATATCTTTTGTTATTAGAGTATGAGCTCCAACAGATACATTATCGCAAATCTCTAAATGACCAAGAACACCGGACAACCCTCCCATTCTAAAATTTTTACCAATTTTTGTTGAACCAGCAATTGCACATGATGCTGCAATTGCAGAATTCTCACCTAAAATAACGTTATGAGCAATATGAATAAGATTATCTAAAATTACTCCATCTTTTATTTCAGTATCATCAAGCGCGCCTCTGTCTATTGTACAGTTAGCACCAATTTCAACATTTTTACCTATCTTCAAGCCTCCGAGTTGTTCAATTTTTATATAGCCATTTTGTGAGGGTGCAAACCCAAATCCATCAGATCCTATAACGCATCCAGAATGAATGAGACAATTTGAAGAAATTGAAACATTTTTTACAATAGTACAGTTAGCCTGAATAACAACGTTATCTTTTATAAAACAATTAGGTCCGATTACAACATTTGGACCAATATGAACATTATTCCCAATGGAGGATAATTCAGAAATTACTGCAGATTCATGTGTTGAGGAAGTAAGAAACTCTTCCTCATGCTTAAATATTTTTGAAAGTTTTGCATATGTTAAATAAGGATCATCAGATTTTAAAAAATTAAACCTATTATCTTCCTTGAATTTTTTACTAACAACTACAGCCGAGGCCTTACAGTTATCTAAAGAACGCAAATATTTTTGATTAGTAAGAAAGGTTATAGAGCCTTCACATGCGTTATCAATAGTTGATAGCTTATCTATATAACAATCTGAATTACCAATAACCTCTGAATTAGTAGCCTTGGCTAGCTCTCCTAATGTAAAGCTTTTATGCTTTGACACTACTCAGTCGGTGCTTCGGAAGCCTCTACATTGACATCTAGGATTGATGTAACATCATCTGTAATATCCAACTCGGCATCAAAGTCCAAAACAGCAGAAACGGTTTGCTGACCTTGTGCTGGCCTATCAAGTAAAAGTTTAATTTGCTTGGCAGACATTAATTGCCTAATTGCTACCGTAGCAGGCTGTCCAAGCTCCATCATAATTTTTTGAGCAGTTTCTTGACGAGCTTGTTGAATTTTTCCAGCTATGAATTCAAGATCTTGAGATTTTTCTTGATATTCTTTTTGCATCTCAACAATCTCTTCTTGTGATAGTGTCTCTTGTTCCTTTTGGAGTTTTTCAGCTATAGCCTGCATATCAGCTTGCAAAGTTTGAGCTTGCTCCATATTTGCTGAAAAATCAGGATCTTCATCTAAAGCCTTGAAAGCATCATTAGCAGTTTGGGTTTTAAGAATTGCCTCTTGAATGTTTATAACAGCAATTCCTTCAACTGCAAATAATGGAGAAGCTATAAACAAAAACGTTAGCAAGTAAAATTTAATTATATTTTTCATATTAACCCCTTTATGGATTTGAACATTTTATATTAACTAGAATACATTTCCTACTGTAAATTGAAATTCTTCAGTTCTCTCTCTTGGTCCGGCATTAGTAGGTTTTGCGATTGCCAAGCTCATAGGACCAAATCCAGTTATCCATGTAATACCTACACCATAAGAATATCTTAAATCATCAATAGCTGGTTCATAGCAATTTATCTGGTAATCCTTACAGTTATCAGAAAATACATTGCCAAAATCAAAGAAAAATGCTGATCTTAATGACCTTTGATCTTCAATGAAAGGCAATCTAAAGATAAGCTGTAAGCTTCCTTCAACTTTTATGTTGCCCCCAATTGGTGCATCTCTATATCTTGAAGTCTGATTTGCATATGGGTTGTAATATGGAGTATCTAGTTCTCCATCACCATCTGAGTCTATAAGATTTGGACAAATACCTTCTGAATAATTGAACTCATAGCATGGAGCATCTGTGCTCCTTGGGCCAAGTGTATTGGATTCAAAACCTCTTAATGACCTCGGACCACCAGCATAAAAATTTTGAAAGAATGGAACCTCTTTAGTATCACCATAAGCATCTAAGTAACCCAGCTCACCTTGAAATCCAAAAACTAGGTCTTTAGTTAAAGGTTGGTAGTATCTTTGTCTAACGTTTAATCTGTAATAACTTAAATCGCTTCCTGGTATTGTAGAACTAACACTTAAGACCGTGGACGCACCATCGGTAGGAAATAAACCTCTGTTAAGAGTCACCCTTTGCCATGAGAGCTGAGCAGTAAGAGTTTCAAATAAATTACCTTCAACTGAAACAAAATCATATATCTCTCTAGCAGGAAGGCTCCCTATATCAATATCAGTTTTATCATACGTAATATTAAATCCTAGCCTTGTAATGTCTGAAATAGGATAACCAAATTGTGCCCCAAAGCCATTTGAATTAGTTAAATAATTTGCAACATTAAACTCTCCATAATCTGTTTCTCTGTAATAAAAGTTGTAACCCAGACTTACCCCATCTCTAGTGGCATATGGATTCATATATGAAATGTTATACATCTCACTATAAACATTTTTATTTATTCCAATACCAACTGTGTTTCCGCTACCCATGAAGTTTTGTTCTTGAAGATTGAATCCAAGCATTAGACCAAAGTCACTGTATCCGATATTACCTCCAATACTTCCAGTTGTTTCTTCTTCAACACTATAGACAATATCTATTTGATCGTCAGTGCCTGGTACAGGGATAGTTTCTACATTCACTTCTTTAAAATAACCAAGCCTTTCAAGTCTAATTTTTCCAGCCTCTATAGCATTATCAGATGACCAAGCTCCTTCAAATTGCCTCATTTCTCTTCTAAGAACATGGTCTTGTGTAATATTGTTACCTGTAAATAATATTTTTCTTGTGTAAGTTCTATTGCCGGGCTCCACAGCAAAAATTAATTTAACTTCGTTGGTTTCTTCGTTAATTTCAGGATTTCCAGTAACCTCTGCAAAAGCATAGCCCCTGTTCCCAAGAACATTTGTAAAAAACTCTTCAATCGAAGTGATTGCAGCCTGAGAATAGGTTGTATCTTTTAAACTTCCAACTATGTCTATATAAACTTCTTCATCAAATGGCACTTCACCAATAACATCAACATCATTAATCTTATATTTTTTACCCTCATTTACATTAAAAGTTATAAATATTGATTTCTTGTCTCTTGATAGACTGATTTGTGATGATTCAATTGAAAATTTTAGATAGCCTCTATCTCTATAAAAGGATTCAAGTGACTCTATGTCGCCTTTTAACTTCTCTCTAGAATATTGGTTATCATTTGAAAGAAATGAAAAGAAAGATCCCTCAGATAATTCAAAACCATCTATCAGCTCTTCATTTGTAAATATTTCATTTCCAATAATATTTATCTTTTTAATCTTCGCACTTTTACCCTCATCTACTTCTATGTTAATTTCAATCCTATTTCTTGGCTTGACTACCTCTTCTATTTCTACTCCGGCGCCATATCTTCCATTTGAGGCATAGGATCTAACAAGTTCAGATTTCACTCTTTCTAGAGTAGATCTTTTATAAACTTCGCCTTCTTTAATTCCAACGCCATCAAGACTTTCCATAAGTTGTTCGGTTTTAAGAGCTTTATTTCCTGATATATCTATGGCAGATATGGATGGCCTTTCTGCGACCGTTATAATTAGAGTGTTCCCATCTTTACCAATCTGAATATCATCAAACTGCTCTGTAGAAAACAACGATCTAACAATATCATTCGACTTCCGTGAATCTATTTTGTCACCAACACTAATAGGAATTACATTAAAAATACTTCCGGTTGAAACTCTTTGTAGTCCAATTATTCTTATATCGCTAACTAAAAATTCGTCGAAAGCGTATATTTCAAAACTTAACAAGAGGGATAGAATAAGTAGTTTTATTTTTTTCACTATTTAAACCCTAAAAAAACCTAGCAACATCATTAAACACTGCAAAGATCATAAGCATGATCACTAAAACAGCTCCGCCGGTATATATAATATTTTCAGCTTTTTCTGGTAAAGGTTTTCCTCTAACAGCTTCAACACCAAGCAAAGTTAGTTGACCTCCATCTAAGACTGGGATAGGCAGTAAATTTAAAACGGCTAAACTTATACTTAAAATTCCCATTAAATATATAAAAGGTGCTATACCCACTTGAGCTGTATTTCCTGCCATTTGAGCAATACCTATTGGACCACTCAAATTTTCAGTTCCCATGTTACCAGATATCATATTTCCAATAAGCTGAAGTGTCTTAATACTTAAGTTATATGTCCGATAGGTAGCTATTGATAATGCTTCAAAAAAATTACGAGATTCTCTAAAAGAAACTCCAAGAACTCCATCGTCATCTTGTGATCCAATATCTACAAATTTGTATAAAATCTGATCATTTCGTTCAATTTTAAATTCTAAAGTTGTATTCGGATTTGGCTTAACTGCAGAACCAATGTCTTCAGTAAAATTTATATCTTCCCCTGCAATCTCTAAAACAAGATCACCTGGCTTCAACTCTGCTTTGTAGGCAGCACTTTGATCAAAGACCTCACCAATTATTGGCATTTTTTTAAATCCAAGATCAACTTCCAAATATTTAGCTAAATATTCTACTGGATCTTTCTGGGATTCTTTAGGCAAGAAATCATCAACTGTTAGTGAAATAATAATTGGGTCACTTTCATTAGCTCTCATAACTGAAAATTTCATATCTCCTGAATAACCAGCATATGTCATAAGCTCTAGACTCAGGGCCTGCATACCTCTTATTTGTGTATCGTTTATTGATAAAATTTTATCATTTGGCCTAAATTGAGATTTAGATGAAACACTTTGCTCTTCATTTTTTACATCTAATATAACTGGAAAATCTTGAGGATCAACCAAGTTTGCTACAGGGCCATTTGACATAATAAGACCAGCAAAAATACATATTGCAAGAATAAAGTTTGCAAGAGGTCCTGCAAACATAATGGATGCCCTTTGCCATTTTGGTTTGGAGTCAAATGTATTCTTTAGCTG
>Ga0208130_1001025_pt1 | contig 13760 bp, 12 predicted proteins | sample ETNtaG_31_FD_185771 | JGI IMG/M metagenome (GOLD analysis project Ga0208130, IMG submission 185771) | Marine microbial and viral communities from oxygen minimum zone, Eastern Pacific Ocean - ETNP201310SV78 (SPAdes) (version 2) | ecosystem: Environmental > Aquatic > Marine > Oceanic ...
CTTATTTTTCTTTGATCTACATACTGTTGAATTTTTTTTATGTAGCTTTTTGATAAATCCATATCATCAATATCTAGCTCTGCATCTCTTGTAATCTTCAACATATGTGCTTCTATACTAGAGTAATTAAAAAAGCTAAATAAGATGTCCAAATTATATCTAATTATATCATCAATAAACATTATATATTGCTTATTATCTTTTTTAGGGAGGACTACGAACCTACTAATATTTCTAGGGATTTCTACTAAAGCATATATATCATCAACATTTTCTAATCTAAGATTTGTAATTAGAAAAGCTTTATTATCATTAAAATCATGATATTTATTATTTGAGAGTATGACTGTAACTAGTGATGGACTAATTCTTCTAATAAAATAATCTTTTAGGAATTCTTTGTGTGAATCTGGAACATTATTTTCATCTAGAAATACTATATCTTCTTTACTTAGTGATTTTTCAATTGAATTAAGTATTAAAGAACTTTCAGACTGAAGATTTATAACTTTTGAAGTTATCTTATCTAGTAACTCTTTCGCGGCTATATTATCCTTGTTATTTTTATTTGAGGCTCTAGCATCAGCAATTCTCTTGATTGTTGCATATCTAACTTGAAAGAATTCATCAAGATTATTTGAGAATATACCAATAAATCTTAGCCTCTCTAATATTGGAACATCTTCATTAGATGCCTCTTGCAGTACCCTTGCATTAAAATCTAACCAGCTTAACTCTCTATTTATGTATTTAGATTCCAATTTTTAAATTATTTAAATAAGATATTGGTTTCAAATTTATAATATCCGACCAATTATCAGATTCAAATTTTAATGAAAACCATCTTGCAGTTGGTAAATTTAAAATTTTATTTTCAGAAAAATAATTTGATATCTCAGTAAATGCAGGGTTATGACCAACTAATACAACTTCTGAGTAATTATTATTAATAGTCTCTATAAAGTCAAATACCTTGTTATGGTCAAAAGTATATAGTTCATCACAAATTTTAATTTTATTTAAATTAATTGATAAAGTTCTTGATAATAAAACAGAAGTATATAAGGCTCTATTTGCAGAACTAGTGAATATTATTTCAGAAGAAATAAAATGGTCTTTTGATAAATTAGCAATTTTTTTAATTTTTTCAATACCAATTTCACTTAAAGGCCTATTAATATCATCTATATTATTTTCCCATGAAGACTTAGAATGCCTTAAAAAAGTAATTACCTTCATCTAAGGTGATAAAATTTGAATATCCCATAAATCATCTGTTAAATAACAAATAATTCTATTATGAAGTCTATTTTCCCTTCCTTGCCAAAACTCAATTTCTTTAATTGACAATTCTATACCTCCCCAGTTGTCAGGTCTTTTCAAATTTGATTCTTTATTTTCATTTAAAAATTTATTATACCTATCTAATAGCTCTTGATGACTCTCAATTACTTGGCTTTGATTTGATACTATTGCAGCAGCTTGACTATTAAAGGGTCTTGAACTAAAATATAAATCCGAGTAATTTTTATCTGACTTTTTTGCTGTTCCTTTAAAAATAACTTGTCTCTCAAGAGAGGGCCAGTAAAATGAAGCACATAAATTAGGGTTATTTGATATTGCTCTCCCTTTATTACTATCATAGTTTGTAAAGAAGACTAAACTCCTGTCTTTAACCTCTTTTAAAAGAACAACTCTGGATGATGGTATGTTGTCCTCAACAGTTGAAATTGTCATTGCATTAGGCTCAATTATTCCATCTGATCCTTCTGCATCTTTAAACCATTTTTTAAAGAATTCTATGGGATCATCTCCTACATCATTAATACTTAATGAGTCTTTATCATAAAATTTTCTATAGTTAAATAGTTTCATTGTTCACTTATTGAAAAATTCATCTTCGATGCTAGTAAATAAATAACAGCCATCCTTATGGCTACACCATTTTCTACTTGATCTAAAATAATTGAATTATTTGATTCTACAATTTCAGAGGTAATTTCTACACCTCTATTAATTGGTCCAGGGTGAAGAATTAAGATATCTTTTTTTATATTATTTATTTTTGTAGTGTCAAGTCCATATAACATTGAATATTCTCTATCATTTGGAAAATAGGATTTTTCCATTCTTTCCTTTTGAACTCTTAAAACATTAACTGCATCACACCACTTCAAGGCTTTTATTATATCTGTCTCAATTGATACATTAAGACTCTCAATTTCTCTTGGTATCAAACTTAAAGGACATGATATTTTAATATTTGCTCCTAAAAGATTAAGTGCATATATATTTGATAGAGCGACTCGAGAATGGAGTATATCTCCAACGATTAGTATGTTTTTATCTTTTAAATCACCTAAATGCTCAGTTAATGAAAAACAATCTAATAAAGCTTGAGTTGGATGCTCATGAGCACCATCTCCTGCATTTATGATACACGAATTAGTATTTTTAGATAATAGTAATGGCGATCCAGGGTTTGGGTGTCTTAAAACTATCATATCCACTTTCATAGCTAGTATATTATTAACTGTATCAGTTAAAGACTCTCCTTTCTTGACTGATGAAGATGAACTTGAAAAGTTTACAACATCTGCTCCTAATCTTTTTTGAGCTAATTCAAAAGATATTTTGGTTCTAGTACTATTCTCAAAAAATAAATTAGCAATTGTAATATCTCTAAGAGTAGGTACTTTTTTTATTGGTCTATTAATTACCTCTTTAAAATGTATAGCAGTCTTAAATATTAAATTTATATCTGACTTTTTAAGAGATTTAATTCCTAAAAGATGGTCTACACTTAGTTTATCCATTAGTTTTCTATGTATATTATATTATCCTTGGATTTTTCACCCCATACTACATTAACTCTGTCTCCTTTAAAAGTATCAATTTTTGCTCCACAATAATTAGCTTCAATTGGTATTTCCCTTTTATATCTTCTATCAATTAATACCAACAACTCTATTGAATTAGGTCTTCCATATGAATCCATAGATGACATAGCAGCTTTAATACTCCTACCTGTAAAGAGAACATCATCTATCAATACAACATTTTTATTTTCAACTGAAAAGTTTATTTTGGTTGAACTTGCTGAAAGAGTTTTCTCAGATCTCCTAAAATCATCTCTAAAAAAAGTAAAATCTAGAATACCACTTTTAATATCGATCGTAGGATATTCTTTATTAAATATTTCTAAAATCTTATCTATCAAAAAGGCACCCCTAGGTTGTAATCCTATTAAGACAGTATTATCAAAGTCCTTATGATTTTCAACTAATTGACATACAAGTCTATTTAGAATAATATCTATTTTTTTTGAGTCTAGAAGAACTTTTTTTGGCATGATTATTAATTACAACAAAAATATGAATTTTAAGTTTTAAGTTTTAAACAAAAAAAATCCTCAAATAATTGAGGATTTAATTTTACTCTTCATCTTTTTTTTTGGATTTTTTTTCCTTTACTTTATCACTTTCAGATTCATCAGGTGGAACATCGCTACTGTGAGTCTGAATATGTGAAACGACAACTCGCTTAAACTCTTTACTAAATTCAATGACTTTAAATTCTGCTGTTTCACCTTTTACAAGTTTAGAACCATCGGCTTTGTCTAGATGTCTTTGAGGACAAAATGCAGAGATATCATCATTAAAGTTAATTATTGCACCTTTATCAATTACCTCAGAAACTTCTGATTTATGAATAGTGTCAACTGCAAAGTCCTTTTCATATAAATCCCAAGGATTATCTTTTGTCTGCTTATGTCCTAAGCTCAACTTCCTTCCTTCAACATCTAAATCTAAAATAACTACATCTATTTTATCCTCTAGTGATAAAAATTCTGATGGATGTTTTATTTTTTTTGTCCATGATAAATCAGATATGTAAATAAGTCCATCTATCCCCTCCTCTAATTCAATAAATACTCCAAAGTTTGTAAAATTTCTTACTGATCCTTTATGTTTAGATCCAATAGGGAACTTCTTTGTTATGTCTGTCCATGGGTCCTCTGATAATTGCTTCATCCCAAGGGACATCTTTCTTGACTCTCTATCCAAACTTAAAACAACAGCCTCAATATTATCTCCAACATTCACAAAATCCTGAGCACTTCTAAGATGAGTAGACCAAGACATCTCAGATACATGAACAAGACCTTCAATACCCTCATCAATTTCAATAAATGCACCGTAATCAGCAATGACAACAACTTTACCAGTAACTTTAGAACCTTCCTTTACATCATCTCCTAATTTATCCCAAGGGTGATCTGTCAATTGTTTCAAACCTAGCTGAATTTTTGATTTGTCATCATCAAAATCAAGTATTACAACTTTGATCGTTTGATCAAGCTCTAGAATTTCACTTGGGTGATTTATTCTACTCCAAGATAAATCTGTGATATGAATCAAACCATCAACACCACCTAAGTCAATAAAAACACCATAAGAAGTCATATTTTTTACAGTCCCTTCAAGAACTTGACCTTTCTCAAGTTGACTTATGATACCTTTCTTCTGTTCTTCAATATCAGCCTCAATTAATGCTTTGTGAGAAACAACTACATTTTTAAACTCATGGTTTATTTTGACAACTTTAAAATCCATGTTTTTATTAGTATACTGGTCATAGTCTCTTATTGGTTTAACATCAATTTGAGAACCAGGTAAAAAAGCTTCAATTCCAAACACATCAACAATCATTCCCCCTTTAGTTCTGCACTTAACATAACCTTGAACAACTTCACCTTTGTCGTGAGCATCATTAACTCTATCCCATGCCTTTATAACTCTTGCTTTTCTATGAGAGAGAACTAATTGTCCAGATTTGTCTTCTCTTGTATCAACTATTACTTCAACCTTATCCCCAATTTTTAAATCTGGATTGTATCTAAATTCATTTTTTGAAATAACACCTTCAGATTTTGCATTTATATCGATAATAACATCTTTTTCAGTTAGATGAATTACTTCACCTTGAATTATGTTATCATCTGATGTATCAACAAAATTTTTCTCAACAAGTTTTTCAAATTCTTTAATTTGTTTTTCATCAAGCTCATCAATTCCTTCTTGATATTGATGCCAATTGAAGCTTGAAAGAAAATCATCTTGAGGCTCAGTTTTTTTAGTAACGGTTTTTTTTGTGGAGGTCTTTTTAGTAGTAGCTTTCTTTGCAGTAGCTTTCTTTGGCTTTTCAGACTCCTCAATATTAGTATTCACAGTATTTTCTTCACTCATAGAGCGCAAAAATATAATTAATTAAGTTATTGGCAAAATTAGATTAGTTTTTTATCTAATCAGATTTAATTTTTTGAAGTATTTTATTAAAAACTTCATCAATTGTTAGGTCTGATACATCAATTTTAAAAGCATCATCTGCTTTTCTTAGTGGGGCTATCTCTCTTGTTGAGTCAGTTTTGTCTCTAATTTTAATCTCTTCTTCAATGATATCAACTTTTACAGAATCATCATCTATTTGCTTATGCCTTCTTTCAGCTCTAATTCGTGGCTCAGCAATTAAGAAAAATTTAAAATCAGCATCAGGAAAGACAACAGTTCCAATATCTCTTCCATCAACAACTATTGAGTTTGACTCAGCTGAATTTCTAAGTTGATCAAATACAAACTTTCTAATTTCAGGTTTTTTTGCATAGTTACTAACGCTTAAAGATACCTTGTGGCCTCTTATTTTATTGGTGACATTAACATCATTGAGGAAAATTCTAAAATTTCCTTCACTATAATCTTGCTTAATAATGATTTGATTTAAGATTTCTTGTGAAATTTTTAAATTGTGATTTACATTACTATTTAAAAGATAAAGGGTAATAGCTCTGTAATATGCTCCGGAATCCCTGTAATTAAATCCTAAATGGTCAGCTATTTTCTTTGCTTGAGTACTCTTACCTGTTGATGCTTGTCCATCTATAGCAATAATTACTTTATCCAAATCAAATTAACTTAGGGTTAATAACTTTCCGATTTATTATAGCATTTGAAATAACATCTTTCATAGAGTCAACATAAATAAATTTAAGTCCTTTAAGATATTTAGGATTAATCTCTTGAATATCTTTTTTATTGTATGAACTTAAAATAATTTCTTTAATATTTGCTCTTTTTGCTGCAAGAATCTTTTCTTTTATTCCACCCACAGGAAGAACCTTACCTCTTAAAGTAATCTCTCCTGTCATAGCAATACTCTTTTTAACTCTTTTTTGAGTAAACAATGACACTAGTGAAGTTAGAATTGTTATACCAGCACTTGGCCCGTCTTTAGGAGTGGCTCCCTCTGGGACATGAATATGAATATTATATTTGGAGTAGTCAAGTTCTTTTTCAATTCCTAACTCATTTTGATTTGACTTTATATATTCCAATGCAATAATTGCAGACTCTTTCATTATTTTACCTAGATTCCCAGTTATGGAGAGATTACCTTTTCCCTCAGATATTGATGATTCAATAAATAATATTTCACCACCAACAGATGTCCATGCCAGTCCAGTAACTACACCTGCTACAGTATTATTTTCGTATTTGTCTCTAAAAAACTTTTTTGGTCCAAGGACATCTTTTAGAAAATTTTCATCTTTTGAATTATTAAGTTTAGAATTAGATACTATATTTTTAGCTCTGTTTCTGATTAATTTAGCAATTTGCTTTTCCAGATTACGCACACCAGACTCCCTAGTATAATCACTGATTATATCTTTTAAAAGATTAGATGATATTTTAAAGTCATTCAACTTCATACCATGCTCTGTTAACTGTTTTTTGATGAGGAACTTTGAAGCAATTGAGACTTTTTCTTCAGTAGTATAACCAGATACGTTTATTAACTCCATTCTGTCTAAAAGCGCAGGATGCATAGAGGATAAGTTATTTGCAGTTGCAATAAACATAACCTTTGATAAATCATATCCTACTTCAAGAAAATTATCATGAAATGAATTATTCTGCTCTGGATCAAGAAGTTCTAAAAGAGCAGAACTTGGATCACCTTGAGCCCCACTTGATATCTTATCTATTTCATCTAAAACGAAAACTGGATTTGATGTACCTGATTTTCGAATACTTTGTATTATTCTTCCAGGCATTGCTCCAATATAAGTCTTTCTATGACCTCTAATCTCAGCCTCATCTCTCAGGCCTCCTAAAGAAACTCTGACATATTCTCTATTTATAGATTTTGCTATTGATTTACCTAGTGATGTTTTACCAACACCTGGAGGTCCATATAGACATAATATTGGGGATTTCATATCACTTCTCAATTTCAATACAGCCAAATATTCAATAATTCTTTTTTTAACATCATCCAAGCCAAAGTGATCTCTATCTAATATTTTTTGTGCTTTATCAAGATCGAAATTATCTTCCGAATAATTTTCCCAAGGAAGATCGACGATTAAATCTAGATAATTTCTCTGAACAGAATATTCTGCGACTTGAGAGTTCATTCTTTTTAGCTTAGATAATTCTTTCTCAAAATGGGATTTAATATCTTGATTCCAATTTTTATCCTTTGACTTATTAATTAGCTCTTGAATATCTTCTTGATATGAGTTTTCTCCAAGTTCTTCCTGTATTGTCTTCATTTGTTGCTGAAGGTAGTACTCACGTTGTTGTTGATCCAAGTCATTCCTTACTTTAGACTGGATATCATTTTTTAGGGCAAGCTTTTCATATTCAACATTTAGAAATTTTAAACACTTAAGTGCTCTATTTTCTATATTTAAACTTGAAAGTAAATCTTGTTTATCTTTTACAGAAATATTCATGTTTGAACAAACAAAATTTATTAGAAAAGCAGAACTGTGGATATTTTTAATTGCAAATGAGGCTTCAGAGGGAATATTGGGGTTTTCCTTGATAATCTTTAGTGCTATATCTTTAATAGCATCAATTGTCGCTGTAAATTTACTATTTGATTTTTTCTGATTCTTATCAGTTATAGAATTAATGGTTGCCTGAATGTAGGGATCTGTTTTAACTACTGATTTAATTTTAAATCTTTTCTTACCCTGAATTATTACTGTTGTATTACCATCAGGCATTTTTAGAACTCTTAATATTTTTGCTACTGTTCCTATGTTGAATATGTCTTCTATTGATGGATTCTCAATCTTAATATCTTTCTGAGCTACTACACCGATTAGTTTATTAGACTTATTAGCATCATTAATAAGTTTAATTGACTTATCTCTACCAGCATTTATTGGGATTACAACACCTGGGAATAAGACTGTATTGGTTAAAGGAAGTATAGGTAAGACCTCAGGTAGATTTTCTTTTTCTAAAGCTTCTTCATCTTCAGATGTCATTAGTGGGATAAACTCAGATTCCTCACCTAAATCATCAAATGACATTTTGTCTATATTGTTGAATATTAAACTCATTTAATTTTTTTTAAGCCATTTTGTCATAATATCATAAGAATAGCATGTATTTATATTTACCATACAAACAACACTTAAATATGGTCAAAAGCTATGCCAACTTATTTTTATCAATTCTTGGAACTCTAGTTAATAGAAGAGCACCCATGAAGAAGAAGAACATGAAAATTATTACAGAGAATCTAACTGAACCTGTGATCTGAGCAGCAGCAGCATAAAAGATCATACCAAAAACAATTCCAATTTTTTCTGTAACATCATAAAAACTGAAAAAAGATGTAGTATCCTTTGTATCAGGAATAAATAATGAATATGTAGCTCTAGCAACTGGTTGAGTACCTCCCATAAGCAACCCAACAAGACCAGCAATCATATAAAACTGAATAGGTGTTTTTATAAAATATGCATAGAGGCAAACTGCTCCCCACAGAAATATTGCAAAGGTTAAGACTAAAATATTACCATATTTCTGTGCCATTTTTGTAAAAAAATATGCTCCTCCAATGGCAACAATCTGGATAAGTAAGATGCTTATAATAAGACCTGATGTCTGTTCAGATGAACTAGCCCATTCAATCTCACTTACACCAAAATATGATGCTATGTAGAGTACTGTCTGTAATGAAAAAGAAAAGATAAAAAATGCTAGTAAGAATCTAGTAAATCTCTTGCTAGTTCTAATAAATTTATAAACTCCTTTTAATTCTTTAAAGCCATTCCAAATAATATTTTTTGGAACTTTAACACCTCTGTTTCCAGTTGGCAAATGATAGAAAGAATATTGACTAAATGAAAGCCACCATATACCAACTATTGCAAATGAAGATTTCATTGCAGCTATTTCAGATTCAAATCCAAAAGTTTCATAGAAATTAATCATAATTAGATTAATCAATAAAAGTATTACGCTACCAACGTAACCCATTGTATAACCTTTAGCACTTACCTTATTGGTTTGATTCGGATAGGTTATGTCTGTTAGATATGAATTATAGTAAACTAGGCTTCCCCAAAATCCAATTAGGCCTAGTGTATAGAAAAGTAGACTAATCTCTATTGTTTCTAGTTCAAACCAGTATAAACCAATACATGAGAGAGAACCCATATAAACAAAAAACTTCATAAATATTTTTTTATTCCCAATAAAGTCAGCTATTCCGCTTAATAGAGGAGATAAAAATGCAATTAATAAGAAAGAGATTGCAGATACAGAGCTTATCAGTGTATCTTTGTTAATATCAAGATTTAGTATTTCTACCGAGTTTGTTTGAGAAAAAACATACTGTGAATAATAAATTGGGAATATCGCAGATGAAATAACTAAGGAGTATACTGAGTTTGCCCAATCATATAAAGCCCAAGCTCCAATTAGTTTTTTACTGCCTTTTGGATGATCGGTTTTTTTATTAGACATAAATTTAAATGATTCCCAAATTAAGCAAATAAATCAAAAGATATATATATTTGTCAAAAAAATAGATGTACAACAAAATACACTTATTTAGTGTTCTGATTTTTAGTCTTTCGATGCTAAATTGTCAGACAAACACAAAATCTGAGGAACAAAAAATAACTTATAAGGTGAGTAAAACAGACAAAGAATGGAGAGAAGAATTATCTCCTGAAGAATATGATATTCTAAGAAATAAAGGAACAGAAAGGCCACACACTGGTATATACAATATGCACTTTGAAGAAGGTGTATACGTTTGTAAAGGTTGTGGACAGGCACTTTTCAAAAGTGATAATAAATTTATGTCTGACTGTGGTTGGCCAAGTTACGAGAGTGCACTACCAGGTGCTATAACCTACAAAAAAGATACTAGCTTAGGTATGATTAGAACAGAAATCATATGTTCTAATTGTGGAGGACATCAAGGCCATGTATTCGATGATGGTCCAACATCGACGGGTAAGAGATATTGTGTAAATTCTGCAAGTATAAATTTTATAAATAATAAAAATGAGTAAGAAATATGACTTAATTGTTCTGGGGAGTGGACCTGGAGGATATGTAACAGCTATAAGAGCATCTCAATTAGGACTTAAAACTGCAATAGTAGAGAAGGAAAGTCTTGGAGGAGTTTGTTTGAATTGGGGATGTATACCTACGAAAGCTTTGCTTAAATCTGCACAAGTTTTTGAATACTTAAAGAAAGCTGATACATATGGTTTGAAAATAAAGGATTTTGATAAAGATTTTGATGCTGTAGTAAAGAGAAGTAGAGACGTAGCTGAGGGTATGAGTAAAGGGGTTAATTTTTTGATGAAAAAAAATAAAATTGATGTAATTACAGGTTACGGTAAAGTTCTACCAAATAAAGCTGTCTCAGTTGAAAATGATGGGAATGCTGAAACTTTTGAAGCTGATAACATAATAATTGCTACTGGAGGTAGGTCTAGAGTTATTGAATCTATTCCCCAAGATGGTAAAAAGATAATTGGGTACAGGGAAGCAATGACATTACAAAAACAGCCTAAAAAGATGATTATTGTTGGATCAGGTGCTATAGGGATTGAATTTGCTTACTTCTATAACTCAATGGGAACTGAAGTAAAGGTTGTAGAATACATGGATAGGATATTACCTGTTGAAGACAAAGACATTTCTAATCAACTGAAAAAAACATTTAAAAAGTCTGGAATTGAAATTTTAACTAACTCAGAAGTAATTTCCTCTGACACAAAAGGTAAAGGCGTTAAGGTTCAAATTAAATCAGATGGTCAAATTTCTGAACATGAAGCTGATATAGTTCTCTCTGCGGTAGGTGTGAAAAGTAATATAGATAATATAGGGTTAGAAGAAGTTGGAATTGCTGTAGACAAAGACAAAATTATTGTTGATGAATTCTACAAGACAAATATCCCTGGATATTTTGCAATTGGAGATGTAACATCAGGTCAGGCACTTGCTCATGTAGCGTCTGCTGAAGGAATTCTATGTGTTGAAAAAATAGCTAATCATGATGTTGAGCCTATTGATTATGAAAATATACCAGGCTGTACATACTGTGCTCCCGAAGTAGCATCAGTAGGATTAACTGAAGAAATGGCTTTAGAAAAAGGTTATGCTATAAAAGTAGGTAAGTTTCCTTTTTCTGCTTCTGGAAAAGCACAAGCCTCTGGTCATTCTGACGGGTTTGTAAAAGTTATTTTTGATGAAAAATATGGTGAGTGGCTAGGGTGCCACATGATTGGTGCTGGAGTAACTGATATGATAGCTGAAGCAGTTCTAGGTAGAAAGCTTGAGACTACAGGTAAGGAGATACTTAATGCAGTTCACCCTCACCCAACTATGAGTGAAGCATTAATGGAAGCAGTTGCAGCGGCTTATGATGAAGTTATTCATCTTTAATGATACTATCAATAGCTAATCTATAACTATTCAGTCCAAAACCAATTATTATTCCATCTACAACTGGTGATAGATATGAATTGTGTCTGAATTCCTCTCTTGAGAAAGTATTTGAAATATGAACTTCAATGACTTTACAGTCAATTGATTTAACTGCATCTGCAATTCCAACTGATGTATGAGTATATGCAGCAGCATTTAATATAATGCCATTAGAGTCTTTAGACTTCTGAATAAAATTAATTATTTCACCTTCAACATTTGACTGAAAATAATCAATTTCCACCTCATTATATAAAGACTTAAGTGAGTCTAAATATGACTCAAAATTTTGACTGCCATATATGTCAGTTTCTCTTGTTCCTAGAAGATTGAGGTTTGGACCATTAATTATTGTTATTTTCATATATTATAAAGGTAATGCTTAAAGACTAATTAAAAAATAAAAATGGATTGGGACTCTAGCTTTGAGGATTTTAAAAACTATCTAAAATTAGAAAGAGGGCTCAGTATTAATTCAATTAAAAGCTATGAGTATGATCTAAATTTATTTAGAAACTACATTAAGTCTAATCATATTTCAGAAACACCTATTAATTGTAAATCTGATACTCTGAAAGATTATCTGTATAACAATTTATCAAATAAAAAATCTAGGAGTCAAGCAAGAAGTATTTCAGCTTTAAAAAGTTATTTTAACTATCTAATTTTTGAGGGGCATATTCAAAAATCTCCTATATCTGACATTGAATCGCCCAAACTTGATAAAAAGCTTCCAGAGGTATTAACAGAAAAAGAAATTTCAAAATTAATCGAGTCATGTGATTTGAATGATAATTTTGGTCAAAGGAACAGAACAATAATTGAAGTGCTTTACGGAACAGGGATAAGGGTAAGTGAACTTATAAACTTAAAATTATCAAATATTTTCTTTGAGGAAAACATTATGAAAATCACGGGGAAGGGTAATAAAGAGAGGTTTGTTCCTTTAGGTAATATAGCATCAAATGAAATAAAAGAGTACTTGAAAATTAGAAACAAGAATATCATAGACACTAAATTCTCAGATATAGTATTTTTAAATAGGTATGGAAGAGGGTTAACCAGGTCTATGATATTCAAGATAATAAGTGATAGCTATAAAAAGGTTGGTTTAAATAAAAAAATAAGCCCTCATACATTAAGGCATTCTTTTGCAACTCATTTGTTAAAAAATGGAGCTGATCTTAGAACCATTCAACTTATACTCGGGCATGAAAGTATTACAACAACCGAGATATACACTCATTTAGACACATATCATTTAGAAGAGGTACTAAAAAAATATCATCCAAGGTCTAAATGATTCTCTACTCCTGCATGAGTCTAAATCCTTCACCGTGAACATTAATAATCTTGAGGGACATATCTTTATCTAAATATTTTCTAAGCTTTGCGATATATACATCCATACTTCTAGAAGTAAAGTAGTTAGCATCTCTCCATATTTTGTTGAGTGCAATATCTCTTGGTAAAAGATCATCAAAGTTTAAGACAAGCATTTTAAGTAATTGATTCTCCTTTGGAGAGAGCTTATGAGATTCACCCATTTTATGAGTCAAAATTCTCAGCTTTGAATTAAAACTAAACTCTCCAAACTCAAATTCAAAGACATCTTTTTCTTCAACATTTACTTTAGGCTTCCTATTAAGTATTGATTTTATCTTAGCAAGGAGAATCTCAGAGTCAAATGGTTTAGTTAAATAATCGTCAGCTCCAATTTTATAACCTTTTAATACATCATCTTTTAAGTTCTTTGCTGTTAAAAATATTAATGGTATAATTTCATTTATCTCTCTGATCTCCCTAGCAAGAGTTAAACCATCTTTAAAAGGCATCATTATATCTAGTATGCAGAGATCAAATTCGGATCTGTTAAATTTTTCAAAACCTTCTATACCATTAACTGCTAGAGTAACTTCGTAATTATTTATTGTTAAATAATCCTTCAGA
>Ga0208130_1001029_pt1 | contig 13721 bp, 13 predicted proteins | sample ETNtaG_31_FD_185771 | JGI IMG/M metagenome (GOLD analysis project Ga0208130, IMG submission 185771) | Marine microbial and viral communities from oxygen minimum zone, Eastern Pacific Ocean - ETNP201310SV78 (SPAdes) (version 2) | ecosystem: Environmental > Aquatic > Marine > Oceanic ...
AAATAAAGAATCTTCTGGCGGATTATTCACTAATTTAAGAAAAGTTATTTCTGGAACAGGCCTCTCAAGAATATTTGGTTTGATTAGAGATATTTCAACAACAAACCTTCTGGGCGCATCAATATTTCATGATATTTTTGTAATCTGCCTAAAGATTCCAAACTTGTTTAGAAGGTTTTTTGCCGAAGGAGCTTTCAATCAAGCATTTATACCAATATACAGTGATTATGAAAAAGAAAATAATTCAGACAGTACGTTTGAGTTTTTAAATTCCCTTGCTGGAATTCTCATAACTACTTTATTTATTTTTACTTTAATTGTATTAATTTTTGCACCAATATTTATTTTTATTTTTGCTCCTGGTTTTTATTTTGATCCTGTAAAAAAAGATTTGGCAATTAATGTTTTGAGAATAATGTTTCCATATCTAGCTTTAATTTCACTGGTAGCCTTTGCAGGCGGGATTCAAAATACTCATAAGAGATTCTCAATTCCAGCTTACACACCTGTTTTTTTTAATTTATCCTTAATAATTGCTGCAGTAGCAATTGCGCCAAAGTACGAAATGCCTATTTATGTTCTTGCGTGGGGAGTGTTGTTAGCAGGTATAGTTCAGCTTCTAATTCAAATTTTACCTTTATGGAGAATAAACAGATTACCAATTCCAAGGCTTAATTTTAATAACCCAGGCATAAAGAAGTTTTTTAAACTAATTATTCCTGCAGTTTTAGCTGGCGGAATCATTCAAATTAATTTACTTATAGATACAATTTTTGCATCTTTACTAGAAACAGGAAGTCCAACTTGGCTATATGTTTCTGACAGATTAATTCAGTTTCCAATGGGAATTTTTGCGATTGCAATTGGCACAGTGTTACTGCCAACGCTATCAAAATTTGATCTTAATCACGAAAAGGATAAATTTATTGCAGGAATACAAAAGGGCCAAAAATTTGTTTTATATATTGGATTACCATCTTTAATAGGTTTGTTTTTCTGTGCAGAAGACTTGATAAGTACTATTTTTTATAGAGGTGCTTTTTCATCAATGGATGTTATTAATTCATCTTATAGCCTGATGGCATTTTCATTTGGATTGCCCTTTTTTATGCTTATGAAAGTTTTAACTCCAGCATTTTTTGCAAGAAAGGATACCAAAACACCAATGTACGTTGCTCTAGCATCGTTATTTTTGAATGTGATATTTAATTATTATTTAGCATTTGTTTTAGATTATGGACACGTAGGCATTGCAATTGGCAGTTCTTTAGCAGCTATAATTAGCGTATTAACTCTAGAAATTGTTTTGTATAGAGATGGGTTTATTAAATCAAAGAGCATTATAAATAAATTTAGTTTTAACTTATTTATTTCGAGCTTATTTTTAATAATTTTTTTATATTTTTATACTTCAGAGATAAATTTTATGAAATTAACCCAAGTTGAAAGGATATTTTATTTATCAATTGAAGTCTTTGCTTCTGTAGTTATTTATTTTTCAATTTCAAGATTAATGTTAAATAAGCCACTCAGATTTTTATTTGATTAAAATGTATTTAATAAGAGGTCAACACAACTTAAAGCTATTTAAATCAAGACATCCCAACGTTCTTTTATCAGGAACAATTGGGAATTTTGATGGATTACACTTAGGACATCAGGCAATTTTAGAAAAAATAAAAAATAATGCACAAAAATATAATGCAAAAACAATAGTTTTTTTTACTGAGCCCCATGCTGCAGAGTATTTCTCTAAAGTAAGAGATAAGAATCAAATTCCACCTCCAAGAATATGCCCATGGAGAGAAAAATTTCAACTTCTAAAGAAAAGTAAAATAGATTTTGCTTGTTTTTTAAAATTTAATAGCAAACTTAGAACAATGTCACCTGATGACTTTATTTCTCAAATTTTAGATTCAATAAATTTAGTAAGTTTTACTGTAGGAGATGATTTCCGATTTGGAGCAGGCAGAAAAGGGGATACTAATTTATTAAAAAATTGGGGAGAGAAAAAAGGAATTTTGGTAGAAAACACCGAAACAATAACCTTGGATGGTCAAAGAGTAAGCAGCACAAGAATAAGAGAAGAACTCTTAAATAACAATTTTAATAATGCTGAAAAATTACTTGGAAGACCATATACATTCTCAGGAAAAATTGTTCATGGACAACATTTAGGAAGAACGATTAATATTCCAACGGCAAATATATGGCTACCTAATCAAAGATTGCCAATTAAGGGAGTTTATGCAGTTAAATGCAAATTAAATGATCTGAGTATAAATGGGATAGCTAATATGGGTGTTAGACCAACTGTTGGTGGTGAAAAACCAGTATTAGAAGTTCACTTATTTGAATTTAATGAGAACATTTATTCCCAGAGAATACGTGTCAAATTTGTAGAAAAAATAAGAGATGAAAAGAAATTTGATAATTTAGACATGTTAAAATCACAAATCCAAGAGGATATATCGATAGCAAAAAATATTTTACGAAATTCCAATGACAGTTAACTATAGAGATACATTAAATCTTCCAGATACTGATTTTTCAATGAAAGCTGGATTGCCCAGAAAAGAGCCAGAGATATTGGATTTATGGTCCAAACAAGACTTATATGCAAAGATCAGAAAGAAGTATGAGAATAAAGAACTATTTCTCTTACACGATGGACCTCCATATGCAAACGGGGATATACATCTAGGGCACTCAGTTAATAAAATCCTTAAGGATATAACTATCAAATATAAAACCCTTAGTGGTTTTGATGCTCCTTATGTTCCCGGCTGGGATTGTCATGGCTTGCCAATCGAACTTAATGTTGAAAAGAAACATGGAAAAAATAGTGAATTAGTAAAAAATAAAGAAAGTTTTCAAAAGGCTTGCAAAGAATATGCTGAAACTCAAATTAATAAGCAATTAGATGATTTTAAAAGATTGGGTGTATTTGGTGATTGGAAAAATTCATATAAATCACTAGATCCAAAATTTGAGGCAGATATAGTCAGATCTTTAGGTATCATATATAAAGAAGGTCATTTAGAAAAAGGTGAAAAACCTGTTCATTGGTGTCAAGATTGTGGATCATCCTTAGCAGAGGCTGAGGTGGAATACATTGATAAAACTTCGAAATCAATTGATGTGGTATTTAAGGTAGATGATACATCTATAGATAAGGTTAAGGACTTATTTAATATCAAAGAAGCAGATGAAATTTCATTTGTGATATGGACTACAACACCTTGGACAATACCTTCAAATGTGGCAGTTTGTATTAATCCTGAATTTAAATACTCACTTATAAAAATGAATAACAAATTTTATGTGATCGCATTTGAAATGATTGATCATTGTAAAGAAAGATGGAAACAAAAATTTGATGTTATATCGACAATTCAGGGTAAAAAATTAAGTGATATTTATCTCATTCATCCATTTTTAGAGAGAAAGTCAGTCCTGCTTCATGGAGATCATGTTACAACTGAAACAGGAACAGGATGCGTTCATACTGCTCCAGCTCACGGTATGGATGATCATTTAATATGTAAAAAAAATAATATTGATACGATAAATTCTCTAAATAATAAAGCTTTCTTTAAAGATGAGTTAGATTTCATTGCGGGGCTTCCTGCCATAAAAGCAGATCCACTCATTGTTGAAAAATTACAAGAGCATAATGCACTCATCAATATTGAAGATTATCATCATTCATATCCTCATTGTTGGAGACATAAAACGCCCCTAATTTTCACATCAACTCCTCAATGGTTTATTTCAATGAAAAAAAATAACCTTATTAAAGATGCCTTGAAAGATATTAAGAATGTGAACTGGGAACCTTCTTGGGGCTTTCAAAGAATTGAATCCATGCTTTCTGATAGACCTGATTGGTGTATTTCAAGACAAAGAAATTGGGGAGTTCCAATAACTTTGGTTGTTCATAAGGATACTGGTGAAATCCATCCCGATCAAAAAGACTTATTTGAAAAATTTGCACAAGTTATTGAAAAAGATGGAATTTCAGCTTGGGATAAGTTGAATTTAGAAGATTTTATCGATGACCATGAAGAATACATTAAAACATCTGATTCTCTGGATGTTTGGTTTGACTCTGGTGTAACTCATTTTGCAGTTTCCTCAAAAAGATTTGGTAATAAAGTTATCTCAGATCTTTATCTAGAGGGTTCAGATCAACATAGAGGATGGTTTCAATCTTCATTATTAACTAGTATAGCTATGAATAATTCTGCACCGTATAAAACAGTCCTTACTCATGGCTTTGTTGTAGATGAACAAGGAAGAAAACAATCAAAATCACTTGGAAATGTTGTTTCTCCTCAAAAAGTATGGGACAGCTTAGGTGCAGATATTTTAAGACTATGGGTAGCTTCAACTGATTTCAGAAGTGAAATGGTTGCATCTGATGAAATATTGAAACGAACTTCTGATCAATACAGAAGAATTAGGAATACGTTTAGATTTATCTTGGGTAACTTAAGTGATTTTAATGATAAAAATAAAGTTGAGTTCAATGATCAAGTTGAATTAGATAAATGGATCATCAATGAAACAAAAATCCTTCAAAAAGAAATTACAGCATTATATGAATCATATTCCTATCATAAGGCAACTCAAAAAATACATAATTTTTGTGTTAACGAATTGGGAGGAATATATCTCGATATTGTCAAAGATAGGCTTTACACATGCAAAAATGATTCTTTAGCAAGAAGATCATGTCAAACAAGCCTTGATTTTATTCTAAATGTATTAGTAAGGCTCATTGCTCCGATACTTTCTTATACAGCAGAAGAAATTTGGCAAACTAGCGACAGATTAAATCATCAGGAGAAATCTGTTTTTCTATCAAATTTTGACACTTTTAAAATTGAATTGGAATCCAGTATCAATCAGTCTGAATGGAAAAGAATTTTTGAAATCAAGGATGCTGTCAATCAGTCTATTGAAGAAATGAGAAATGATAACAAGTTAAAAGGATCTCTTGATTCAGTAGTAAACATTCAAGCCACATCAAATGACTTTCAAATTCTAGATAAACTTGGAGATGAACTTCATTTTTTATTTATTTCTTCAGAGGCAAAAGTTAAAGAGGGAAATACTTTTAAAATTAAAGTCACTACTTCAAAAAATGCAAAATGTGTCAGATGTTGGCACAGGGATTTGTCAGTAGGATCTATACAGGAACATCCAGAATTATGTAATAGATGTATTGATAATATAGAAAATGATGGCGAGCAAAGAAAATCTGTATAACTATAGATTTATATTAATTATCTTTCTATTGGTATGTTTTGATATATTTTCTAAAGTTTTTGCAAATAATAGCTTATTATTTGGTCAGTCAGTAGATACTGTTTTTCCTTTCATCGAATTATTGCTAATCTTCAACTCAGGAATTGCATTTGGAATTTTTGATAATAAGGGTGAGTTAGCTTCAAATTTATTATTGATATTAACAATATTGATTACTCTTTATCTTTTGTGGATGATTATTAATGAAACTAAAGATAGAAATAAACTTGCTTTGTCATTTATAACTGGCGGCGCGATTGGAAATGTCCTTGATAGAATTAATGATGGGAGCGTAACAGACTTTCTTCATTTGAAAATATATAATTACTCGCTTTTTGTATTTAATTTAGCTGATGCATTTATAACGATAGGTGCGATATTAATTATATACTTTGAATTTAAAGATTATTTGAAATGACTAAAGAAATAAAATTAGCCAACCCAAGAGGCTTTTGTGCTGGTGTTGATAGAGCTATAGACATTGTTAATAAAGCTCTTGATATATATGGGGCTCCTGTGTATGTGAAACATGAAGTTGTTCATAATAAAGTAGTTGTGGATGATTTAAGAAATAGGGGCGCAGTATTTGTTGAGGAAATTGATGAGATTCCTGATGATTCATTAGTAATTTTTAGTGCCCATGGAGTATCCAGCGAAGTAGAGGAGACTACTAAGGCAAGAAATCTTAATTTTTTTGATGCCACATGTCCTTTAGTTACTAAAGTTCACATGGAAGTAAGAAAACATGCTAAAGCAAATAGAGATATTATTTTAATTGGTCATGAAGGTCATCCCGAAGTTGAGGGTACGATGGGCCGTCATATAAATTCGCAAAATAGTTCAATATATTTAGTTCAAGATGAGAATGATGCACTAAACATTAATGTAAACAATAGTGAAAGTCTTGCTCTTGTCACTCAGACAACACTAAGTGTTGATGAAACAATTGCGATAATAGACATACTAAGAAAAAGATTTCCAAATATTGAAGTTCCAAAAAAAGACGATATTTGTTATGCAACACAAAACAGGCAGGATGCTGTAAAACAGTTAGCTCTTGAATCAGATTATATTATTGTAGTTGGATCAAAAAATAGCTCAAACTCGAATAGACTTAAAGAGCTTGCTGAAAAATGTGGTTGCAAATCAACTTTAATTGATGAATTTTCAGACTTAAATCTTGAGGATATTAAAAAATGTAAAAATATTGCTATTACAGCTGGAGCATCTGCTCCAGAATCAAGAGTTATGGAAATCGCAAAATCTCTTGAAGATTATTTTGGAGCAAAGCTTATTGAGGATGGTGAAGATACTGAGAATGTTTATTTTAAAATGCCTCCTGGATTGAGATAAATGGAAATTGAAAATCATATTATTAAAAATATAAAATTCGTCAATTCTCCAAATTTTAATGAAAGACCTGAAAACACAAAAATAAGCTTAATAGTAATTCACTCAATTAGCCTTCCTCCAAATGTTTACGGAAACAACTATGTAGAAGATTTTTTTATGAACAAACTCATCACATCTGATCATGATTATTTTCAAGAGATTCAAGATATGAGAGTATCTTCTCACCTCTATATTAAGAGAACTGGTGAAACCATTCAATTTGTACCTTTAAACATGCGAGCATGGCATGCTGGCGAATCATCCTTTAAAGGCATTAAAGATTGTAATAACTATTCAATTGGAATTGAGCTGGAAGGAACAGACTGTGATGTTTATTCAAACGAACAATACGAATCATTGATTAAAATTTCAAGATTGATTATTAAAAATTATCCAGAAACAAATAAGGATAGTATCGTTGGCCATTCTGATATTTCACCTGGAAGGAAAACAGATCCTGGTAATAAATTTGAATGGCGAAGATATTTAGATGCTCTATGATTAAGAATGACTATTTAAAAATAATCTCATTCACGGGCTTTGGATTTGCCTCTGGTTTGCCTTATGTATTAATTCTAATAACACTAACTGCATGGTTAAGGGATGTAGGCATAGATTTAAGCCTTATTGGTTTTATAAGTTGGATTAGCTTAGCGTATTCAATTAAATTTCTTTGGGCACCATTTATAGATAGATTTTCGATACCTTTTTTTAATATTTTTGGTTCACGAAGAAGTTGGATTGTTTTGATGCAAATCATAATAATCATTTCTTTATATATACTCTCAACTATAAATCCAATAACAAATCTTTCTTTTTTTGCATTTATTGCTCTAATTATTGCTTTGGCTGGTTCGATACAAGATATTGCAATAGATGCTTATAGAATTGAAAGTGCTAAGCTTGAAGATCAGGGAAATTTAGCAGCTGGTTATCAGTTCGGATACAGAATTGCAATTTTAGTAGGGTCTTCTTTAGCATTAATAATTGCGGCTAATTTCTCTTGGTCATTTGCTTATCAATTAATGGCTTTAATATTTATTGTGAACATAGTCTTATCAATGCTTATTTCAAGTGAATCAAAAAATCATGATCTTCAGAAGTTAAATCATATTAATTCAATAATTGAACCATTAAAGGATTTCTTTACTAGATTTGGAATAAAGATGGCTTCAATTCTTCTCTTAATTGTAGCCACGTACAGATTAACTGATATTGTAATGGGCCCAATGGCAAATCCTTTTTATATTGATATGGGCTATACGCTTGAGGAAATAGGTTATATTGTGAAAGTAGTCGCATTAATTGCAACAATTTTTGGAGTCTTTCTAGGCGGCATATTAATAAAAAGAATTGGTTTATATAAGTCATTAATTATTGGTGGTGTTTTAGTAATGTTTACAAACTTATTTTTTTCTTATGCAGCTTTAAGTGAAAAAAATCTGACCTTATTGGCTTCAATTGTAGCTTCCGATAGTATTGCAGCAGGAATTGTAGGTACTGTAAACATTACTTTCTTAACTAGTTTAGTTTCTCAAAAGTATACAGGATTTCAGTATGCATTATTGACCTCATTAATGGCATTCTTAGGAAAAATATTTGCAGGATTTTCTGGATTAATTGTTGAAAATTTTCAAAGCTTATATGGATTCTCCTATGGATGGATGTCTTTTTATATATTTACATCGATCTTAGCTTTGCCAGCAATACTGATGATCTATCAAAATAGAAGTTTTTTTAATTTAATTAAATAACTAGATAATGAAATATAGCAGGCTAATATTTTATTTTTCACTTCTTATTGTTTTTATATTAAGCACTGTAAATGCTAATGACATTCCAAGATTTAATTCTTTGTCTATGTTGTCTGATAAATTGGTTCATTTATCAATTTATGCATACCTTTGCTTTGTTGGCTTTACATGTAAATTCAAAATTTCTAATTTGATCTTAGCTATTTATATTTTTTTATTTGGAGCGTTTATAGAATTAATACATTATTTTCATCCAAATAGGTATTTTGAGTATTTTGACTTACTTGCAAACCTTTTTGGAGTTACAATTGCGCTTCTGATTAATAAGTTAAAAAGTTAAATTACCTATTGATTTATATTTTTTAGCCCTTAATTATTGGATAAGATAAATTTTAGTAATTTATATGGAGAGATAAATGAAATTAAGACCATTACATGACAATGTTCTTGTAAAAAGAACTGAAGAAGAGGAAACATCATCAGGTGGAATAATTCTTTCAGGTTCTGCAAAAGAGAAGCCTTCTCAAGGAGAAGTTGTAGCAGTTGGGCCTGGAAAGGTTTCTGATTCAGGTGAGTCAGTATCTATGAATGTATCAGTTGGTGATACAGTCATTTTCGGCCAATATGGTGGCAATGAAATTAAGTTAGACGGCGAAGAATATCTTATTTTAAGTGAAAGAGATATTTTCGGCGTTGTTGAATAAATTATAAGAATAGGGAGATAAATTATGTCAGCTAAAGATGTTAAATTTGGTGATAATGCCAGGTCGCAAATGCTTGATGGAGTCAATACTCTTGCTAATGCGGTTAAAGTTACATTAGGACCAAAAGGTAGAAATGTTGTATTAGATAAATCTTTTGGTGCTCCAACTGTTACTAAAGATGGAGTCTCAGTTGCTAAAGAAATTGAATTAGAAAACAAATTTGAAAATATGGGTGCTCAGATGCTTAAACAAGTTGCTTCTCAAACCTCTGACGAGGCTGGAGATGGAACTACGACAGCAACTGTTTTGGCTCAATCTATTGTTAATGAAGGTAATAAAGCTGTTGCTGCTGGAATGAATCCAATGGATCTTAAAAGAGGAATTGACAAGGCTGTGTCTAGTGCAGTCGAGCACGTTAAAGGACTAAGTGTTCCATGTACTGATGATAAGGCGATTGCTCAAGTAGGTACAATTTCTGCTAATGGTGACACCGCAGTTGGAGAAATTATTGCAGAAGCTATGGAAAAAGTTGGAAAAGAGGGTGTAATCACTGTCGAAGAAGGAAGTGGTATTGAAAATGAACTTGATGTCGTTGAAGGTATGCAGTTTGATAGAGGTTACCTTTCTCCTTACTTTATAACCAATCAAGACAATATGACTGTTGAACTTGATACACCATATATTCTTCTATTTGATAAAAAAATATCTAACATTAGAGACTTATTACCTCTTTTAGAATCAGTTGCTAAAGCTGGTAAACCTCTTTTAATAATTGCTGAAGATATTGAAGGTGAAGCTTTAGCTACTTTAGTAGTTAATAATTTAAGAGGTATTGTTAAAGCTGCAGCTTGTAAGGCTCCTGGTTTTGGTGACAGAAGGAAAGCTATGCTAGAAGATATAGCTATACTTACTGGTGGAACTGTTATCTCCGAAGAAGTTGGTCTTTCGCTTGAAGGAGCAACTGTTGAAGATTTAGGTACATCGAAAAGAGTTGTCTTAAATAAAGATAATACAACCATAATTGATGGTGCTGGAGATGAAAATTCTATAGCTACTAGGGTTAATCAAATTAGAGCTCAAGTTGAGGAAACATCGTCAGATTACGATAAAGAAAAACTTCAAGAAAGAGTTGCTAAACTTGCTGGAGGAGTTGCAGTTATCAAAGTAGGTGCAGGCTCTGAAGTAGAGATGAAAGAGAAAAAAGCAAGAGTAGAAGACGCTCTTCACTCAACAAGAGCTGCTGTTGAGGAGGGAGTTGTCCCTGGAGGCGGATCAGCATTAATTAGATGTCTTGAGGCTGTTTCTAAGCTTAAAGGCGAAAATGATGATCAAAATGTTGGAATTAACATTGCTAAAAAAGCTTTTGAAGCTCCTTTAAGACAAATTGTCTCAAATGCTGGAGAAGAACCATCAGTGATTGTTAATAAAGTAATAGATGGAAAAGATTCTTTTGGATTCAATGCAGCAACAAGCGAGTTTGGTGACATGATTGAGATGGGTATTCTTGACCCAGCAAAGGTCACAAGAACTGCTCTTCAAGCTGCTGGTTCTGTTGCAGGTATGATGATTACCACAGAGGCAATGGTTACTGACGTACCAAAAGAGGATACTCCAATGCCTCCAATGCCTGACATGGGCGGAATGGGTGGCATGGGCGGTATGATGTAATTCTTTTATCCATTCAAAAATTTGGGGCATATTGCCCCATTTTTTTTGTATAATGATTTTAATGATAACTTTCTCATTGGAGCTATTAAAATGAAAGCATTATATTTTTTACCAATTTTTTCAATAAATTTATTTGCTCATGTTAACAACTCAATACATTCTCATTTTATTGAGAATCTAATTTATTTAATTGTATTATTTGCATATATTTGTCTGGGTATTTCAGTACTTCTACTTATGAGAGCGATTTATAGGAGGTTTGTATGAAAATTAGAGATGTAAAAGCACATTGTGACATACCTTGTGCAGTTTATGATCCTGGTGTTGCACAATATGCAGCATTAAGTGTGGTAAGGTTTTTGGATTTAATTGGCGAGATGCCAGAAAATATCGATTCAAAAAAAGATCTTGCTCATTTAACCAGACTTGTTCAACAAAAAGAAGAACATGCAATAGAAGTCAAAGATGCTGTAAGAACAATTTGGGGTGATTATTTTAAAGAGCCTCAAATGGAAAAGTTTCCTGAAATACACGAACTGTCTCATTCAATAATGATGACTGCCTCAAAATGTAAACAGGACATTGATCGACAAAATGGCATTGATTTAGTTGAGAAAGTAAATAGATTTGCTGAAATATTTTGGGCAACAAAAGAGGTCAAAACTGAAACTAAAAAATCTCTAAATCCTCCTCATATGGACATTATTGTGCCTGTTTTAGGTGATTAGCATTCACCGTGTTAGGGGCTCAAGTATGGCCCCTAATTTTAATGATAAAGATCTAGTTTTAAGTCTAGACTTTTTTTATTCTTTAAAAAAAGGTGATGTTATTTTAGTAGAAATACCAAAAATAGGGACTGTAATTAAAAGGGTGCAATTTATTGAAAATAATGTGCTAAAAATTTCTGGTGATAATCATGAATATACATCAAATATTTACGATGACGCTTTTGATATAGATTCGGTTAAAGGAAAGGTGATATTTAAATTTTGATAATTTTAATTTTAGAAATTAAATTATCATCTAATTCCAATATCTCAAATCTATAGTTTTCAATTTCTATACAAAGGTTAGATTGAGGAATTTGATCAAGGTATTCTGTTATTAATCCATTAATTGTTTTTGAGCTGGCCTCTGGAATTTCCCAATTAACATAATTATTCAAATCCCTAATTTTTGAATTTCCATCGGTCAATATAGATCCATCTTTGAGTTTAATAAACTCTCTTTCGAGCTCTTCTTTATCTCCACCAAACTTACCAGTAATTTCCTTAAAAATATCTTCAACAGATATAAGACCTTCAATTTCTCCGTACTCATCAACAACAAGCGCAATAGTTTGGTTACTAGCTAGGAATTCTCTAAGCTGCTTCATAAGCAATGTAGACTGAGATACAAAATAGGTTTTTTGGAGTATCGTACTTAAATCACTTTTCTTATTAAAATTTTCAAGAAATGCATGAGAATCTTTTAAATGAAGTACCCCAAGCATATTATCAATAGAGTCCTTGAATACGGGAAGTCTAGTATATTCTGTGGACTGAATAATCTTTGTTGCATTTTCATAATCCATATTCACGTCGATACCAATTATTTCTGAAGTAGGGATCATAATATCTTCAACAATCAATTCTTCCATACCAAGAACTGAGGAGAGCATTTTTCTATATTGTTTTGGAATTAGGTCTCCAGATTCTTCAAGGAGTGTTCTAAGTTCTTCGGTATTGAGATTCTCATTTAATGTCGCGTCTTTGGCATCTAATTTAAATATTTTCAGAATTTGCTTACTTAGGAAATTTGTCAGAAATATTAATGGTTTAAAAATGTATACAAGAATATTTAATATAAAAGATGATCTAGTTGCAAAACTCTCTGGTTTAATTGCAGCCATTGTCTTTGGAGTAATTTCTGAGAAAATCAAAATCACAATAGTTAAAATAATTGATCCAAGAACAACGTTTCCTCCGAAGTAATTAAGCATCATTATGGTTACAATTGCCGAAGCTAAAATGTTGGCAAAATTATTTCCAACTAATATTGCAGAAAGCAGCTGATCAGGTCTTTTCAAAAGATCCAAAGCTCTTTTAGCACTACTTTTAGATTTTTTTGATAAGTTTCTTAACTTAATTTTATTCGCAGCCATCATTCCAGTTTCTGAACCAGAAAAAAATCCACTAAGAATTAATAAAAATATTAATGTTGAAAAAAGAACTATTAACGAAGGATCTTCTTGCATTACGAACCGACCAAATATGAATTCATGTAATACGCACCTAGTACAGCCCACATTGATACAAATAGGCTTCTTGTCGCATATTTAATTGGGAAATTTGCATATTGAACGCCAATAAATGTTATTAAGAATATAATCCAAGCAATGAATGTGAAAATTGCTTTAAATAATAGATTAGCAGTAAAAATAGTTTGCAAAGTAAATCCTGAAACTAAAGCTAATGATAGAAAAATTAATCCTATTCCAAGAAGCTTAAATACGATTTTGTAGTTTCTTTCAACAGAGAAAGGCTCAATGTTTATTAACTCACCTTTTTTAACTTTTCTTACCTTCCTCTCAAGAATAATAATTTCATTGTAGGCGATAAATATGAAAAGTAGGCTTAATCCAGTTACCATAAAATGAATAGTAGGCATAATACTTATAATTTCATAAGTCGCCAAATAAATTAAAACATACGAAAATGCTGCTATAAATCCAGCAAAATACAAAGATTTTTCTTTTTGATAAAAGAATCTAATAATAAAGTATATAACTATACTTATAGTTACTTGGGCGATAAAACTCATTAAAAATTAAGATTAATTAAAACTTTGCATAATAATACTATCAATATTAGCAAGGTTACCCTAAAATACACATCTTTTTAAACAAATT
>Ga0208130_1001033_pt1 | contig 13702 bp, 14 predicted proteins | sample ETNtaG_31_FD_185771 | JGI IMG/M metagenome (GOLD analysis project Ga0208130, IMG submission 185771) | Marine microbial and viral communities from oxygen minimum zone, Eastern Pacific Ocean - ETNP201310SV78 (SPAdes) (version 2) | ecosystem: Environmental > Aquatic > Marine > Oceanic ...
ATAGAGATTTCTTCTGACGAGTCGTTGGTAGTAAGAGTGGCTTTTTCGGCTTGCCAAAAAAGCGGTATTTCAATTGTTCCCTCGGTGCCGGTCACGCGGCCTGAAAATCCGATAGCAGCGTTTATCGCTGACCCAAGACGAGCAAGACCTCCATTGGGGTATTTGGCAACTACACCGAGATGCTTGTCTATTCCTTCAGGAGAAAGTTTCGCTTTAGCGGAAAACTCGTCGGGTCGGGAACCATAAATAAGATCCGCCAAAGTCAATGTGTAAATACCGACGTCAAGGAGACTTCCGCCTGCGAGATCAGGGTTCCATAACCGGCTTTCTGGTACGTAGGGAGCGTTGAAACCAAATGATGCTTCAACAAGAACGACTTCCCCGATTTTTCCCTCATTTATCCATGACAAAACTTTCTCATAAACAGGTAAATGTCGTGTCCACATTGCTTCCATCAAAAAAGTTTGCGTGCCCTGTGCGGCTTGAATCATTTTGGAAACTTCGGACTCATTTACCGCAAGAGGCTTTTCGCACAACACCGGAACCGAAGCTTCCAATAAGGGAACAGTAGAAGAACAATGCTCACTGTGGGGGACAGCAATATAAGCAGCATCAACCGTACCTACTAATGACAGAAGATCAGTTGAACCTTCTGGTACATCATGAGAACTACAAAAATCTTCTACACGACCAGAATCTCTACCCACAACCATTTCAATAGAATGCCCAATCCCGCGAGCAGCTTCTATAAAAGTTTTCGCAATTGATCCATGACCTACTATTCCCCAGCGCATCTACTCAGCGTTACCTAAGAGAAAGAAAATGTCTATTTGGGGACATGCTCTTAAAAAAGTAAAGTAACTGTTCAGACGGAAAGAAGAAAAATGAAGGTAGCAATCGGATACGGCGGGCCGGCATCAGGATCAAAACGCGATTGGGATACTCAAGTCGAGTTTCTTCTCGAAGCAGAACAGATGGGCGTTGACATTATTTGGAGCGCAGAAGCCTGGGGCATGGACGGAGTAACAACCTTGGCCTATCTTGCCGCAGTAACAAAAAAAGTGAAGCTGGGAACAGGAATTCTGCAAATCTCCGCTCGAGCTCCCGTAATGACTGCCATGACCGCTCTATCTCTTGCCTCTATCAGTGATGACCGTTTCATCCTTGGTTTAGGAGTTAGCGGACCGCAAGTAGTCGAAGGCCTTCACGGAGTTCCCTTCTCAAAACCGCTATCCCGATTAAAAGAAACCGTTGACATTATTCGGCAAGCCTTCGCAGGAGAGAAGATCTCTTATCAAGGAAAACATCATGAACTTCCTCTTTCCGGAGGGCAAGGAAAGTCTTTACGTTTAGCTCAACGTCCAAATGAAAATATTCCGATATGGCTCGCCACGCTTGGACCTAAATCTCTTGCGTACACCGGAGAAGCCGCTGATGGTTGGGTCGGGACATCATTTGTACCCAGTGGAGCAGAAGCCACACTCGGGCACGTCAAACAAGCAGCAGACGAAGCCAGCCGCAAACCAAACAGCATCGAATATCAAGCAGGAGGAGCGGTGCAATTCGGCGAAGACCTCGAAGCATTAATTGCCCCACGACGCCCAGGAGTAGCTTTCACACTAGGAGCCATGGGATCCCCGACAACAAACTTCTACAACGACGCCTATCGTCGAGCAGGATTCGAAGAAGAAGCGAGACATGTGCAAAAACTTTGGATTGAAAAAAAGAGAGAAGAAGCAACCGCAGCAGTACCAGACGAATTAGTCCTACAAACAAACTTCCTAGGAACTAAAGAACAAGTCACAGAACGGGTTCGAGCATACAGAGACGCAGGAATAACAGTTCTGAGAGTGCAGCCAGAAGGAGCGGACCAACAAGAACGTTTAGACAGCCTCGGACAAATCGTTGACGTCGTTAGGGAAGTAAGTAAAGAGAGCTCCTAGTAGGCCCGGTAATAAGTGAGCGAACAAATAATGAGAAACTTTCCAATATGAATGACTCAGACTTTTTAAACTTGTCTCGATCCGTAAAAGACCATGTAGTAGTAATCACTGGAGCAGCTTCTGGGATTGGTCGAGCCACGGCACGCCTTTTTGCCCAAGAAGGAGCACGAGTCGCGGTCACAGATTTAGGACACGACAGAGTTGATGCCGTAGTTCAAGAAATAAGCGACGCCAACGGGACAGCTCAGGGTTGGGAACTTGATGTCACCGACTCAGACGTAATCAAAAATGTTTTCGACGAGATCGCTCTTTGGGGAGAAGAAGACTCACCGCGCATAGACGTTCTGGTCAACAACGCTGGAATATCAGCAAGCACTGCAATAGATGACCCCAACTACGAGCAAGGATGGGATACCTCCTTGGCAGTGATGCTGACTTCTCAAACAACAACAATACGAGCAGCTTTGCCGTATCTACGAAAGTCAGAACATCCTCGAATAATAAACATCTCTTCTACAGAAGGGGTTGGAGGTTCTCCAACAGCGTCGGCATACACCGCAGCAAAGCATGGGGTAGTCGGACTAACCCGTTCACTCGCAGTGGAACTAGGAGATGAAGGAATCACCGTGAATGCAGTGGGACCAGGGCCAATACATACAGGCATGACCGAAGCAATACCTGAAGAAATGAAAACAAAATTCGCGAGACGAAGAGTGCCACTCAGACGATACGGTCACCCCGAAGAGTTGGCGCACGGCGTGTTACACCTTGCGTTACCTGCGTCCTCTTACATCACCGGCCACTTATTAATGGTTGACGGTGGTATGACCATCAAAAATAACTGATGGCTAATTAACCAATAGAGCAACTCATGTCAGAGCCACAACACATTGGTGACTTGATTTTTTTGCTCTCGTCGTTTACGCACATTGATACTTGAACAGTCGAACCATCGTCTTTAGTGAGGATTCCATTCACTAAAGGTTCATCACAGCAGCCGCAACTAGCGTTTACTGACATTCCACAAGCATCACAGGTATAAGTTGACATTGGTTCCCTCCAAGTATTAGTTACAAGAATTTTACTTGATTTAGGAGGAAGTGCTGAGTATTTAAGAACGGCTCTTATTTTTCATTCTTGAATCAGGATGGTTGGTTTTTATCTTAAGTCTGCGAGAATGCCGTTGGGCCGGTAGCTCAGTGGTTAGAGCAAGCGACTCATAATCGCTCGGTCGTGGGTTCGATCCCCACCCGGCCCACTCCTAACCTGTTATTTCCATTTAAGATGACCACATATGGATCTTGAAGAAGTACTACGAACAACTTTTGCCTGTAGAGAATTCACAGATGATCCTGTTACGGACGAAACTTTGTATCGGATATTAGAACTTGCTCGCTTCGCTCCCTCAGGAGGTAATCGTCAAGGCGCTCATGTGATTGTCGTGAGAGATCAAGAAGTAAGGCAGAAACTTGGAGAGATGTGCAACTCCACTCTAAGAATTTATGGAGCGCAAGTTGACGCGGGGGAGAACCCTTTCAATTCGGTTATTCCGTCAAAAGTCGATTTTGTTGAAGCAGTTAAGACACCGGATGAACGGTTTGAAATGTTTGACCGGTGGGGAGATTTACCGGTTGCTCTCGTAGTGAGTATTGATTTAGAAACCGTAGCTTCAATGGATAAGGAATTAGATCGAGTTGGTGTGGTCACTGGTGGCTCGGTTTACCCATTGGTGTGGAACATACTTCTTGCCGCTCGAAGCGAAGGTCTCGCTGGTGTTCTGACCACTGCAGTAGTTCCCGAAGAAGCGGCAGCTAGAGAATTGTTAGGTTTACCAGAGACACATGCAATAGCAGCGGTCATTCCCTTAGGGGTGCCAGTCAAACAATTAACTAAACTTTCTCGTCGCGAAGTGGAAGAATTTACAACAGTTGATCAATTTGATGGACCTAACTTGATGGGTCATGGTTAAAGCTCAGATTAGATTAATCACGTGCTCCCCGAATGTTGACATCTAAGTAACTAACATCTTGTTTTGTGAAACAAGATAGACGAAACCTTCGCTTGGGACTTTTCATCGTTTTTGGTGTCCTAATTTCTCTCGTGGCACCTTTCTTGCTTCGCGGTTCGTCCAGCGACTCTGCTGACGTAACTCAAGAACCCTTTCCAGTTACTGAGATTGGTCCGGTCGCTCCTGAAGAAAATATTAATAACGCCTCTACCTCTCTTCCTTTCACCGTAGAGACAGAGCCACCTAATAAAGCCCCAAGAATTGTTATACGAGGACCAAGTTGTGTTCTTTACGACCCTCAATCACCAGAACCGTTTCAGATAGTTCTTGAAGCTGAAGACCCAGACGGAGACGTCGTAAATCTCGATCTCTCCTACAACGTTGGTGAAACTGTGATAGATCTAACAGATTCAATTGGGATAACAGAGGGTATTGAAACTCCACTAACTAATGAAGTGATGGTGGAGTTGGAGTCCGATATTGAAGAAAATTGGGTGCTTCTTTTAACTCATGCAACAGACCCAGAAGGGGCTTCATCGGAAGCTGGAACAGTAGAAACGCTTGCTGACACTCAATGCTGAGTTACGCCGTGGCGAGCGCTCGTTCAAGATCTTCAACAAGATCCTCTATGGATTCAATCCCTACGGAAAGACGAACAAGATCTTGAGGTACTTCAAGGGCGGATCCTGCAGTAGAGGCATGAGTCATCACTCCGGGATGCTCAATGAGAGACTCTACGGCTCCTAGAGATTCGGCGAGAGTAAACACTTGTGTTGATACTGCTACTTTTTCTGCAGCCTCAAGACCTCCTTTAAGTCGAAATGAAACCATTCCGCCAAAGCCGGACATTTGTGTTTTCGCTATCTCGTGGCCCGGGTGACTTTCAAGACCTGGGTAGAGAACTTCGGAAACTCGGGGATGGTCTTGAAGGACTTGCACAAGTTTCTCAGCATTTTCACAATGTCGATCCATACGAACTGCCAGTGTTTTTGCTCCTCGTAGAGTCAAATAAGAGTCAAATGGTGAAGCAACTGCTCCAACAGCATTTTGAACAAAGCCGACATGTTCAGCTAGCGCTGAATGGCTAGTCGCTACTGCGCCACCCACAACATCGCTATGCCCACCTAAGTATTTAGTAGCAGAATGAACGACCGCATCAGCGCCAAGGCTAAGTGGCTGCTGGAGATAAGGCGTAGCGAACGTGTTGTCAACGACAGCAATGCCACCGAGTTCATGAACGATTGAACAAATTTTTTCAATATCAAAAATTGTCAGCATTGGATTTGTTGGAGTCTCAAGCCACACCATCCGGGTTGATTCATTCCAAGCTTCACGAATTGACTCCGGATTGGTTAGATCTACTGCAGTATGAGAGAGACCGGTACGACCATGGACTTTGTCTATGAGGCGAAAAGTGCCTCCATAGGCATCGTCACCCAAAATAAGATGATCGCTGGGTTCAAGGAAACGCAACAAAGCGTCTTCAGCGGCTAATCCGCTAGCAAAAGCAAAGCCATGGGAAGCCATTTCGAGACTGGCAAGACATTGTTCCCATGCATGTCGAGTCGGGTTACCCGTTCGAGCATATTCGTACCCAAATTTTGGTTCCCCAATATTTTCTTGAGCGAATGTTGTTGAAAGGGCAATCGGAGTCACTACACCGCCGGTGCGCGGATCATGAGGTTGACCGGCCCGAATCGCTCTCGTTTCAAAACCATGTTCATCCGGATTTTCAAATCCGGAAAGTAAAGGATCGCCACCAATCATCTCATGCTCCTTCTGTGGATGGATTTTCACCAATATCAGCACGAGTGATGACAGTCTTTGGGCGACCACCGTCAAAAACTAAAAGCGCCGAAGATTCGTGAAATATTTCAATAACTAAATCTACAGATGTTCCTAGCCCAACCGCCGGAAGAGCAGGCTCTATAATTTTTTCAATAGGGACATCAAGCAACTCATTTTGCCCATTCGGTTGAGCCAAAATCCAAGATTTAGAAATTGAACCAAGAACTTCAGCAGCAGCTATCGGCATTTCCCCCTTAGCAACAGGCACTTGAGAGATATCATGCTTTTCCATTAAGGCCAAGGCTTCTTGCACACTTTGAGTTGGTTGAAGATAAACAAGTCCTTGCAAATCAGCATCTTTTTCCTCCAAAAGGTCAGCAACAGTCAACCCTTCTTCGTTTCCGCTACTGAAACCCATGGTGGACATCCACTGATCGTTGAAAACGGTGGAGAGATATCCACGTCCTGAATCCGGAATCACGACAACAACAAGATCATCTCCACTTAAATCCTTAGCAAGTTCACAAGCGGCAGCAATAGCCGTACCGCCCGACCCCCCAATCAAAAGTCCTTCTTGCTGAGTCACATGGTGAGCCATAGCAAAAGATTCACCATCACTAATTGGTATAACTCGATCAACTACTTCAGGATCGTAGGTATCCGGCCAGAAGTCCTCACCGACACCTTCAACGAGGTATGGGCGACCAGACCCTCCGGAGTAAAGAGAGTTTTCAGGATCACCAACAACGACAGAGATATCGGGATTTTTTTCTTTGAGGTAACGGCCCGCGCCTGAAGTGGTGCCACCGGTCCCAGCACCAGCGACAAAATGAGTGACACGTCCTTTTGTCTGTTCCCAGATCTCTGGCCCCGTAGTCTCATAGTGGGAGCGTGGATTATTTGGATTGTGATATTGATTGGGACGGAAAGCGTCCGGCGTTTCCTGCATAATTCGCTCCGCAGTTGAATAGTAGGAACGTGGATCTTCAGGAGCGACAGCTACTGGACAGACAACTACCTCCGCACCATAAGCACGCAAGAGATCCACTTTTTCTTTCCCAACCTTGTCAGTCACAACAAAAATACATTTGTAGCCACGCTGAGCCGCAACTATCGCTAAACCAACACCAGTGTTCCCTGAAGTGGGTTCAACAATTGTGTCACCTGGTTTTAAAATCCCCTCTGCCTCTGCAGCTTCGATCATCGTAAGAGCAGGACGATCCTTACTGCTCCCCCCAGGGTTCACCGATTCAAGCTTTACAACAATTGGACATAGAAAATCAGCGTCTATACGCGCAAGGCGAACCAATGGCGTATTACCGATCAAATCTAAAACAGATTCCTTGATATCAAGATCTTCTAATCCCATACAACTATTATGGTGTGGTAGAGGCGGAACAACGCATTAAATGCCAAGCATTGGAGCAGAGATGAAAAAGAGAGAACCAGTACAAGTAACGAAACACATTGCTTCGAGTCCAGAAATCGTATGGGACCTCGTCACTGATCTAACCAGAATGGGGGATTGGTCACCAGAGAACAAGGGCGGAAAATGGGTCAAAGGAGTAACACAGGCAGAAATAGGTGCAAAGTTCAAAGGAGTAAACAGTAACGGGAAAGTTACTTGGCCAACTCTTGTGAAAGTAATTGAGTGTGAGCGTCCAAAGCGGTTTGTTTTCCGTTTATTAGGCGGACCCTTTGGAAGCGTTGACTGGGTTTACGACATCGAACCAACAGAAAATGGATGTCAAGTAACAGAAAGTTGGATTGATGAAAGAAGATTCTTGCTTACTTACTTCGGTGGGAAATTAACTGGGGTTGAGGATCGAGCTATTCACAATCGACAAACAATGGAAGCAACTTTAGAGGCGCTAGCAGAGACCGCAGAATCCGCTACTTCTAATTAATTCTCTAAAAGGAGAGTTGAATTTAGTTTTCTTCCCAGCAGGTGCAACCACAGTTAGTTTCTGCGGTGCAGGTGCAAGGATCACAGGTGCATGTTGTTTCTTCCATATGACTCATTATAAAAGAAATTTTTCAATAATAAAAGATCTTTAAGATTCACTAGTTGGCCAAGAGTTCCAATAAGTGACTGCTTCTGCTCCACCTTCACGAGTAGCGGGTTTGAAGTCCGTTCCTAATGTGTACCCGAGAGTGATTAACGCCACTTGGGTTATTTCTTGATATGGAATTTCAAGAACTTCAGCTGCTTCTTCTTCAAAAAGTAGGTGAATGGTTGTCCAACAAGTACCTAAAGCCCGTTCGCGTGCAGCCAACATGAAAGACCAAGCGCTTGGAATGATTGATGCAAGGCTAGAGGCTGACATCATTGATGACCCATCACCCATCCTTCCTGGCAAGCATGGAATAACCATTGCGGGAACACGGTGAAAATTTTCTGCAAGAAAGGCAGCTGAACGCACAACTCGCATTTGTTGCCGCCCTCGATCACCTGCCGGTATTGCAGGAGCGTCATCAGAAGTAGATGCCCCCATTTTGGAATAAATATCCCATCCTTTACGGTAAATATCCCCTAACGCAGCTTTTTTGTCCTCATCGGTGACAACAAGGAAGCGCCAGCCTTGCTGGTTTGAACCAGTGGGAGCCTGTACAGCAAATTCTAAGCACTCTTCAATTACTGAACGCTCAACAGGGCGATCAAAATCGAGTCGTTTGCGGACAGATCGGGTGGTTGCTAAAAGTTCATCTGCGGAAAGTCCGAGAGTTGACATGGTGGTCTCCTTAGTTTTAATTGTGAGAAGTTTCTGCGAGGTCGCGGATACCTTCAATAGTGCGGGTCATGTTTTCTTGCTGGCCTTTTTGACGATTCCTTATAAGCCGGCTTTCCATATCTGGCATTTTTTCAATAATCGCAGTCAAACCTGATGGTCCTGGCCCAAGGATCATGACGAAACGAAGCAGAGTTGAGTCGTCACCAGATTCAATTTCAAATCTCCACTGCGCGGCAGGGTTCTCTGCATCGCTGGCGTTCCATGCAAAAACTTCTTCTGGTGAGTAATCCATGATGGTGCAAATGACTTCCCATTCGCCCATGTTTTCATTTTTATTTCGGCCAGCAAAGGTAGCGCCCACACAAGGCTCAGGATCTATCCAATCTGCTCCTTGGAACTCGTCGCTAAAACGGGCGGGAAGGTTAATGTCGGAAACTAGAGTCCATACGTCGGAGGGAGAAGCATCAATATCAATTTCCACAGTCACACCAGGTCCGTCGGCGAAGACAGCATCCCCTTCGGAAGAAGATTGAGTAGTGAACATGCTTCGTGTTTCGTTGTTTTCTGTCATTTGTTTAGTTCACCATATTCAAGAAGGTGTAGGCACTTCGGGCTAGTCGCTTCCTAACCAAGCGGGAACTTGGTTAAGTAGATATTCGCTTACTTCACAACAACGATCTAACGCATCACAGATAATACTGTTTTCGTCGCCATGAAAAAGAACAGCTAGAGGAACCTCTAAGCGACTAACCACACCGAGAGAGCGTTCCGCCTCATCAGTGACGTCAGTAAACGAGTCCATAGCCGATATTTGAGTAGGTAACTCAGTTCCGCTTATTCCAGCTAAGTCAGTAGCTAATACGAGTAAGTCTGGGCTGTGAACCAAAGGTGGCAATTGCCAAGTAAAGAGTAAATCTAAAGTTAAGTCATCGCTTGGATAAGCATCTTCGGCCAGCATGACAATCTCATCTTCGAAAGCCATCAAGGTGCGCGGCTCCAAATCCAAAGAGAGTTGTAAATCTACAGGCCCGCCACACGCAGACTCTGGATGAAGGTCAACTTCAAAGGCTTGACGCATGGTGTAAGTCTCAATGAAATGACGCTCGTCATGAACATGGAAACCATGTTCTATCGCATGATTTTTAAGTTCAGCGATAAATCCCGGGACATCTACAATCATGGCTCAACTATAAGTGACTACTTGGCTAAAGAAACAAATTGAGAAGTACCTGATCTTTGATTATTGGAAATTGTTTTATTCTCTTGTTTGCGTGAAGAAACTATAGAGTTTGATCTAATGGAAAAAACAAACGAAGTAATTGTCCTATCTGAAAAAGTAAATGCTTTAGAAGGATCTTGGATAGATGGCGAACCCTATGTGACCTCAACAGATATTGAAAAAGTTCTTGGGTGGCAAGTTAAACCAGAAGGGCTTTGCAGAGGAGAAGTTTGCATCCCAATAGATGACGGAATTGTCTCTCAAGACGACAATTCGCTGAACCTTAAGGACGTCGCTGCGCTTGCAGGTCGACCAAGTCTCTCCGCTCCAGAATCAGGGATTATCACAATCGGTCAACCTCATGCAGTGCGTTCTAAAGCGTTAAAAGATCGTGTTGCACCTGACTTTACCCTTCCGGATATTTCAGGAGTTGATCAAGCGCTATCTGACTGGGCGGGAAAAAAACGCCTTCTTGTGGCATTCTCCAGTTGGTGAGGGTGCGCTTTTGATCTGCCAGGCTGGCAGGAACTACACGAAGAACTTGTCAATGAAAATTTCACTGTTATCGCAGTAGCGATAGACGAGAACGTTGAAGCTATTCAAGAGTTGGCAAAAGGTGTGACTTTTCCGGTTGTTATGGATAAAGACCATCTCCTAACAGAGTCGTACGCGATAAGTAACGTTCCGGCTGTGATTTGGATAGATGAGATAGGCATGATTTCTCGTCCGGCAGCAAGTGAATTTGGGACCGACACTTTTACAGAAATAACTGGTATTAGTCGAGAGACTCATATGCAACAGGTTCGCGATTGGGTGCGGGACGGGGTTTTACCTGATGACGCATCATATGTTGTTCCAGACTTGTCGGAAGATGAGATTCAGGCACGGCTCCATTTCAGGCTTGCAGCCCATTTGAGACGTGAAGATCGTTTAGAGGAAGCTGAAAAGCATTTTGATGAAGCAGCAGAACTCACTCCGCTTGATTTCACCGTGGTTCGTGCCAGTATGCCTTTACGCGGCCAGAACCCATTCGGAGAAGAGTTTTTTGATCTGTACCAGAAATATCAAGAAGCAGGATTTCCTTTTCACGGAATCCAGCGAGGCAAGAATTTCTCCAAAGGATAAATGGTCATCAAGATGAAAGATGTGGTAGATCCCAAAAAAATTCTTTCAGATCTAAATAAAACAGTAGATCAAATCTTAATTTCTTTTGATGCACTGGAAGACTGGGGTCCCTCCGGAAACCGTCCTGATCAATACACCAGCGATGTTGTTGCCGATCAGGTCATAGCAGACAGTCTTGTTGAATCGGGTTACAGGATTCTTAGCGAAGAATCAGAGAACTTCAACGGAGATGGCTTAGTGGCGATAGTTGACCCCTTGGATGGATCAACCAATGCGTCACGTGGCTTGCCGTGGTTTGCGACAAGTTTATGCGTAGTAGATGAACATGGCCCTTTGGTCGCTGTTGTAGCTGATCTCGTTCACTCTGTGCGGTATGAAGCGATAAGAGGGAAGGGTTCCTTTAAAGATGGAGAAAAACTTCTACGAACTGACAATCCAGAGTTATCTGAATCAATCATTGGGATCTCCGGTTTACCGCCTCATAATCCCGGCTGGGCTCAATTTCGTTCACTAGGCGCCATCGCTTTAGATCTCTGCGCAGTCGCGGACGGAAGACTAGACGGGTTCGTGGATTGTTCACCTGATGCGCACGGAATCTGGGATTACCTCGGTGCCTCATTGGTGTGTGCTGAAGCAGGTGTTGAAGTTGTGGACAGTCAAGGACGAAACCTAAAAGAATTAGATCGATCAATCCGACGAACACCAGTGGCTGGTGCCGGTGACTTACACACAAAATTATTAGATTTTCGTCAAGGGTTCTGACACGAATTAAGAACGATAGGGTAGTTGCTTCTCGGGCGTGTAGCTCAGTTGGCTAGAGCGCCTCCCTTACAAGGAGGATGTCGGGGGTTCAAGTCCCTCCACGCCCACCAGCAAATGTTGATGGGGGGTGTTGTTCATGAAACCCGCAATTCCAGTATGTGATTCTAGTGAGAATCCAGATGCTATGTATGACCTCTTGAGTGAAGCAGGTTGTCTTGTAGTAACTGGTATGGCTGAACAAACCACTATCGATTTAGTGAAAGCTGAACTTGGCGGTTATGTGCAGGAAGCCGAAGCCACAGACGACAATCCTGAGGACTTTTATCCCGGTAAAACGCATCGGGTGGTTGCCTTAATGCATCGCTCTCCAACAATGCGAGAACTAATGACTCACCCTGTTGTTGAACAACTGGGAGACAGGCACTTACTTCCAAATTGTGTGAAGTGGCAGTTAAATGTTTCGGCAGCACTTGAGATCGGACCAGGAGCACGAGATCAAATACTGCATCGTGAAGAAGACCTTTATCAATATTGGTCGCCGCCACGACCCAACCTGATTCTTGCGAGCATGTGGGCCATGTCAGATTTCACGGCAGACAATGGTGGAACGCAACTCGTTCCTGGGAGTCACCGCTGGGAAGCCGACCGTGTAGCCACGCCCGACGAGGTAGTACGCGCTGAGATGCCTGCAGGGTCCGTACTGTTCTGGCTTGGAGGAACTCTCCACGGCGGAGGAGCGAACGTGACCGAAGATGATTGGCGTTACGGAATAATTCTTACTTACGTGCTCGGGTGGCTTAGACAAGAAGAAAACCAGCACCTTTCGATACCGCTCCTCGACGTCATCTCTATGTCTGATGTGATGCGCACTCGTCTCGGTTTTGATATGGATTATGACGGCGACGGTTTAGGGTTTTACGACCCCACAGTGTTGCTTTAATTAACTGGATGTCAACTTGAGAGTTCTTGTTGCATGTCAATGAAATGAGCGACTAGACCGTCAGGGTCTGCAACCTCACTGAAAGATTCCCAAGGAGTAAGCCACATAACGTGCCTGCAGTTATTAGCGTAGACTGGGGTCCAGTTCACAGTATTTTGTGACATCAATCCTTCAGCAGTAGGCCAAACATCACTAGTGTTAACAATTAATCTCGGTTCGCTATATTCTTCTTCGCTGTATTTCAGACAATCGTAACCTTCGGTTACTTGGTGGGCTTCATTGCTGAATATTTCTTTCCACAGGTCATCTTCTCCAATGAAAAGATCAGATATTTCAAGAATCTCTCCAGTCTCCACAAAGAAAGTCCAGTACTCTTTTTCCCCATATCGCGAGGTGCCTCCGTGGTCATAGGTGAAGATGTTAGTAACGGAGAAGAAAGTGTCGTCATGGTATGCAGTTCCACCAACCGCCGACCACCAGTTACCACTTACGTGAGCACTACTCATTCCATCTGAAGGCAAGAGACCGTTTTCAAGGTGTGAGGCGAGAGAATTCCCAAAGAAATTACGAATTTGATCGTTAATCAGATCATCGTGTTCAGTCCCCACAATGATTTCGTAGGAGAAACTTTTTAAACCATGTGAACCGAGTCTGGAGACAGTCAAGTCGTTGTAAAGAGGGCCTAAACCAAGAAGTGGAGTTGAGAGATTACAACTTATCTTCACATTCTTGATTTCATAAGCTGTGGGTGGAGGAGGAATCGGATAATTAGGTTCTTCTGGGATGTATTGCTCCCCAAAAGTAATATCGCACCCTTTGAGGCTTGGATTGATCGCTTGAAACGGAGCTAATGCGATCGCTTCACTTGTTTCAACTTTCTTCCCAAGGGCATTTTCAACTTCATGCCAACTCCCTTCTCTCCACTCATAAACTTCAAGAGTGTAAGGGGTTTCACAACAGACATTAAAATCTCTAACCAATACTGGGCTTCCTACCCATTCATCTCTCGGCCCAGCACTCTTTCCTACAATTAACTGATCCCGTTCCTCTCCTTCAATTATTCCAACAACTGAACCAGGGAGAGGATCAACATCAGGATGAAGAGTCATCGTCGTATTTTTATCCCACGGGTTCCTTATCCACTCATCCTTATCAAACCAGTAGCAACTATCTTGAGCGAGAAGT
>Ga0208130_1001037_pt1 | contig 13668 bp, 13 predicted proteins | sample ETNtaG_31_FD_185771 | JGI IMG/M metagenome (GOLD analysis project Ga0208130, IMG submission 185771) | Marine microbial and viral communities from oxygen minimum zone, Eastern Pacific Ocean - ETNP201310SV78 (SPAdes) (version 2) | ecosystem: Environmental > Aquatic > Marine > Oceanic ...
TTCATCTTAAGTAACTGAATAATTGCAAAACCTCCTGAGCTAGGTGGAGGAGCTGATATGACCTCGTAATTTCGCCAATTGGATCTTAAAGGTTCTCTCCAGATAGCCTCATATGAATTCAAATCTTCCATTGTTATCAGACCATTACTTTCCTTCATTTGTTCAACAATTAGTTTTGCTGTCTCGCCAGAGTAAAAATCATCTGCACCAAACTTTGCAATTCGTCTTAATGTATTAGCTAATTCTGGTTGTTTAAAATTTTCAGACGCATTAATGCTTAAGAAATATTTGCTGAAATTAGTTTTATCTTTGAACCAATCTTTCATGCTTTGGATATCATCAACCAGTATTTTCGCTGGCAAGAATCCTTCTTCTGCAAGTTTAATGGCTGGATTAACCAATTCCTCCCATGGAAGTTTTCCAAATCTTTGGTGTGCTTTCCAAAAACCAGCAACGGTTCCGGGAACACCCACTGCCTGACCTCCAATCAATGTAGAATATTCAATAACATCTCCATTCTCATCCAAATACATATCTCTATGGGCTGCCTTCGGGGCTTTTTCGCGATAATCTAGAAATGCCACTTCATCATTCATCTTTATGGTCATGAATCCACCACCGCCTATGTTTCCAGCGTCGATATATGTGACGGCAAGCGCGAACCCTGTTGCTATCGCGGCATCAACTGCATTACCGCCTTTATTGAGTATTTCTTGGCTTACATCTGATCCAAAATTATCGGGAGTTGCGATGGCTGCATAACCATATTCGATTTTTGCATTTCTGCTATGAGAGACATCACTTGCTGTTTGGCTGGATTGTTCGCAACCCAGAAAAAACAGGGAAAGCAGACTTAAAAGTATCAGGCGATAGGGTTTCAAAGAGAAATCCATGCTGTCTTGAGATCAGTGTATTTTTCTAATGCATGCAATGATCGATCGTGACCGTTACCGGATTGTTTTACCCCGCCGAGAGGAACTGTGATATCGGCACCACCATAACAATTGACATGCACAACGCCCGCTCGGATTGATTTTATCATGCGGTGCGCTTTACTCAGATCTGATGTCCAAACTGCTGCAGCAAGCCCGTAATTTGTGTCGTTTGCTATTTGGACCGCATCTTCCTCATTTTTACATTTGATAACGCTTAAGACAGGACCAAAAACCTCTTCTTTAGCAATGGTCATTTGATTGTCAACATCAGAAAAAATGGTTGGTTCCATATAGAATCCACCAGTGTTTTTATTGATTTGTTTGCCTCCAATTCTTAACTTAGCACCATCATCTATAGCGCTATTTACGTATTTTAGGTTTTTTATCAATTGTTCATTTGATGAGACAGCACCAAAATTTGAATTAAGATTTAGCGGATCGCCGACAACCAAATCTTTTGATTGATCGATGAGTTTTTCCGTAAACTCGTCTGCAATGGATTCTTCTATTATAAGTCTTGATCCAGCTACACAGACTTGCCCAGAGTTTCTGAAAATTCCACCAAGACTCTGTGTGACCGCTGCATCTATGTTTGGGGTATCAGCAAAGACAATATTTGGAGATTTCCCTCCAAGCTCCAAATACACTCTCTTTAAGTTGGATAATGATGAGTATTCTAATATCTTTCTCCCAACCTCACCTGAACCAGTAAATGCTATTACATCCACATCCATATGCATTGCAAGTGCCTTACCAGTGATTTCTCCCTCACCCGTTATCACATTGAAAACACCTTCAGGAATGCCTGCTTCTAAGGCTAGCTCAGCGAGTTTAAGAAGTGTGAGGGATGCATTTTCTGCCGCCTTGATAACTATGGAATTGCCTGTGGCAAGTGCCGGAGCAAATTTCCAGGAGCCGATCATTAAAGGAAAATTCCAAGGGATGATTGCCCCTACAACACCAATTGGTTCTCGATGGATGAGTCCCAATATATTTTCTGAGGTAGGCGCTATCTCACCATAAGATTTATCAATGGTTTCTGCGTAATAACGAACACAGGCTGCTGCACTGAGTGGTTCAGCGACTAAAGCGAGATTTATTTCTGTGCCATTATCCCTTACACCTAATACAGCCAGTTCCAGTGCATGTTTCTCAATGAGATCGGCAAAATTATAAAGTGTCTTTTTTCTTTCCTGTGGGCTGGCGTTACTCCAGCTTCCTGAATCATAGGATTTTCTCGCAACACTAACGGCATTATTAACATCATTCTCATTGGCATTAGCTATGGTAGTAAAAACATTTCCATCAATCGGGCTAACTACATCGAGAGTTTCACCCGTCTCTGATGGCATACTCTTTTTGCCAACGAATAAATTCTGAGGTTTAATTTCTTTATTTCTAAGTTTATCTATATCTTCTTGTTTGAGCATAATTTATCCATTTAGTGACAAGCTTTACCGTATTTTTTTAGTCTATAGTAGTTATAGGGCAAAGGTGTAATAAAACCAGCTATTAACATAGGTAATATGACCTCAGGCGTCAGCATGGCACCTCCTGTCATAATAACATCAACAATATTCATAGCCGCTTCCATTGAAATCATCGAGATGAGAGACATGCCGATGGCAACTCTGAATGCTTCTTTTAGTATCATTTGTCTAGAGAGGATGTATGTTTCCAGTATGATGGAGGTGATCAAACCGTTCATGATTGCCAAAGAAAGAATAATCCATTTGTGATCAATTGGGTTTAGATACTCTGTTACTTGAAAAAAATAGATTGTCCCAAAGTCCCCAATCGAACATCCCAACAAACACCACAGTGTGTTATAGGATGCAGTTCTCCATGTGTGTTTGCATCTCCAAGAAATATTTTGATCTGTTTTTGTATTGTTCAGCGTGCTCATATTTTATTTATTGGTTTTCATACAAAAGATGCATTTTAGCAAATTCAGGATCACATTCTTCATATTCAGTTAATTTATAATCTGGAACAATTCTTTTTATGTGTGTTTTTGAAAATGGTTCCTTGAGATAAACTGGATCACTCACCGTATAGACGATCTCTAAAATATGTCCGTCCTCCTTAAGTGAATAAACTTCAGTGACATGTTTAGAGGAGCTTGAGTCTAAACCTTGTCCGATTCCCCATTTTGTTGGAATAAAATTATCAGTCTCAATAATAAGCTTACCATCTATAATCTCACCAATAGAGTGGCCATAAACATCAGGATTGTCTCTGTCAGGAAGATTTTCCTTATTCATATGAACAGTTCTGGTAGTTCCTGGAAACTCGTGTCTTATTTTATAGTTATTTTTGTCTTTAGTGATTTCGATTGCATAGGGCGTGCCTATCATCGAAGGCAGTCCAACAGGCTCACAATAAAATGAAGGCTCTTCTGAAGGATCATAACTTGCAATAATGTCCGCACCTAATTTTGTCACATTGAAAGGAGGAAGACCTGATCCCAGAAGAATTGCGTTTCTCGAGATCTCTTCGTCCCATTTTCCTGTGAAGTCAGATGAGCCTGGTTTTTCTTTTCCTTTCGCTTTCGCTGAATCTGAATATGCAAACACATCCGCAAAACTGAAAGTGTTTTTTTCATTAATAATCATGCTTTTAAAGAACAAATAATTCTTTTTTGGGTTTTTTTCAGGATTTGCAATAAGTTCAATCTCGTCACCAATTTTAACTGAATCTCGATCTAATCCCATTTGCTTGAGATTAGGTATGGATCCTAGCTCAACAGTCCATGTTACTGATTTGCCATTTTCAAGGGATTGAAGTTTAAGAAAAGCATGAGGATTTCTGTATCGCCACTCAACTACACTCCCTTTAATGACAATTGTTGAAGTAAGGTCAAAGTTTGATCTTGAGTGATGAGCTAAAGTATGTTGTTCAAAAAAAAGGGCGATCAGCAGAAAAACAAATCTATACTTTCTATTAAATGCCATCTTGATATTAATTCAGATTAATCAATCTGCCTTCGATGAGATCTTTCAAAGTACATGTCCAATTTATCTTCGTTATACATCTGCCTGTAAAATGAATCTGGATCGCATTCATAAGGGTATATTTCAGTATTGGAATTTTTAACCCATTTTCTTCTTCTGATGGGGGGTTGGTTGTAATTATCGGGATCCATTAACGTAATTACAGCATCAAGTGTATTTCCATCCTGACTTATTGAGTATCGCTCATGCATTCTGGCACCCTCTGAAATAGGCTCTCCACGGAAATCTCTGACATTGCCCTCCAGTAGTTGTGTCTCAATTACAAGTTCATCTCCCTCCCAATAACCATTGGAAAAACCCATGGCCGATGGCGGATAATAATCAGGTGGTTGTTTGTCGTTCATAAAGATACGTCTTACTTCACTGTCCACTTCATACAAGAAAGTTAACCGTTCTTCACTATTTAGGATTTCAAAAGGATAGGCTCCCCAAGCAACAATCGCGACAATCCCCGGAGACACACATCTGACATTAGGTTGATCGTAATGGTCGATGTAGTCATTGTGCCAATTCTGAGCTTTTTCTGTGAGATCCATAGAGTATTTCCTAAAGTCTACCCCAGGAGCTGGCGTCCAAATGCCAGTTAAATTTTGCGGATTAGGTGGTAATTTTTTATTTTCTTCTTTTTTTCGGGTGGCAACCCAATAACCTCCATGCTCAGGATTTTCTGTTGCACCTTCTATGGTGAATGTTCCGCTCATTATATTTCCTGATATCTCACCATTTAATCTTCTAAAGAAGACAAATCCAGCAAGATCCCTGCTATCAATAAGTATTTCAATCTTGCCTCCATTAATATCTATCTCAACAGGGCCGCCTTCAACATGAGCCTGCCATCCTTTTTCTTCTTTTCTTAAGATCAATTCACCAATTATCGCTGCTTCGTTATCAGACGGAGCACCAATTGTTATTGAATTATCTATTTCTTGTTTTGACCCGTTAAGCTCCAACATCCATGAGCCTTCTATATTCTGACCCATAACAGGAAAGGACGAGAACGCCGCAAAAAAAAGCATTCCTAATGCAGCTCGAAATATATTTTTATTTGTTATATTCATCTTCAGTTCAATGAGTGGTTTTGTCTAATCCGGATATTTCTTGCCCAAGCTGGATCCATTTGGCAGTTTTATTGAGATAACAGACAATAATTTCCTGCCATCTCTTCCTGGGTGACCAAATATACTTATTTCGTCACCCACTTTGATAGTTTCTTTTGTCCAACCTTTCCTCACAAGAAGGGAGGGACTGCTTGTCCTGACATCCCAGCTTTCTTTTTTTCCTTGTTGATTAACAAATTCAACGTAATATCGGACATGAGGATTACGAAACCAGATCTCTGTAACGGTGCCTTTTATAGCGACTTTTTTTTCAGCTGTAAATTCAACTGCAAAGGAATGGTGAGCCTGACTGATAGAGCTAAAATATAAAAATATTAATAAGACAGAAAGTTGTTTTTGGTTAAACGGCATAATATTTGCTCGACAGTAATAATTATAAATATCTTTTACTATTCTAAATTGTTTATCTTTATAAATATATGGGTTATTTTTTGTTATTAAACAGGCATGATTTTATAAATATTGCTTCCAGTGGAGTCTAAATAATTACAAATGGATCGTTTTAAACAACATTGCAGGATATTTTGGTTTTCTTTTTCTATCTTATTCTCGAGCATCATTATTTCAGATGAACTGAATGAAAATCATGAGTACATCGATGAAGAAATTAAGAGTATTGCAAATGATTTTATTTCATTCAGGCCTATGCGTGGTTTCTCATATCAAAATATTACCCTAGACGAAGCTTATTTTTGGCAGGGGGAAATGACCGAATATTTAGGTGAAAAAATGGGAAAGGTTGTTGGTTATAAAACTGGAGGGCACAATGTTGGACCAAGCTTTCCTACATTTCCACCTGAAGGAATAAGAGGGCTGATTCTTGAAGGGATGATTTTAAAAAGTAACTCCAGTGTAAAAATCGACTCTACAGTAAAAGGTTTTTTAGAAGCTGATTTTGCTTTTAGGGTAAGAGACAAATCAATAAATTCAGCTCAAAGTGATTATGAAATTCTCAAAGGATTGGATGCAATCATTCCCTTCGCAGAGATACCTGATCCTTACTATGAACCTGGAACTAGATCAATCTATGGAACGGTTGTATCCAATATGGGGAGCCGTTTTTCATTTGTCGGCGATCCGGTTTTACTCAACAATAATGTTGATTGGCTCGAAAAGCTGAATAATTTCAGCTTTGCCGTTCACAATGAAAATAATGAGCTAATACAAAAGGGAGAGATTAGTGGCTGGTATGAACCAATAAAGGTTGTTAGGTGGCTTCGTGATCATTTAATTTCATCTAATATAGAGCTGAAAGCTGGTGATCTCCTATCTCTTGGAAATATAGGAATAATCAGACAAATTCATCCCAATTCACCCAGAGGGCCAGCATACAAAAGTGATACTTTTGTACTCAGTTATTATGGTTTGTCTGATGAACCAGCATCCGTAACCATTAATCTTGATAGGACTAATTAATGATACTGCTCGATCGTTTGTTGGTATTTTCTCTAGCAATTTTAGTCCTAATATTACCGTTGAACTCATTTTCTCATCACGGTTGGTCTTATTACAGAGATAATATCGAAGAAAATATGAAAATTATCGATCTAAGATTGAGAAATCCACATGATCAGCTCCTGGTTGAGGATAAATCAGGTAAAGAATGGAATCTATTGCTTGCGCCGCCGTCGAGAAATCGCAGATTTGGGTTCGATGGGAGCAATATTGAGGTAGGCGATGAATTAAAAATAGTTGGTGAAAAACACATATCTAAGAATGAAATTAAAGTTCATTGCCTTTTCAAGGGTGATGAAAAAATTTATACGTACCGATATCCCGGAGGTCGAACCAGTTATGAATTTATGAGAAATAAACCGAATTGTTAATTTTTTTGCAAAAATTCAGGTTCCTATTTTGAATAATTAAATAACCGTGTATCATTATTGTTTCAAAATTTTAGCGCTTTAATCAGGAGTGTTTTATGAAATTCAGAAGTAAGCAAATTCATGCCGGTGTAGTCCCAGATAAGTCAACAGGGGCGATATTAACACCGATATATCAGTCAACAACTTTTGTCCAAGACTCAGTTGATAGTTATCTTGCAAAAGGTTACTCATATTCCAGATCAGGCAATCCAACAGTAAAAGCATTAGAAAATAAACTAGCTGAACTTGAAGGTGGAGCTGACGCAACTTGCTATGGAACAGGTATGTCAGCAGTTCACTGCACTATGCTTGCTTTTCTCAGTGCTGGTGATCATGCAATTATATCTGACGTAGCATATGGAGGAACTTACAGGCTTTGCACAAAAGTATTGAGTAGATTGGGCATCGAATTTTCCTTCGCTGATACATCCAATCCTGATGATGTGAGATCGCATGTAAAAGACAATACAAAATTGTTCCTTACTGAGACCCCAGCCAACCCGACAATGAAAATTTCTGATATTGCTGCTATTTCAGAAATAGCAAAATCAGCAGGCGCCGTTCATGTCGTCGACAATACACTTATCACACCATGTTTTCAGAGGGCAATTGAGTTAGGTGCTGATTTATCACTCCACAGTACTACAAAATATTTTGATGGACATAATGCTACAGTGGGTGGCGTCGTTGTGGCAAAAACAAAAGAACTTGATGAGAAGCTAAGATTTATTCAAAACAGCACTGGTTCAATAATGTCACCAATGGTAGCTTGGTTAACACTTCAGGGATGTAAAACTTTATCTGTAAGAATGGAGGCACAATCAGCCAATGCGATGGCAATTGCTCGTTTCCTAGAAAGCCACCCAAAAGTTAAACAAGTTGCATATCCAGGGTTAGAGTCTTTTTCGCAGCATGAGCTTGCGAAAAGTCAATCCTCAGGCTTTGGCGCGATGCTCTGGTTTGAGGTCGAAGGAGGTTTAACAGCAGGAAAGAAATTGATGGATTCAATCGATCTTTGGACACTTGCTGAAAATTTGGGTTCAGTTGAATCGCTTATAACGCATCCGGTGACTATGACACATGCTGATGTCGATGAAGCTGAAAGACAGAGAGTGGGTATAATTGATGGTCTTGTAAGATTGTCTGTTGGTCTCGAGGATGGTGAAGATCTTATTGATGCTCTTAGTAAAGCATTAGATAACATTTAAATAAGTCGATCTGCTGGATGAATTACTGCCCTCTGGCATGAGCGTGACAGAGATATAAAGCTACTGTTAAGAGAACAAGAGCAGTGGCTTGATGCGCCGCTGCCAGTGATATTGGTACATAAAATATAAGCGTTGTAACACCTAAAACAAATTGTAATGTTGCTGTATGAAGAATGGCATTAGTTCCTTTTTTTACTCTTATCGATGTGTCTACTTTTCTCAATCTAAGCCAGTACACAATTATTGTGACAAATGTTATTGCTGTGAGTATTCTGTGAACCAGTTGAACAGTAACAATGTTTTCGAAGAAGTTTATCCAAAATGGTTCAAGAGAAAAAATGCCTGGAGGTACCCAATAATTTCCCATCATTGGGTAAGTATTAAAAACTTTACCAGCCTTTAGGCCAGCTACAAATCCACCTGAGATGATCGTCAGGACAATGAGCATTGTTAATCCTAAGGTGATTTTTGACCATTTACTTGGTTTCTCTCGATCTGGATAAATCAGAGAAAGCGCTACCCAAAACATAAAACCATAAATTAAAAAGGCCGAAGATAGATGTGCAGTCAAACGATACTGACTAACAGCTGGATTATTGACTAATCCACTCTGAACCATATACCAGCCCAACAAACCTTGCATGCCTCCTAGAATTAACATCAATAAATACTTTGGTATTTCGTATTTTTGTATATAACCTCTGATCATGAAATAAAGCATTGGTACAAAAAAAACAATTCCAATTAGTCGACCCAGAACACGGTGTAAATATTCCAACCAGAATATACCTTTGAAACCCTCCAGATCCATATTGTAGTTTTTGACAATAAATTCAGGTGACTGTTTGTACATTTCAAATGTTAACTGCCACTGATCAATTCCAATGGGCGGGATAATTCCCATGATTGGGCGCCAGTCGACCATTGAGAGACCGGAGCCGGTGAGCCTGGTTACTCCACCAAGAATCACCATAGAGAAAACCATTGCACAACAAAAAAATAGCCATTTTGCTACTGCTGTTCTTCTCTGGTCTATGTGAATAAGATTTGCCATTTGTTGAGATTGATTATCTGTGCTCTTAAGGTAATATAGTGTTTTTTATTTATCGAAATTTATCAAAATTGATTCATAACAAATGGTGTGGGCGCAGAATAAAACTTCAAGTATAATGTGATGATGAATAATATGCATGATACCCAAGTAGAAATGATCCGGTGTATGGATAATGCAGTTTTCAAATCTAACTCCACCCAGGAAATATGTTCAAAAGTTAAATCTGTTCTTGAGGAATGGGTTAATCCAAATACTATCCTGCTTGATAGTCAGTATCTTGAGCCAGAGCCAAATAGTTACGCGAGAAGGTTACTTCATCGTGATCCAGAGGGTCGTTACTCAATTGCAGTTATGGTTTGGGGTCAGGGACAAGGCACTCCAATTCATGATCATGCTGGACTCTGGTGTGTAGAGTGTGTCTATAGTGGTCTGATAAAAGTAGATTCTTATTCAATGCACGGTTTACCTGAGGATGATGTTGTAAATTTCAAAAAAATGACATCAATAAATGCAGGTTGTGGTTCTGCAGGCAGTCTGATTCCACCATTTGATTATCATACGATATCAAATGCGCAACCTACACCATCAGTTACAATGCATGTCTATGGTGGGGATATGAATTGGTGCAATATTTATCAGGAAAAAGAGAAAGGTAAATATGAAAAGATAAGAAGAGAGCTCAGTTTTTCGTCATAAATGACATTTCAGTAAGCTGACCATTTTCCATCTTATAAATTTTATCTGAAAAGAACTTAGCTTCTTCTATGTCATGAGAAACAATTATGACTGTTGAATTTTTTTTTCTGAATATTTTCTTTGTTTCATTATGAAGCTCTGTTTTAAGTTTTTTATCTAGTGCATTGAATGGTTCATCTAGAAGTAATATGTCTGGATTAGGTGCCATAGACCGAGCTAGTGCAACTCGCTGTTGTTCTCCACCAGAGATTTCATGAGGGTATTTTTTTGATAAATTTTCGACTTTAAATAACTTCAAATATTCAAGAGGTATGTCTATTTCACTGGATAAGTTTCTTATTCCAAAATTGACATTCTCATATATCGTGAGATGAGGAAATAAAGCTCTATCTTGGACTACAAGACCAATATTTCTATTTTCTGGTGGAGTGGAAAAGTTGGCATCTGAGACAATGGAATGATTTATTTCTACAGTGCCTCTTGATTGTTTTTCTAGCCCAGCTATTATCCTTAAAAGTGTTGTTTTCCCACATCCTGATGCTCCAATTATCGATATGATCTCTCCACATTTGAGCACCAAGTCAATATTTTCAAGGATGTAATTACCATTCTCATATGAATGGCTTAAATTTTGAATTTCCAGAACAGACTCTTTCAATATTGTCTCCCGATCCTGGATGATCTTATCATTTTTGTTAGTATGATTATTGGAATCAAACCTACCAAAACAATAGCAATGGCAGGTGCTGATGCCTGAATCATTCTCTCTTCTGCTGCATATATGTAAGTTGAAACAGCTAGTGTCTCAAAATTAAAAGGTCTCAATATCAGTGTGGCAGGGAGTTCCTTGACAACTTCAGAGATTACAATAAGCGTGCTTGTGAGAAGACTCGTTTTTAGCAATGGGACATGGATTTTTGACAACAGTCTGAAATTTCCAGTTTTGAGAGTTCTCGCTGATTCATCAAGAACGATACTGATTCTCTCGTAACCTGATTCAATGGTTGAATTAGACAGAGCGTATGATTTGATGACATAAGCAAATATTAATCCAATAAGACTTCCGGTCAAAATGATTTCACTTCCCGTGAAAAAATATCTATCAAGCCAGACAAATAATTGAACTATACCAACTGCCAATATCAGTCCGGGAACACCATACCCAAGTGAGAGAAATGAGCTCACGACTCTGCTCAAATTATTAATATCTAAACGAATTAAGAAATTAATGATTAAGGCAAATAAGGAGCAAAGAAGAGCTGAAATAATTCCGAGAAATATAGTATTTGCGGCAGTCTCCCAGAACTTTTCATTGAAGTAATCCATATTATAACTGTACATCCAAACAAACAGTTCAGATATGGGTAAAATAAAGCCAATAAAGACAGGAATGAAGCAAAAAACAAATGCGAGAAAAGCACTTTGTCCTTTTAGTGTATTGACCTTTTTTGGCTTAAATGTTGATGATTTAGTTGTATATCTAGCTTTTTCTCTTGAATATTTCTCTAAAATTACAAACAAACCTATAAATATTAAGAGCATTGATGCAAGTTGCATTGCTGTCTGAATATCATACATGCCATACCATGTTCGAAAAATACCTGTTGTAAAAGTCTGTATTGCAAAATGTTCAACAGCCCCAAAATCTGAAAGTGTTTCCATCGCAACTAACATAAGCCCCCCTATCAATGCTGGCCTTATTATTGGGATGCCAAGTTTATAGAAAACTTGAAAATTATTGAGACCTAATAATCGTCCCGCTTCCAGCATGGATTGAGATTGATTTAAAAAGGCAGATCTTGTTACGAGATAAACATAGGGATAGAGTGTAAAAGAAAATACAATTATGGCTCCAGATAAATTTCTGACATTTGGAAATAGAGAAAATTGTTCCTCAAAATTTAATAATTCTCTCAACATAATATTTGCAGTACCGAATGTGTCAAATAGCCCCGTGAAGGTATAAGCGAGAATATAAGAAGGAACAGCAAGCGGCAGGATTAGAGCCCACTCAAGAAAATCTTTTCCAGGAAATCGATAGTTTGTCACAAGCCATGCAGACGTAGTTCCTAAAATAAAGGCAACAAACAGAACTCCGATTACTAATACTGAAGAGTTGTAGATATAGTCGAACAGAACATAATCATAGAGATGTGACCAGTTTTCTGACCATTCACCGAATATGCTGGAAATAACGATTAGTATCGGTAAGACGAAAACAGCCAATACTATATAAGGTATGGCTACCCAAAGTTTAATAACAGAAATTTTCTGCATCTCTCGGCTCTCAGAAAAACCCGATTATAACAAAGATCATATTCAGATATTTATTATTGCCATCCTGCTCTATCCATTAGCATTACTGCATCAGTATTATATTTTCCATAGTCTGCAACCGACGTCCTATCCTCTTTGAAACCCTCACCAAAAGAAGCTATTGATGGATGAGGATTAATACCATTAAGAACAGGATATTCATACGATAAGTCAACCATATGCTTTTGCACTCTCTCTGACAGCAGAAATTCAAGAAATTTAACTGCATTTTCATGATTTGGTGCACTCTTCAGGATGCCTGCACCACTGATGTTTATGTGAGTTCCTCTATCATTCTGATTTGGAAAATGGATTTTAACTTTCTTAGCAGCAGCTAATTGTGCTTCACCAGAGCGCCCTGATAGCATTATTCCAATATAATAACTATTAGCAATAGCTAAAGTTGCTTCACCATTCGCAACAGCCATAATTTGCGCTCGATCATTTCCTTGAGGTTTTCTCGAAAAGTTATTGACAAGTCCCTTAGCCCATTCTTCAGTTTTATCAATTCCGTGATTTGAAATTAGAGAAGCAACTAATGACTGATTGTACATATTGCTTGAGCTTCGTATTGCGATTTTACCACTCCAATCTGGATTAGATAAATCTTCGTAAGATACTTCTTCCATTCTTTCTGGAGAAATTACTTCTGGGTTGTAGTAGATAACTCGCGCTCTTTTAGCAATTGCTACCCACTCGTCGTTAGGACCTCTGAGATTTTTTGGAACTATATTTTTTATCTCTTCTGAGTTTATGGATCTAAAAAAACCTTCTTTTTGAATTCGCCATAAATTTCCAGCATCAACTGTAAAAAAAATATCAGCAGGCGAATCCTTGCCTTCAGCCTTTAATCTCTCTAAAAGAGCATTTCCACTGCCTGAGATAATATTTACCTTGATTCCTGTTGAATCAGTAAATTCAGAATATAGAGCATCATCAGAGTCATAATGCCTAGAAGTATAGATATTAACCTCTTGAGCTAGTGTATAATTTCCAATGAAGGTGGATATAATTAGGATGGTAAGAGTTTTAAGAATCTTGTTCATGTATATTTTCACTTTTTTCTGTTGATTTTTAGAAATTGTATTTTACCGAAATGAGAATTATTCTCAATTAAATTCAAGAATGACAAATAAATAGAACAAAAAAATAATAAATAATAATGCAAATTTCTCGTAATATGCCCTATTTGAAATCAATACCTGGTTTTGCCCTTGCAGCGATAGTCTCGTTTCTTGCCAGTATTTTAGCTGTCTGGCTGGGTGAAAATATATTAGGGTTCGAGAAATCTCCCATTAGTGAAATTATGATGGCAATAATTCTTGGGATGTTGGTGGCTAATACCATTGATTTACCAGATTATTTCGGCTCAGGTCTAAAATTTTGTACTTCTTTTATTCTTCGTTTCGGAATTATGTTGCTCGGAATTCGTCTCAGCTTGTTCAGTGCTGGAAAGTTTACT
>Ga0208130_1001039_pt1 | contig 13657 bp, 19 predicted proteins | sample ETNtaG_31_FD_185771 | JGI IMG/M metagenome (GOLD analysis project Ga0208130, IMG submission 185771) | Marine microbial and viral communities from oxygen minimum zone, Eastern Pacific Ocean - ETNP201310SV78 (SPAdes) (version 2) | ecosystem: Environmental > Aquatic > Marine > Oceanic ...
CGTCAACGATGTTGTAATCAATAAACTTTTGCCAATCTTTTGTATAAAAATCTTTGAAGTTCTCAAACTCATTGTGGTCAACTTTTCTTTGACCGAGTTCAACAAATGCAATGTGATCTAGACGATATGATTCTTGATTTGTATAAGTAAATTTCTTATAGAGATCAAGATAATCCACGACATTAATACCATACATGTTGTACAGTATTTGTTGACGACCTTTTATTTCCATCTCTTCTCTATGCACGATGTTCCATGGAGACAGCTGCTTCATTTCTTTCTCACCAAACAACCTCTCCATACGTCCACAGATATATGGTACGTCATAAAGTTCTACGTTCCACCCCGTGAGAATATCTGGGAAATTAGTAATCCAATAGTCAAGAAAACAACGGAGCAAATGTTCTTCACCGTCACATAGAATATAACTAACGTCATCTCTAGTGTTTTTATACGGTCTGGTACCCCATACGATGATCTTACGGGTGATATGGTCTTGGACTGTAATGCTAAGAAGAGGTTGCGAGCATTCCTGCACGTTAGGAAAGCCATTTTCACATGCCACCTCGATATCAAGAGATGTAATTTTAAGACTTTTAAGGTCGTACTCAACTTCCTTCGGAAACTCTTTCGATATGAATTGATAGAGATACCTGTCATAACCATGAACCTCGAAATTTTGTATGTCAGCGTACTTCTCTCTGAAAGCACGTGCTTCTTTGATTGATTCAAACCTTATCGGTTTGGCATACCTACCATCAAGAGTTTTGTGCTTAGTCTTTTTATCTGTGACAATAAAAAGTGTTGGAGAAAACTTAAACTTACGTTGAATACGTTGTCCATTCTCGTATCCAAGATAAAGCAAGTTGTCTCCAACCATTTGAATGTTAGTATAGAAACTCATTTAGTAACGATCTCGTATTTCTTTTTGATTTCGTTTGTCGGTTCTACTATTGTAGCAAGAGTTTCAGAATAAAGCAACACGTCTGTATCTGTTGTGTAACGTGGCCAAGGTTCTAATGTACCATCATCCTTAATGAGATAAGGATCTTCCAGATGGCAATTAGGTTCCTCGTCAAGTTGTTCCACTTTGGATATCAGGTGTATTCCCGATCTCAGGATCACTACCATCACTTCCATCATCATCCTCCAATAATTTTTCTGCTTCTTTAAAGATGTCTTCCATGTCTAAGTCATCATCAAAAGTACCTGCAATGGCATCTTCATGTTTCTTGAAGTTTTCATTGTAAAATTCTTCCTTAATGGCATTAACATATTGTTCAGCGATACTATCCAAAGGAGCGTATGCTGTAATCACATGAGAACCAGGTAGAAAGAAATCTCTATCCTTACTCAGTGGTGCCCATGGAAACCATGATACTTGATAACCTTTAGTTCTGTCAAGCACAATACCACCCTCAGCGTCAGAGACAATCTCTAGACGAAAGGGTTTGTGTAACTTAAAACCAACAGGGTCTTTAGTCTCAGGATCAAAGACCTCCTGTACTTCAGTTATAATCTCTTCACCTGATCTTAATAATAAAAGCGAAACGCTCATTCTACACTACCGCCCATCTTGCGTACATTAGTAATGTATGTATCACGCAAACTTGGGACAGGTTCTAGGATAGTCACAACCATATTATGATTGATTGCTATTCTAGTTTCTGGTGTGAGAGGGCACCATGGAGAGTAGTGTACTTTGACTTCTGGATCTTGTACTACTCCAGTAGTTCCATCTGTCTTAGGTTTTTCGTACTCTACTAGGTAAGGGTAGTTAAAGATATATGCTTGACGTTGATTATTAGTCTTATCAACTGCTTCTTGTAAATCTGTAATAACTTGATCACCATTGTGAAGTATAACAACTTTAATCCTATCAGGATTAACAAGTGTATTCTCAATACCTTGGGGAGTTACATTAATTGGTTCTTTCTTTTTTGCCATTCTCGCTAGCTCTTATATAAACATTATAAAGGAGGGGTCAACGTTTGTCAACCCCTCCTATGTAGGACTAGATAAAATCCTTTCTAGCGTGATGCTCTGGAACTACTTTTCCCAGTTGTACCACGAGCAATCCGTCTGTGAATTCGACTCCTCGTATTTCGGTATCATCTGAGAGTGTCCAGACCCTAGAGAAGTCCCTTGCGGCCACTCCTCTATGTCTAAATGTTCTATCATCCTCCTGTTTTTCTTTTGTGCCTTGGACATGTAATTTTCCAAACTCCGTAAAGACTTTGAGCTCATCTTTTTTGAAGCCCGCCAAGGCAACTTCCAACCTCGATTCCACATTGTTGATTTCGATAATGTTATATGGCGGGTAGTTAGATGTAGTGTCTACTCCATCCCAGAATCGATTGAGGTATTCGTCCATGCCTATGCTGTTACGATTAATCTTCTCTATAAGTTCTGGAAGATTTGCAGCATGGTATCTTGCTAAGTTCATAGTAGTTCTCCTTAAATAAGCGAGTGTTAATTTGTGTACCCGAAGCGTACATACTTATTTAAGCACGAACCATAAAAAAGGGGTATGGTATAAACCGATACTATACGTTCGGTTAATCCTCCTTCTTCTTTCCAATGTTGTATTTGCTCTCTAATGTCCAGTCTCCTTTCTCTTTATAAGCAAGGACTTTTATCTGACTTAGAGGTGCTACGTCTGCTATAACTTCTTTAGCGTTGATGGATACTAATCCCCAATCGCTTAGTAACTGTACTATACGATTACGACGTTGTACATCATTTGTACTTAGGTTTGCCTTCTTACCATCAAGAGCAAACAGTTCTTTAAAATGTACGATGTAATATCTACCCTGTTTGTGAAGGATGTGACACGATTGATATAACTTCTTTTCTTTACGTGAAGCTACTCCAATACGTGTTAATGTTTCTCTAACTTTAAGGAAGTCATCGGGTTCCTTCAACCCAACTTCCACCATCTGTTCAGCAGTCCAGATGACCTCTTCGATCGCACTCATCTTTTTCCTCCCATGTCATATTTGTTATGTAAAAATTCAATTTGAGATTTGGTTAGAAGAGTTAATGCGACCTTTGCTTTCTCGTTACTATAACCATAGTGTTTTTTGACCAGATCCAAGTCATTGACTTGTTCCTTCTTCAACCACGGGGAAAACCTTTTCTTTTTCCTCAAAGTATATAGGTAGAATGAATACTGCATGTCCTTATCGGCATGAGCATTCAAATTCATTTCGTTCGCAAATAAGATACTATCAAGAGTACCAGACAAGCATCTATTAACGATGTAAGGAGGATAAGAAGATATCGCTGAAGGGTCATCAGCAAGGAGATCCTTCTTACTGAAGTTGACAGAGTTAAGCCAGTCTTTAAGTTCATACTTCATTGATTAAGGGAGTAAGGTTTCCAACACCAGTGCCGAAGACACGTTTTCTACGAGTAACACCTCTCACTCTCCCTCTAGTCTCTGCCATATTTGACGTATGAGTTCCCCATCTTAAATTGTCAACATGATTACATCTATGTCCTTTAGAACCATGACATATCTCTTCACCAGGAAGAGGTGGTCTCATGAAGCAATCAGCAACCATCAGATGTACAGATCTTGTTGTCTGTTTTATTTTATTACCATCTTCATCATGATGAGAAACATTCACACAGTAGTAATAATACTTTCTGTCTAATTGATTTCCCTGTAAACCATAATTTAATTTAATGGCTCCCCATTCGTTGACCTCACCCCATCTACCTGTGTGATCATAAGGACCTGGTGTACGATATATGGCTTCACCATCTCTACTTACGTAGTATCTTTTAAATACTGGATGTTGGACTACACCTTCTGGTGGAGTTAAATTTGGAAATAAGTTTACCTTTTGTGTTAATGCCATTACCAAACCCTCACAGGACCGACAACACCAGTTTCAGAATTGTTTATTCTGTAAATCATAGTCTTACCTTGTTTTGTATTGCAGTGGATCTCACCGCCTTGTATAATTGCAGTAGCGATGTCACTACCGAATGTAGAGTATGCACCTCTACGTGTGTGATACAGTTGTGCCTTACCTGATGGCAGTACACGAACCCCCAAACTTCCCATAATTTGTTAATACTAATTCACGACGTTTGTGTTGATCCTCCATGTAAGTACCTGTGGATCTCATTGTATAAGTATGAGCGAAATCATACTGACACCACTCTAGAAATCTTTGAATGATCTCAGGGTGGTTGTTATAACTTATCATAACATTACATAAGCATTTGTCCATAGTGTCTGCAAACCTTGCATGATCAAATCCTTTATGCTTATCACCCTTATGTCCATACAGAGCATCCTTAATATCATAAGGAGGATCTGCATAGATGAAAGTTAACGTTTCATCGGAAACGAGTTCCTCGTAGGAAAGGTTAGTAATCTTCCATCGTTGGATGAGTTCGCTATATTCTGGCAATCTCTCAATTCCCCGAATGGAGAAGTTGGAGTTGCTGGCTGCTTTTGAGAATGAGCTGCTCTCTGTAAGACCACTGAAAGAACACTTATTAATAATATAAAAAAGGACCGCTCTATCCTTCGGGTCAATGTCAGTTTCATTTAGTTTCTCCTTTGCATCTAAAAATAATATCTTTGCTGATTCTTCATCAGGATGAAAGTTCTTTACTCTCATCAACTCACGATGAAGATAGTCACCATGGTCTCTTAACTGAACCCAGAAATTATACAATGGTTCATATAAATCATTGACCCAAATAGGTACCTCCTCAGGTAACCTTCTAGTCATTTCTATAGCCATGCTACCACCGCCTAGAAATGGTTCACGATACTCTGTAATCTCTCTACTAGGCAACCACTGTAATAACTTTGGAACTGCCCTAGATTTGCCACCAGGATATCTTAGAGGGGTTTTAAGTTTCATTCTTCAACACACTCCAATTCTTCTATTGCATCTACTGGAACCTCATTACCATCAATACTATACCAGTGTTGTGGCATACCAATACTATCTTTCCTAACACCTAAGTATGCAAGATCACTAAAAGAATTCTCTCTTAGCATTGCCTGTAATCTCCAATGTATAAGTTCAGACTTCTTCATCGACTTCTAACCAGATAATATAATCATCAGGATCCAACTCAGTTAGATCTATTTGATCACGATTAAAATCACCTGTTGGAGGAGGAACTAGTGGTTCGTATCTACCTCTAGGGTATTGAGGAATTAATGCTTCAACTGCTGTGTCGAACCATCTATTCATGGACTTTGCCATAGCACGATATGATGTACCAACATAAAGTTGACCACCTACGACAGCAACTGTTGCTGCACCCCAGAACATATAATAAAATCTAGATTTCATTTGTGCTCTGATCTTTTCACGTTTACTCATAATACTCATTTGAATTCACACTCCACCATTAGTTCAGTAAGTGCTGCTAATAAATTTATTTCTTGATCTGCTACGAAAGCAGATTGATATTGATATTTGGATATTATTAAAACCGCTTGAGGTATACTCTGTGGTTTCAATGCATCATACAAATTATCATATACTGTTCTTAGTATAGCATTAGGATCATTATCCAAGTTACTGTTAACCCACTTACGTGCAACAGAGAACTCCTTGTTTTTTAATGATGATAATAACTCACCAAGTTTGACGTTATTTAGTACCGCCAGAATGCCAGTGTCGATATTCCCCGTCGAAGAATACCTCTGGAGTTCGTTGAGTGTTCTTCGGAAGTCTGGGAAGTATTTCTGGACGACCTCAGCGACCACCGCATTATCAAACCGTACATTTTCTCTGGTAAGAATATCACGACATCGCTCAAAAAATTGTGCTGCGATCTGTTGTTTGTTCTTTCCTCGGACATTGCAATCAATAACGGTAGTTCTAGAATGTAGTGGTTCAATAATCTTGTTCTTAAAATTACAGGTAAAAATAAACCTGCAGTTCTTTTGGAACTCTTCTATTGAAGCACGTAACAATAACTGTACATCATGCGTAGTGTTATCTGCTTCATCTATGATGATCACCTTATGTTTAGATGATGATACCAGAGATACAGTTGAAGCAAACTGTTTAGCATGGTTACGTACAGTGTCAAGAAAGCGACCCTCATCTGATCCATTGATCACATAAGAATCAACTCCTAGTTCATGGCATAATGCTTTTGCCACCGTGGTTTTGCCTATGCCAGCAGTACCACACAGGAGTAAGTTAGGTACTTCTCCATTGGTAACAAAAGATTGAAACGTATTCTTTAAATCGGATGGGAGAATACATTCATCAATAGTTTGTGGACGATACTTTTCGACCCACAGAAAATCATCCTTCATACTTACTATCAGGTTCTAGTGCGATGAGATACTCAAGATCTCTGTTGCTATCTCTGAATAGAGATGCGTTGTCTCTACTAATAGTAACCTCATAATCACCAGGTAGCAACTTAAGGTTTTCAACTTTAAAGTTGAAGCAAAATTCTTTGTCGGTAATCCCTACCTTGACAGCATAACTGTTGGATGTGTCATTCTTCTTGTCACGTACGACAAGTTTAACACTAGCACCATCACCAACAACTGCTAGATCTTCGATCTGATAAATTGCTGCTGCCTTAATGATGTTAGAGATGTCACTCCATGCCACAGTAAAGCATACATCCTTACTAGGAAGTTCAACCTTCTTCTCAGGAGGTTGAGTAATGGTAGAGGGATCAGCGAAGAAATATCTCGATTGGCATTTGCTATCTTTGATTACGACAAAGTTGTCATTCTCGAAATTGAAATCAGGATTTTCAAAAAGTGAGAGACCAGATAAGAATTCACTGAGATCATAGATAGCAAAAGTTTTTGGAAACTTCTCTTCAACAACCGCACGTGATAGTATATTCTTCTGTATGGATAGAGTGGATAACTCTGTACCTTCTTTGAAGCAGATTGATTGGTTGATGTTTGAGAAGTTCTTGAGAATGTCAAGTGTTCCTTTTGAAAGTTTCATTTACTAAAATAATATAATAGTACACAATAGTGCACCGCTTTAAGAATATCGTCTTGAGGACGACCTTTTTTATCGTACCTGCTTAGGTACTTAATTGCATTAGATCTGCAGAATGCTTCTGCGTCACCAATACTTTCGATTAGATCAAGTGTCTGGAAGTTACCGTTAGCATAATGCTGTGAGTAAGTACCTTTGATGTACTCCTTCGCTAGATCAAGTGTTTGATCTTCATTATACTTGCAAACAACATCACTGTCAACTGTTAGATCTACGTTACCCGAAGGAGCATAATACTCATAGGGGTTAAGTTCTTCATCTTCCATAGATTTGATAGGGTATTCCTCGTCTAGGGTTCCACTCAAAATGGAACCCGCTAAACTCCATGCATTAATCATATCAGTTTTTCTCTTCAAAGTCAACATCTGCATCCACCTTGTCATATAACTCTTGGAATGCTTGCTTAGTTTCCTCATCGAAACGAGAGATACAAGTAGTGATTGCCTTAGCACGATTACCAAAGATCTGGTATGCTCTGACGATGTGTACAAGTCTACGTGTACTGATGATCTCATCAATACCACCATCGAAGAATGTCTTACGGATGATGTCTGCCCAATCAACTAACTTCTTATTGAAGTCATCGTTAGGGTTAAGAAGTTCAAGGATCTTCTGCTCTGATACAGGAGATGGATACTGTTGCTCGAAAGTAACAGGGAACCTCTCTAGGAATGCTTCGTTCAATACGTTAGTACCTACGAACCTACCATCGTCAGAACCTTTACCCTTAGTGTTAGCAGTTGCAACAACTGTGAACCCTTGAGCAGGTTGTACGAACTTACCTATCTTCTTAAGGAAGACACCCTTACCTTCTAGGATAGATTGTAAGCATAAGATCTTGTTAGATGCTAGGTCTATCTCGTCAAGTAATAGAACTGCACCTCTTTCAAGTGCTTCTACCACAGGACCGTTATGCCATACTGTGTTGCCATCAACTAATCTGAAACCACCGATGAGATCATCCTCATCTGTTTCGATAGAGATGTTAACTCTGATGAGTTCTCTGTTTGCCTGAGCACATGCCTGTTCCACAGAGAATGTCTTACCGTTGCCAGATAAACCTGTGATGAACATTGGATAGAATAACTTAGAAGAAATAATCTTCTTGACATCGTTAAAGTTACCAAATTTAACGAAGGTAGTATCGGCACTAGGTACTAAGTTACGCTCTACTGAGGGCAATACAGAGGGTGTTGACAATGCTTTCTCAAGGATCTCTCTTCCTTCAGTTACAGTTAGGTTCCATGAACCCTTCTTAACTTTGAATGCATTTAACTTACGTGCAACTGTAGCGTATGCACAATCGTTTGCTCTTGCAAACTTCTTCACATGAGATGCATCTATCTCACTACCGAATTCGTTGCGGAGTTCATCAATGAAGTTGACGGATAGTTTTCTCTCGAATGCCATAATAAAAAAATCAAATTTGTTGTGTATGTATTAATAATACCAAATAAAAGACCCCTGTGTAGGGGTCGTGTGCCACTTTGTCAAGTGGTTTTATGCGATACGCTCAATGAAGGAAGATAGGATCTTCTTATTCATTTTCTTACCCTTAAGAGACTTAGTGAATGCTCTCTTGATGTCTGCCTTGGTAGGATCTTCTTTCTCAATAGTAAACTCATCGTCTGTATTGAGTGCAGATATTGCTAGAGCATACTGTACAGTGTATGCAGAAGATAAGCATATGAAAGATCTAGTCTTCTTCCACTCTCTGTCTGCATCTGCCCATGCAGTGTTATCGTTAAGGTCACCATCGAACTCATAACCTAAGCATGATCTCTTAAATCTGTACCAGTCATTACCTGTAATAAGTCTGATGTTCATGAACTCACACTCAGGAAATCTGTCACGTAGTTGATAGATGAATGTATCTGTCTGATCATATCTGTCAGGATTGAATTTGTATTGCTTACCAGTTTGACGGTCACGTAAGATAGAATGTGTATTGCAGTTTCTAGAGATAACACTAGTTTCACCGTTGTAATCTGAAACAACCTTCTTACCATATCTTAGTGTGTAACCTTCGCCATCAGTTAGATTGATAACGTGTACTTTCTGAGAACCAGTTCTCTTCTTGAATGATGGGATGATAGAGTTTAAAGAAACAACTGCTTCGTTTAATGGAGTACCACCTAGGTTCATCTTATGAGGTACACCGCAACTTGTATGGTATTTGAATGATGATGCAAGACGGAATAGGTTTTGTGCTTGTCTGTCATGAGATCTATTGTTAGTACCACTTGATAGAACGTTAAGCATACGGAAGTCACGCATAATGAGTTTACCTTCACTCTCAGGATCTTCATGGTACTTATGATCATCTTTCTCAAAGTTATCAGAGAAAAGATATACATCATAAGCAATACCAACTTTACGACAGAATGATACTAGAGTAAGTACTTGCTTGATAGTATCTTGGATACAGTTGGACATAGAACCAGACCAATCAACATTGAAAATTAATCCGTGGTTCTTACCCTCAGGTATAGTAGTTACTTTTCTGAAGATGTCATCATTGTACTTGTATGTGTGTAACTTAGTAGTATCAAGAACACCAGTTCTAGATGTAGTAGCACGAGCATAACTGTCTGCTGCCTTCTTCATCTCAAACTCTTTAACAAGATAGTTAACTTCTTTGTTCTGTGAGATCTTGAACTTTCTGTACTCAGCATCAGTGTTGTCAATGTTCTTAGTATACTCTCTTGCCATGTGTAACTCATACTCATCAGAGAACTCTTTGTTATGTCTAAGGTTCTCTTTCTGTGTGTAGAAGTCATTCATTATGTCACTAACTTCTTTGTTAGATACGAAGAACTTACTAGAGATAGTCTTAGGTAACTCAATGTAATCATACTCTTGACCCTGAGAATTAGCAAGACTTTTTAATCCTTCAGTAAGAGCATCTAATGTTTCTACAGTTGGTACAAACTCTTGAGGTTCCTCTGTGTTTCTACCGACTTCTTTACCATGTGCTGCTTTTGGTTGAGGTTTCACTTCACCTTCTTCCTTGTTATCTTCTTTACCTTCAGATGGTTTAGGTGTACGACCTTCAGATAAATCTTCTAACTCATTACCACCATCAGTAATATCATTGTCTCCCTGTGCTGAAGGAAGTTCAACCTCTTCTTCTTTCTCTTCCTGTTTCTTCTCCCACTGCTCTTTCATGAATGCACAGATCTCTTTAGAAAGTTCAATTACATCCTCGAATGTTTCTAGTGCATCACACTTAGCAAGGAATGGTTTCTCTTCATCATTGAACTCAACATCAACAAAGTTACCGATCTTGTACTGTAAATTTATTCTGTCAATAAGATTGAGTAGATCAATATCCTTATCTTGGATTTGGAAGAAGTCTTGATCAGCAAGAATTTTATAACCTCTGTAAAATGTTTTAGGGATACCTTCATATCTTCTCTTCATTAACTTCTCGATACGAACGTCCTCTATGCAATTGACAAACTGCATTGGAACCTCTTTAAGAAAGTCCCACTCATTAGGAGTGTATAGTGCATGACCTACCTCATGTGCAATCAGACTATCAATAACCTCTGCCTGATCATGCTCCCAGATAGGTAGAGTTAGAACTCTAGTCTCAACATTAAACTGTGCAGTTTCTACTGCTCTGTTTTCTACTATTAGATCCTCTTGAGCAAGGAGTTTAGCAAGTGATTCTTTAACGAGGTTCATTTCGGTTTTGTTTTGTATACACCTATGATAGCAAAAAACCGCCCCTTGGGACGGTTGAGTAGACACTTTGTCAACTGGTTGCGTCGCTTCCTTGCTTGACGCAATGCCTGTGGTTTGAGGTGGCGTTTCTGTTCCTTCTTGGAATGATGCTGCCAGTTTGGTACGTTCATAGGATCAATCCAAATACTATAGAGTATCTATATAGGTACTCTTTTGTGGGTCCTAATCCTCTGTGGGGGTAGTGAGATGGGAAGACTATGATCCTACCAGGTTCATACTCATACTCCTCTAGCATTTCTGATTTGTCCTCAGAAAAGATTTGGAATTTACCACCCCACTCTTTTTCCCATGTCGGGTTAGGCATTACCATTATAGTATGCTGAGAGCGATCTGTGGGACCATTGCTGTCAATATGTAACGTTCCGTCACATCCGCTATGCTGAAGGTTCACATCTATCCTGTTGAGATAGACACGTGTACTGTCTAAGTCAAGTAATCTGCATAGATGCTCAAACATTTTAAAGAAGGTAGGAGCATTCTCGTTATCCAGATATGATATTATATTAGGATGGTTCCTCATAAAGATAGAAGAACCAAATAACCTGTGACTACCTTCCTGATGGTATGGCCACGTAAAAGAATTTGCAACGTTGCAAGCTCTATATCTTAACTTACCTTGGAGGATAGTAAAGATATCATGGAGATATTTTATGTCAAACTTATTATCGTATACTCTAGCAAGCACTATCTTTTCTAAATGTGATCTGATTGTCACCACCTAAGTTAGCAGTCCATGTTGTATTAGCATGGAAGTGTTCTAGGATGTGATCTAACTTATGGTTAAGTGCATCCATCTTAGCAAGCATGTCAAGTCTATCCTGTCTTGACCAGTCATGTTCAACATAAGTGTCTGGATGTAGTCCACCATTTAAGGATACCTTATCACCATAATTCATCTCAGGTTTAGTTGGAGTTTCTCCTATACCTGATTCAAATAAATGCTTTTGATCCTCTGGTACATCTGTGCCTGTTGTCTGTGCTGTTTCAGATGTGATCTCTTTACCAGGTACTGCACCTGATGATGTCATTACGTGTTTCCCACTATGAGGAACGTCGTTGTAAATGCTCATGTTACTCTTCCTTTGAAATTACTGAGAAGTTTTGTTTCTTTTCTACCTGTAAGGTTGAAGCGAACTTGTCTTGTAATGATTCTGTTTTATGAGAGATCACAAAGACATTAGTGTTATCGGATACTGTATGTAGTATCTTGAGGAAATCATCAGTACCTTGTCCATCCAATGAACTGTCGAAGATTTCATCTAAGATTAAAAGATTAGTGTTAGCACTGTTCTTCATCTTAGCAATAGTTCTCCAAGTGAATAGTAGAGCAAGGTCAATCCTCATCTTCTCTCCTTCAGAGAAAGAAGAATAAGTAAACTCATCTCTGAACCTAGACTTAATAGTTTCCTCAAAGTTTTCATTAAGATCGAATGACACATAGAAGTCTAGTTCCTTGAGGTATCTGTTTACCAACTGGTTCATAACTGGAAGATACTTCTTAATGATAACTGATTTGATACCAGTATCCCTGAGCATATTAGAAACGACATCGTAGTCGTCCCTTGTCTTTCTACTGTCAAGTAGGGATTCCTCTACCTTCATTCCATCTTTGGCAATCTCTTTTAATTTTTCTTTCTCTTTCTTTAGAGAGACAACCGTACCTGTATTAATTTTCTCTTCTATATCTTGTATCTGTTTTTTCTTCCATTGTATTTCTTTATTGTAAGAACTGATCGTGTCATTAATATCTTTTATTTCATTGTTTATAATCTGTCTCTCACTAATTTTCTCCAGTAGGATATCAAGTTTCTGTTGCAATGCTACTGATGCATCATCTAATTCTTTTAGTGAGACGTTTATAATTTTCTTCTTATCGTTCTTTAATTCTTCTGTAATTGCTTGGTGGCATGTGGGACAGTTATCATTCTTATCAAAGAACTTATATTCCTTATCAAAAGATTTCTTCTTAGTTTTAAATCTGTCCTGATATACTAGGAGTTCTGTCTGCTCCTTATCTAAGTCACCATATGCTTCTAAACTTTTTTCTTTAGACGAGAGTTTTCCCAATCCCTTTGTAACTGCATCCATTGTGCTAGAGATTTCTCCTTCAAGATCTTTGATCTCTCCTTTTCGTCTGGAGGTATTTGCATTTGATTGCTCCTGTAAATTAGCAATGAGGTTTTGTTGCATCTCAACCTTGTTCTTGGCAAGGTCAACTTTATACTCACACTCTCTAAGATTTTCTCTAACAACCTTTACCTTATCTTTGAGTAAGGTATTCATGGTAGAGAAGATACGAATATCTAGGAGATCTTCAATAACTTCTCTACGATTAGGGGGTGTAAGTTGCATGAATGGAACGAAGCATGATGATCCTAAGATCACCACCTGAGTAAATGATTTATAATTCAACCTCAGTATGCTTTGCTCCAGATGTTTTTGCTGCTCATTCATAGCTGCTTCTTGGGAAAGCATTGAACCATTAAGATAAATTTCAAACAACGTAGGTTTAAATCCACGTCGTATCATATAGTCACGAGAACCAATACTAAATTCAATCTCAACGAGCAGATCCTTTTCGTTAACCGCATTCACTAGTTGTGCTTTGGTTATCTTACGAAAAGGTTTGTTGAATAAACCGAAACAAATAGCATCCAAGAATGTGGATTTACCTGCACCGTTTGATCCAACTATCAGAGTAGCAGGACTTGCATCTAACTGTATTTCACTAAAGGCATTACCAGTTGAAAGAAAGTTCTTCCAACGAACAGTTTTAAAAATAATCATTCAGACAAAAATTATTCCCTAGGGGGTACTACTATATCATCAGGAGTGACAACATAATATTCGTTACCGCTAGTGACACAAGCTTGAATAATCTC
>Ga0208130_1001041_pt1 | contig 13645 bp, 13 predicted proteins | sample ETNtaG_31_FD_185771 | JGI IMG/M metagenome (GOLD analysis project Ga0208130, IMG submission 185771) | Marine microbial and viral communities from oxygen minimum zone, Eastern Pacific Ocean - ETNP201310SV78 (SPAdes) (version 2) | ecosystem: Environmental > Aquatic > Marine > Oceanic ...
ATGAAAATCTGCCTACTGCTGAAGGTTTAAAAACCAAAAATTTTGAAAGATTTCTATCGCTACATTTTAACAATATATTTAAACATTTTTTAAGAGAATTATCAAAATCATTTTCAGTGGTAGATCCCTCGATAGAATAATCTAAAATAGCATAGACATTATTTTCTTTTAAGTTACTAATGACAGAACTACATTCATCTATATCCAATCCCCCGCAAAACTGAGCATAAACGGTATTTTTAAATAGACTTTCAAGCGGGAAATTGATTTTTAAGAGCATTTTAAGGAGTTTTCTGCCCAAAACTGACAAATAACCAAGTGAAAGTAGTTTGAATAAATAGTATGCTTTATTCAGCTCAAAATTGGTTTTGTGGTTAAATGCTATTTTAGTGTCTCTAAAGTCCAATTATTTTTTTTTCAAATATAATTTAGTTGAATTATAACTTTATTAAATTTATTGGATTATTTTAAGTAAAATTTAAAAATCTGATGGAATCAATAATTAAACCCAACTACTCAATTTTCTTCGGAAATATTGGATATGTAAAATTATTGGAATTAATAAACAAAAATAATTACGATAAAATATTAATTTTATCTGATTCCAATACCTTGAAATATTGCTTACCCATTCTAAAAGATCAGATATTTTCTTCCCACTCTAAATCCAACAGTGATATTGAAAATAAAATCTTTTCATACACAGTGAATTCCGGTGAAAAAACAAAGAACTTAAATGAATTAAAAAAAATATGTGAATTTTTAATTTCAAAAGGTTTTAAAAGAAACAGCCTGATTATAAATCTAGGAGGTGGAATGGTCTCTGATTTAGGAGGTTTTGTTTCTTCAATTTACATGAGAGGAATTGATTTTGTTAATATTCCTACTACGCTATTGGGTATGGTTGACGCTTCAATTGGAGGAAAGACTGGCATTGACTTAAACGATTTAAAGAACATTATAGGTTCTTTTGAGTTTGCAAAAATTATTATTATTGATCTAAACTTTCTGTCGACTCTCCCCATCAGACAAATAAATTCTGGATTTGCTGAGATGATAAAACATTCCCTAATTGATTCCAAAAAACATTGGAATAAGATAAGTAGTGTGAATTTTTCTAAAGATGTTGATAGCAGTCTAATTTATAATTCAATTATGACAAAAATTAAAATCATTGAAAATGACCCAAAAGAGTCTTCTTATAGAAAATTTTTAAATTTTGGCCATACAATTGGACACGCCATTGAATCCTTCCTATTGAATTCAGATAGAGAAATTTTACATGGAGAAGCTATTTTGATAGGTATAATTCTAGAATCTTATTTGTCTCAAAAATTATTGAATTTTGATACTCAATTAACCTTAAACATTAAAAATTACATTCTAAAATTTTCAAAACAAATTGATTTTTCAAAAGAAGATATTAAACATGTTATAGAATTCTTAAAATATGATAAGAAGAATATAGGTGACGAACCTTTATTTGTGTTATTAAACGAAATAGGAAAACCAAGTTATGATAATAAAGTAAGTAATGAGGAAATTATTGAGGCATTTAAATTCTACACTGTGTAGGTATTTTAACTCATGTCTTTAAAAATAGAATGCATTAATCTTTTCTTATCATTTACACTTTCTTCTAGAGATATCATAGATTCTGTTCTGTAAACACCTTCTATTTCGTCTAGTTTAAAAATAATATTCTTAGCATTGGTAGTTCCCTTAGCTCTGATCTTACAGAAAATATTAAATTTTCCTGTAGTTATATGAGCAACAGTAACATTTGGTATTTCATTTATTCTCTGTATAATAAACTTAATTTTTGATGTATCTCTGATATAAAGTCCAACATATGCAATAAAAGTATAACCTAATTTGTCATAATCAAGAATCAAGGACGAACCTTTGATAAGACCATAATCTTCCATTTTTTTCACTCTTACATGAACAGTTCCCGCTGAAATGAGTAATTTTTTAGCTATATCAGTAAATGGGGTACGGGTATTTTGAATCAACATATCCAAAATCTGGTGGTCTATTTCGTCTAACTTAAATTTTGACATAATAATATTAATTTGTTAAAGAGGGATACAAATATAGTACCATCTTTGTGAAATTCATAAAATATTAAATAAATATTTAAAGATTTGATATGAAAATATGTGTAAAAATACAGAATATTCAATTTTTTTAATCCATTCATAGCATTGTTATTATATATTTTAATATAAAATTATGTATAGTATTGATAATCAGTATTATATATATATTTAAGTAAACAATAGGTTTAATTATTTTTAAACCTATTAAATCAGTTTATAAATATATTTGTTTACATTTGTAAACATGAATATGATTAAAAGATTAGAGCAATTTATCAAATCAAAAAAAATCAGCAAATCTGCATTTGCTAATGAAATTGGAGTACAAAGATCCAGTATTGCACATTTTTTTAGCGGAAGAAATAAACCTAGTTTAGATTTTTATATAAAAATCAAAGAAAAATACCCAGAAGTAGATTTAAATTGGATAATTTCGGGTGTAAAATCAAAAAAAGGAAAAACCAATACAAAAGAAAAAAATGATGAAATTGAATCCATTATCATATTATTCAAAGACGGATCATATCAAAAACGTTAAAAAAATCATACTACTCCCCTTTTTCACACTATTCATTAACTGTGAAGAACAGCAAAGAAATTGTAAAGATTTTTATACTGGAACCTTTTACTCTGAAACAATAGTTGATGGTAAAAAATACAAATCAAATTTTAAAAGAAATAATACAAATATTCAAATTGAACAATTTGAAGGAGTTGTTGACTCAAGCACTGTAAGATGGGTAAATGATTGCGAGATGGTACTCTCTTCAATAAATCCTAAGAATAGAAATGAGAAAAAAAACATTCTGATTAAAATATTATCAACCACCGACTCATCATACACTTATGAATATTCTTACGTGGGGGAAAATATAAAGCTAAAAGCTAAAGCTTTTAAAATAAAGTAACCTGATTTGAAGTAGAATCGTCTAATTTATCATTATTATCTACATTATTTACGATATTTTCATCAACGACATGCTCATCAATAACTTCTATTTCATTAGCGGGTGTTTCGACTGGAGACACATATTCTATAGGTTCTAAAGGATTTACTTGTTTTATTTTAAAAGAACTTAATTGATTTCCCTGCGCTTTAATCCCCTTTATTGTAATAAATTCATCAAAGATAATTTTCAAACTTTCTCTTTGTTCTTTATTTCTAACCTTATTAAACACAACCTCAATAACCGGTTTCCAATCAGTTGAAATTAACTCTAAAAAAGACCCTTTGTTAGCTGAAATAAACAACTCCTCCTTGTTTTCATTTTCTACAAGAAATCTTTTTGCAAAATACTTTTCTTTTTTACCGTCAAAATAAACAACCGATAAAGGTTTTTTTGGTATCCATTTCTCCAAAACAATCATGTCATCATTAAAATGAGTGGTTAGCTCTGGTGCAATTGTTTTTAAGAGACCATTTTGAGAAACTACTAGTATTCTATCTTCACCTCTAAATTCACCCAGCAACTCCCCTCTTCCGTCAACATTTAATTTTTGAACAGTTTCATCAAACCAAATTTTTCTAGGCTTTAAAGTGGATACACCTTTTTCTTTTAACTCAACATTCTTTAATGAGTTTTTTGTAAGAATATTTCCTTTAGTTCCCCTACCTTTTATTAAAATTTCAGAAAAATCAACATCCCATTTTAATTTTTTTAATTTCGCGTTGTACCTTAAACTTATAGTAACTTTCTCAGCCTCACCATTTGGATTTGCTGAAAAATATTTTACTAAACTATCCTTCTTTGACGAAGAAAGCTTGTAAACTTTATCTCTGGTTACACCAGAAACTGGAAATCTTTTTATAAAACTAAATCCTTTATCACCATCCTTATAAATCATATTATAAATAGTTCTGGTGTCTTTCTTTTTAAAAACAGCAGCATGAATTATATTTTTTCCGACAAAAGTTTTTGAACCCACTTTAGTAACTATCATATTGCAGTTTTCAGTGAAGACTATAATATCATCAATATCACTACAATCACATACATATTCATTTCTTCTAAGAGACGTTCCAATAAAACCCTCTTCCCTGTTGACATACAACTTCATGTTTCTTATGACAACCTTTCTAACATCTACATCATCAAAAATCTTTATTTCAGTCTTCCTTTGTTTATTTTCGGAATAATCTTTCTTTAATCTTGTGAAATACGCAATTGCGAATTCAATCAAATTTGAAAGGTTTGTTTTCACCTCCTTAATCTGATTTTCTAGATTATCAATCTTTTCCTTGGCTTTATCAATGTCAAATTTTGATATTCTTTTAATTTTGATTTCAGTTAATCTAGAAATGTCATCATCAGTAACATCTCTCTTAAGATTCTTAATGAAAGGCTTTATTCCGTCTCTTATAGATTTTAAAACGCCTTCCCAGGTTTCTTCCTTTTCAATATCACGATAAATCTTATTTTCAATAAAAATTCTTTCCAAAGAAAAATTATGCCATTGATCTTCTAATTCTCCTAGACGAATCTGCAATTCGTCTTTTAACAACTTAACAGTATGATCAGTTGATTTAGACAGGATTTCTGAAACTCCTAAAAAACAAGGCTTGTTATCTTCAATAACACAGGAAAGTGGAGATATAGACACCTCGCAGTTTGTAAATGCATATAAAGCATCGATTGTCTTGTCTGGTGATATTCCAGAGGGGAGATAAATTAAAATTTCAACTTTTGAAGATGTATTATCATCAATTTTCTTAATTTTTATCTTCCCTTTATCATTAGCCTTTATTATAGAGTCAATTAATGATGATGTAGTTGTGGAATATGGTAATTCAGAAATCAATAAGGTTGATTTATCAACTATGTTAATTTTAGCTCTAACCCTAATCCTTCCACCTCTTTTACCATCATTATAATTTGTGAAATCCGCAATTCCGCCTGTGACAAAATCAGGTAACAGTGTAAACCTTTTATTTTTAAGATATTTTATTGAAGCATCAATAAGCTCAATAAAATTGTGAGACAAAATTTTTGTAGATAAACCCACAGCAATCCCCTCAGCACCCTGAGCCAGTAACAATGGAAATTTAACAGGTAAATTAATAGGTTCCTTTCTTCTTCCATCATAAGACGACTGCCAATTGGTAATCTTTGGATTAAAAATAACATCAGATGCGAATTTTGACAATCTAGCTTCAATATACCTTGACGCTGCTGCTCTATCGCCTGTTAATGTATTTCCCCAGTTTCCCTGAGTATCAATTAATAAATCCTTTTGCCCAATTTGAACCATGGCATCAGCAATACTAGCATCTCCATGGGGATGATATTGCATGGTATGACCAACAATATTAGCAACTTTATTGTACCTACCATCGTCTAAGTCTTTCATTGACTGCATAATTCTTCTTTGCACTGGCTTAAATCCGTCTTCTACAGAGGGAACTGCTCTTTCTAAAATCACATAAGAAGCATAATCTAAAAACCAATCCTTATACATTCCTGTAACCCTAGTAATTGATTCAGCTTGATCAAAGTTTTCTTCGATATTTAAATTCTCATCATTCATTTAATCAACAATATCTAATTCAACTTTAAGATTATCTATAATAAAAGACTGTCTATTAGGTGTATTTTTACCCATATAAAAACTTAATAAATCTTCAATACTTTTATCTTCATCTAACATTACTGGATCTAATCTAATATCATCTCCAATAAAATGACCAAATTCGTCAGGCGAAATTTCCCCTAAGCCTTTAAATCTTGTAATCTCAGGTTTTGGTTGTAGTTTTTCTATAGCACTTACCCTCTCAACTTCCGAATAACAATAAATTGTTTCTTTTTTATTCCTAACCCTAAAAAGCGGAGTTTGAAGAATATATAAATGACCAGCTCTGATTAGTTCAGGAAAAAATTGAAGAAAAAAGGTAATTAGAAGTAATCTAATGTGCATACCATCCACATCTGCATCTGTTGCAATAACTATGTTATTATATCTAAGATCTTCAATAGAATCCTCAATATTTAGTGCAGCCTGAAGTAAATTAAACTCTTCATTTTCGTAAACGATTTTTTTTGACATACCGTATGAGTTTAAAGGTTTCCCTCTTAAACTGAAAACTGCTTGGGTATTGACATCTCTAGACTTTGTAATACTTCCTGAAGCAGAATCTCCTTCAGTTATAAACAATGTGGTGTCTAGTCTCTTATCATTCTTTAAATCACCTAAATGAACTCTGCAATCACGAAGTTTTTTATTATGTAAACTAGCCTTTTTAGCTCTTTCTCTTGCTAATTTTCTTATACCAGAAAGTTCTTTTCTTTCTTTCTCTGCCTGTAGAATTTTTCTCTGAATTGCATCGGCAACCTCACCGTTTCTGTGAAGGAAATTATCCAGCTTATTCTTTAAAAAATCATTAATATAAACTCTTACTGACGGAAGGTCTCCTCCCATGTCTGTAGAACCTAACTTAGTTTTCGTTTGACTTTCAAATACAGGCTCCATTACTTTTATTGAAACGGCAGAAACAATAGATTTTCTAATATCTGAAGCATCAAAATTTTTACCATAAAACTCTCTTATTGTTTTTACAAATGCCTCCCTAAAAGAACTTAGATGAGTACCGCCCTGAGTTGTGTTTTGACCATTTACAAATGAATGGTATTCTTCGCTATATTGGGTTTTACTATGAGTAATTGCGACTTCAATATCATCACCTCTGAGATGAATAATCGGATATGCTATAGCCGAATCTTTTATTCTTTCTTCTAGAAGATCCTTCAGTCCGTTTTTACTATGAAATTTTTCGTTATTAAAAATGATGGTTAAACCTGGATTCAAATACACATAGTTTTTTAACATCCTAGCTATGTATTCGTTTCTAAACTTAAAATTTTTAAAAATTGAAAGATCAGGAATGAATGTAACTTTTGTACCTCTTCTTCTACTACTATCTTCGGGTTCAATTTGAGTATCTAACTCGCCTCTTTTAAACTCAGCATATGCAGTTTTACCATCTCTGTTCGATTCAACCTTAAAAAAATCGGATAAAGCATTTACTGCCTTTGTCCCAACACCATTTAAACCTACTGCCTTTTTAAAAGCCCTGGTATCATACTTCCCGCCTGTATTCATTTTAGAGACTACATCTATCAACTTTCCTAAGGGGATTCCCCTGCCATAATCTCTTACTGTAACTTTTGATGCTTGAACTGAAACTTCTATGGTTTTTCCAGCACCCATTACAAACTCATCAATCGAGTTGTCTAGAACCTCTTTTAACAATATATAAATACCGTCATCCGGAGAAGAACCGTCGCCTAACTTTCCAATATACATCCCTGGCCGCATACGTATATGCTCTTTCCAGTCTAAGGATCTAATATTATCTTCTGTATATTGATTATTCACTGACATACTTATGGTATGCTAATATAGCGTATCAGAAGAAAAAAATTTATCTAGTTATAACAAAGTAATTAACAAAATATCAAGAAGTAAAACTTGTAATTACACATTGAACAAAAAATGAATAATATCTCCATTTTTAACAACATAAGACTTGCCTTCTACTCTCATTCTACCAGCCTCTTTAACCTTAGACTCCGTTCTGTATTCTACATAATCTGAATAAGAGATGACTTCTGCCTTAATGAATCCTTTTTCAAAATCAGTATGAATTACCCCAGCTGCTTCAGGTGCTGTTGCCATTTTTGGAATTGTCCATGCCCTTACCTCCTTTACGCCAGCGGTAAAATAAGTATGTAGATTTAACAGATCATAAGTTGCATTAATTAATTTTGATGATCCTGGCTCATCTAAACCTAGATCATCTAAAAACATACGTCTTTCGTCATAACTTTCAAGCTCGTTGATTTCTGACTCAATTCCTGCAGCTAAAATGATAAGTTCAGCACCTTCATTAGCAATATGGCTTTTAACTGAATCTACATGGTTATTAGTAGATGCGACACTTGATTCATCTACGTTACAAACATAAAGAACTGGTTTAGCCGTGATAAGCTGTAATGGTTTTAAAAATTTATTTATTTCATCCTTGTCTAAATCTATTGCCCTTATGTTAGTAGATGATTCAATAAGGTCTTTTGCTTTTTCTAAAACATTTTTTTCAGCTATAGACTCTTTATCACCAGATTTAGCAGATCTTGAAACCTTTTCCAACCTGTTATTAATAGTTTCTAAATCTTTTAACTGAAGCTCTATATCAATTATTTCTTTATCTCTAACAGGGTCTACTGATCCATCCACATGAGTAATGTTGTCGTTGTCAAAACAACGAAGAACATGTATAATAGCGTCAGTCTCTCTAATATTGGCCAAAAACTTGTTTCCTAATCCTTCGCCTTTACTAGCTCCTTTTACCAAACCAGCAATATCAACAATTTCTACAGTAGCAGGGATGACCTTTTCAGGACCAACCAACTCTTCCAATTTATTAAGTCTTTTATCTGGAACATTAATTATACTATGATTTGGCTCAATTGTACAAAAAGGGAAATTTGCACTTTGTGCTTTAGTGTTTGACAAACAATTAAATAGGGTTGATTTACCGACATTGGGAAGGCCTACAATTCCTGCTTTCATACTTTAATTATGCATTAGTTTTTGCTTTTCCAAAAGTTGAGATGATGATTCAATGTTATTTAAATCAGGAATACAACAATCAACAGGGCAAACGGCAGCGCATTGAGGTTCTTCATGAAAACCTTGACATTCCGTGCATTTGTCTGGAACTATGTAATAAACCTCATCATTTACAGCTCTTTGAGGTAGTTCAGCATTAACAATTTTTCCGTCGAGCAAATTAACATCGCCTGATAAACTTGTACCGTCTGAATATTTCCAATTCACAGCAGCTTCATAAATTGCTGTATTCGGACATTCTGGCTCACAAGCACCACAATTAATACACTCATCAGTAATTATTATAGCCATTAGATTTGATTATATTACTTAAATTTGTTTGCAAAATTAAAGCCAAAATCATTAAAAACAAAAGCATACCTGAAGATTTAAATACGCGCATAGGCTATTTAACAGAAATTAGTGAATTAATTAATAACTATTTCTGCGAAAACAAAAGTAATTGGATTAGTAAATTAGAGACAGCAGTTAATGAGGCAGAAAACTATAATCCTTGGTTTACAAAAAAAAATATTCATAACGTATTAAGATATTGGGCAAATAAACTAAATGATAAAAGTTTAATCGAATGGACCAACAAGTACAATTTTCACAAAACAGATACTTCGGTAGCAATCATAATGGCAGGAAATTTCCCTCTTGCAGGGTTTCATGATTTTATTTGTGTACTATTATCTGGAAATAAGTTGATTGTCAAGCCTTCTAGCGATGATAAAATATTGATTTGTTTTTTTATTGATTTTTTAAAAGATACCTTTTCAGAACTACAAGATTATATTTTTATTTCTGAAGGAAAGCTTTCTGATTTTGAAATGGTTATAGCCACAGGTTCAAACAATACATTTAATTATTTTGAATATTATTTCAGAGATAAAAAATCAATTCTTAGAAAAAATAGAAATTCCATTGCTGTTTTAGATGGGAAAGAAACAAAAGTTCAATTAACCTCCTTAGCCAGAGATATTTTTCAATATTTTGGACTAGGATGTCGTAATGTGTCAAAAATCTTTATCCCTGTCGGATATGATTTAATGAAATTGAAAAACTATTTCAAAGAGTTTGAAGATATCATTTATCATAACAAATACTCAAATAATTATAATTATCATAAAACAATTAAAATTATGAATAATGAAAAGTTTATTGATAACGAGTATTTTATGCTTACCGAATCAAAAGAATTTTCACCTCCTATTTCAGTTATAAACTATCAATATTATAAAGATTTTAAAGAAGTTCAAGAAATTATAGAAGAAAATCAAAACAGACTACAGTGTGTAGTGTCCCATTGTAATATCAAAAATAGCGTGGAATTTGGGGAGACACAAAATCCAAAACTATATGATTATGCTGATAATATTGATACATTTGATTTTCTGTTAACAAAATAGTTAAAAACATTTAGCACTTTCATTATTGCATAACAATATTAATTATCGAGCTTTGCATTTTTAATGTAAATATGAAAATACACAACTTTTGCGCAGGTCCATCAATTTTGCCATCAGAAGTTTTTGAACAAGCATCAAACGCTGTCAAAAATCTTGATAATTCTGGTTTGTCATTATTGGAAATTTCTCATAGAAGTCATGCTTTTGTGGACATTATGGACGAAGCCAGAGATTTAGCTTTAGAATTATTAAATCTTAAAAGATCAAATTACACACCTCTTTTCCTACAAGGAGGGGCTAGTACACAATTTTTAATGACAGCATATAATTTTTTAAAAAAAGAGGCTGCATTTTTAAATACAGGGACTTGGAGTAAAAAAGCGATTAAAGAAGCAAAACTTTTTGGTAAAGTAGATGTTTTGGGCTCTTCAGAAAAAGAGAATTTTAACCATATCCCTGACTTTAATATTTCTAAAGAATATGACTATTTTCATTGTACATCAAACAATACAATATTTGGCACACAAATGAATAATTTTCCCAAAACAAATATTCCTATTTTTTGTGATATGAGTAGTGATATCTTTTCAAGGGAATTAGATTTTTCGACATTTGATCTGATTTACGCAGGAGCGCAAAAAAATATGGGTCCAGCTGGGGCTACCCTAGTTATTATAAGGAATGATCTTCTTGAAAATATAAATGAAAATATTCCTTCAATGATGAATTATAAAATTCACGCTGATAAAAGCAGCATGTTTAACACCCCCCCTGTTTTTTCAGTATATGTATCATTGTTAAACATGAGATGGCTAAAAAAAATGGGGGGAGTTTCAGAGATTGAAAAAAATAATAGAAAAAAAGCTCAATTGCTATATTCAGAAATTGATTTAAATCCGCTTTTTAACGGGCATTCAAAAATAAAAGATAGATCCATAATGAATGCTACTTTTAATCTTTCTGACGATAATTTTAAAGAAACATTTGAATCAATGCTTTCTGATGCAAATATAACTGCGCTAGCAGGTCATCGAAGTGTTGGTGGGTATAGAGCGTCTATGTATAACGCAATGAGCTTAGACAGTGTTAAAATACTTGTCGAGGTGATGAGTGAACTTGAATCAAAAATATAATTATGAATGTATTAGCAAATGATGGGATTTCTGTCGAAGGAGTAGAAAAATTAAATCAAGCAGGATTTAATGTCATAACAGAGTCTATTTCTCAAGAAGAAATTGTTGATTATATAAATACCAACAATATTGAAGTATTACTTGTTAGGAGTGCAACTAAAGCTAGAAAAGACTTAATAGATGAATGTCCTGGATTAAAAATTATAGGAAGAGGCGGAGTTGGTATGGATAATATTGATGTAGAATACGCAAAAAATAAAAATATACATGTTATTAATACACCTGCAGCATCCTCAATTTCTGTAGCTGAATTGGTTTTTGCACATCTTTTCTCATGTGTCAGAAAATTATATCAATCTAACAGGTCTATGCCATTAGAAGGTGATAGTAATTTTAAAAAATTAAAAAAGAGTTACGCTGGAGGAATCGAATTAAAAGGAAAAACACTTGGGATTATTGGTTTTGGAAGAATTGGTCAAGAAGTAGCTAAAATTGCTATTGGCTCTGGGATGAATGTTAAATTTTCCGATTTACACACAAAATCTGCATCATTAAAATTAGAGTTTTTTGATGGAAGCAATAAAGATTTTAAATTAAATTCTTCTTCATTGGATGATTTATTAAAGGAATCAGATTTTATTACTTTACATGTTCCTGCCCAAAAAGAATATATCATTTCACAAAATGAATTTTCAAAAATGAGAGACGGAGTCGGTATTGTTAATGCGGCAAGGGGTGGCGTTATTGATGAAATGGCCTTATTAAACAACATTTCAAAAAATAAGGTTTCATTTGCTGCTCTTGACACATTTGAGAATGAACCTAATCCAAGTATTAAGATTTTAATGAACCAAAATATTTCATTAACTCCTCACATAGGAGCTGCTACAAACGAAGCTCAGAAAAGAATTGGCATAGAATTGGCAGATCAAATTATTAATATTTACAATTCTTAAAAATGTTAGAAAAATTAAAAATTAGATGGGGAATAACTTCTAATTTTCAAATTTTAAAAATATTTGTTGTATTTGGGATTACCGGATCAACTGCTGCATGGATTTCTGAACCGATCTGTATGTTTTTTGGAATCAACTCTGAAACAATGAATGGTTTAATTTATTGGACTCTTAGAATTATTTTAATAACCATAGTATATCAATTCATACTTCTATTTGTTGCTTATCTCTTTGGAGAATATAAGTTTTTTTGGAACTTTGTTAGAAAATTTCTCAACCGGTTAGGATTCAATCTTTAATCTTTTTTTAATCTCTCTTTATATATTTTTTTAAACTTTTCAACTTTAGGTGAAATAACTATATGACAATAGGGTTGAACTTTGTTAAGCTCAAAATAATTCTTATGATAATCTTCAGCTTCGTAAAAAATTTCAAACTCCTTTAACTCGGTAACTATTTTAGCAGACTTATATGTTTTGTTTTCTAATTTTTGGATATAAGCTTTGACAATATTTTTTTCGTTCAAATCATTAAAAAATATAGCTGACCTATAATGAGTTCCAACGTCATTTCCTTGTCTGTTAAGGGTTGTTGGATCGTGGGTTGAGAAAAAAATTTCTACTAATAATTCAAAAGAAATTAGTTCAGGATCATAATCAATTTTAATTGATTCCGCATGCCCTGTATTGCCTGTACAAACCTCTTTATAAGTTGGATTTCTTAAAGATCCGCCACTATACCCAGGGGTAACATTTATTACACCATGTAATTTTTTATAAATTGCTTCTGTGCACCAAAAACATCCTCCTGCAAAATATGCTTGTTTATTTCCGTTCATTAATTAAATTAATATAGTATTTTTGAATTGATGATTATAGCTGAAAATATACATAAATTCTACGAAAGGAATCATATTTTAAAAGGAATTAATTTAAAAATTAATGAGGGAGAAATTGTTAGTTTAGTTGGAGCATCAGGCGCTGGAAAAACCACACTACTTCAAATATTAGGAACAATAGACTCGTTTGAAAAAAATAAAGATTCAAGATTAATATTAAAAAACCAAAACGTAAGTGATTTCAATGAAGATCAATTGTCTTCTTTTAGAAATCAAGAAATTGGTTTTGTTTTTCAATTTCATCAACTACTTCCAGAATTTTCAGTGATCGAGAACATTTGTATTCCTGCCTTTATAAAAAAAACGCCTAAAAAGGATGCAGAATTAAAAGCTACTGAACTAATTGATTATTTAGGACTTTCTAAAAGAATAAATAATAAACCAAGCGAACTTTCAGGTGGTGAGAAGCAAAGAGTTGCGGTTGCAAGAGCTCTAATTAATAGTCCTAGCCTGATATTAGCAGATGAACCCTCTGGAAATCTTGACAGCTCTACATCAAATAATTTACATGATCTTTTTAATGAATTAAGAAAGGATTTTA
>Ga0208130_1001043_pt1 | contig 13639 bp, 11 predicted proteins | sample ETNtaG_31_FD_185771 | JGI IMG/M metagenome (GOLD analysis project Ga0208130, IMG submission 185771) | Marine microbial and viral communities from oxygen minimum zone, Eastern Pacific Ocean - ETNP201310SV78 (SPAdes) (version 2) | ecosystem: Environmental > Aquatic > Marine > Oceanic ...
CCGGCCTCTGGGATAGTATGAAAGTCCCATACGTGCTCGCCGTTAGTAATGTTGTACCCTCTTACCCACATGGGTGGACGCTCTCGATTAATCGGTCTAGCCTGAGTAATCGAGGAGGTCACTACGATATCGCCAACAACAATTGGTGGCGACACGACAGCTACTGGTTGAGCTCCGGTCCAATCTAGTTCGTCTCTGACCGCCCTAGGAAGCCCCTCAGCAAGATCGATTTTTCCACCCGCAAATGAAGGGTCTGGCTGCCCAGTAGTTGCATCTAGAGACAAAAGATAACCATCATTCAGACCGGCTAGTATTCGCTCGTTTTCACCATCAGTCCAATAGGCAAGGCCCCTGTTGTGGTATCCAATGTAATTGATTGGTGAACCGGATAAGTAAACTTCTGGGTTGAATGACCACAGTGTCTCTCCAGTAATTGGGTCAAGTGCTGCCACTTGATTTAGCGCTGTGATAATAAATAGCCTGTTTCCGATTTTTAAAGGAGTGCCTTGAAAGTTATTAATTCTGACAGCTTCATTGATTTCTTGAATTGACTCAAGGTCCAGATCTTCATCAATAGAAGTCCATGTCCACGCAACTTCTAAATCTTCAAAATTTAGAGGAGTGATTTGCTCAAGTGGCGAATACTTTGTTGATCCCGTGTCTCCACCATAACTTGCCCAGTCTCCAGACTGAGTGCCGTACTGAGCAAGAACTTGAGAAGAAAAAGAAATAAATAAGGAAAATAAGATTTTACTGTAGAAAAATTCTATTTTTTTTGGAGATCTAATCATTATGTTTTTCTCCCTCCAAGTACAAAAGTATTATGGTAATGAGTAACTCATAAGCTTGTCTGTCGCAGTAATCAGGAGATACTGTTTATTGTCGCTGCCAAGAAAAGTCATTGGGTTGGCATTGCCTCTGCGTTCCATCTGATACTCCCAGACAATATCACCGGTAGTTGCGTTTAAGGCTCTGAATCGGTTGTCGTCAGTAGCGCCAATGAAGAGTAAATTACTAGCTGTTACCAGCGCCCCGGCTCGTCCAGGGCGTCCAGTGGCTTGTCGATTGCTTGGAAATTCCTCTGTTATTCCTAGCGGAATTTGCCAAGCAATTTCCCCGCTATTAGTATCGACAGCGGTTAGTTGTCCCCAGGGAGGCTTTTGACACGGCATGGTTTTTCCATTAATCCTTACACTAAAACCGCTGGGTCTTCCATCGGGGCCAGTCAGAGCATAGGGTAAAGGTGAACCTGGCTCGGCATCCTCCATCCATCCTAGTGTCCCGATGTTAGCCGCAAAAACATATACGTATCCGTTGTTGGGATTGTGAGCAATACCCCCCCAGTTTGGGCCACCTGATAGGCCTGGAAATAATAGGGTTGTTTCATTATTTGAATCGTCAGATCTGTAAGTCCAGGGTGTGTAAGGTCCATCATTAGTTATACTCCCGACTGACCTTACTAAATTACGGCAAGCCTCGGCGTGTTCTTCACTTGTATCTTGTGCAGTCACGATTTCAGAAGTTGTGAAGCTTACCCGCGCCATAGGCTTTGGGTTAATGGGTATCGGCTGGGTAGGAGATGTTTCCTCGCCTGGAACGTTGCTTTGGGGAACTGCGGTTTCTGATACCCCATAAATAGGCTCCCCATTTTCTCTGTCTAACACAAATAGGTATCCAGATTTAGTGGTTACTCCTAAAGCTGGAGTAGTCTTACCATTATAATTCACATCAAATAGTGTGGGAGGTGCTGGGGGGTCATGGTCCCACAAGTCATGATGTATAGTTTGAAAATGCCAATGGTATTCACCGCTGTGAATGTCGACTGCTACGATCGAATTAGCATAAAGATTGGTTCCCGCTCTATCACCACCATAAGCAAACGGAATAGGTGACGCCAAGGGTATATAAAGCTGATCCTTACTTTCGTCCACTGTGAAATAAAACGGCCATGCATTTGCTCCTAGCCTGCCCTCCCAACTGTCTCCTTCCCAAGTTTCATTGCCAGGGTTTCCAGGAGAGGGAACAGACTCAAATTCCCATAATTTGCTGCCGTTGATAGCATCAAAAGCCCTAGCATTGCCGATACCGCCGATTGCTCCTCTTGGTGTGTTTGCTCCAACTACAATAATGTTTTTATACACAAACGGTACAGATATGTAAGGGATTCCCATCGATACCTTGCCGGATTCTCCAAATTCTAAATCCAAGTCGCCGGTTTCGGCATCTAGCGCAATTAATTGATCAAACGCTGTATAAAAAATTCTTGGAGAAATTCCACCCTGACCAGGCCAGTATGTAACGCCTCGGCGAGAGGGCGCGTTTTCTGGAACTGAGTGTGACCAAAGTTCTTCGCCAGTTAGAGGATCTAGAGCAACTACCCTGTCTGCTGTGGGAAGGAACATGACACCATCGATAACGACGGGAGTGGCTTGAGAATTTGGCTCTCTTGCAGACTGTGAGGAGTCATTTCTCAATGAATAGGTCCAGGCGACTTCTAGGTTATTCACGTTATCTAAGGTTATTTGCTCAAGCGGGGAGTAACCTGTTCCAGAGGTATTACCTCGGTATGTTGGCCACTCAGAGGAATCGCTAACTCCGGAATTCTCTGCACTTTGAAGGCCTATACACCCTAGCATGCTCATCCATATAGCGCTGTTACGAGTGAGATTCGCCAAAAACTTCATGCCGTCTCCTGAAAAATTAATGTACCCAAAAAGTAACTTAAGTTTTGAGTTTACGTGAAAATTCATCAGGTTTATATGCTAACAAGCGCTTTAAATGCACTTATGAAATGGCTTAATTATTGAGGATCGATTTCGAGAAGTTTTATCACTTCATTATCATCCTCACGATTAACACTGAAGAATAAATCGTATTCGTTAACATTGGGTGGAGAGAGATTTTTTATGCTTACTTTAGGAATATAGAGAATATTTAAATCTGGATCATATTTACCACTATGCTGCCACCTGTTAGCAATATCAGTTGCCTGAATTTCACTAATAGCAAATTTAAATTCTTCACGTGATATAAGTTTGAGAGATCCTCTAAAATTTTGATCAGACCCAAAAGACTGTAACGACTCAAAATTAAGTATGCCCGAGGAATTATCAAACACATTAACGCCTGTGACCCCAGTTAAATTTTTTCGGCTGAAAGTTGGTATAGATGTTTCGATGCTAAATTCAGGCGAATAGTTGCAAACGTCCACAGTGGACGCAGCAGATAAACATGTGGATTGCAAGTCAGAGGCGCTAGGTTGTTTTGAACCTTCGACCCAGTCGGTTAATTCTTTCCATGCAGCTAATCCTTCGTTAGTTGAAAAACCACAATGACTTGGCTTTTTAGAATCGTCCACCACAGCAACAGTCAATTGGCTGGTCGGAATTAGATTTCGGAGCGACTCTTGATTTTCTACTTTTACCAGACCATCGTGAGAGGTATGGATAGAGATAACTTTCGTGTTTTTTATGTTGCCAGTAGGCGTGAAATTATTGGCTAAGATTTTTTTTGAAGAGGGTAAACTTGCCACCCTTGTTACCGCTTGATTAATAGTTGGATCATCATAATCAACCCCGATATTAGAGATTGGATTTATTCCATTCAACTTAGTTGACTCGTTAATCAGACGGGGCAATTGAAATACTGAATACCAAAGGTTTAAAGCTAAAAAGTATGAATTAACTGTCTTTGTCTTGTTAAGTATAAACTCAAGCCTTTCAGCCTTTTTCTGATTGAGTTTTTCCCAGGCAAAAACTTCCAAAGGATTGTTTTCATCTATAAGAAGTCGAGTTGCTAATCCCACGCATTTATTAAGAGAATCTAAATAATCTATTTCACCAAACAAGAGATCTGGTCTTCTGTACCAGGGTTGCGGTAGCTGAGCGCCTGGAACGCTGCTGCATACTGACTCATAAACTACCCTTAAATCAAAGGCATCTAGCCAATTGACTGAGCCCCCATTTGCCCCACAGAGGAGCAAGGCGCCATCTGGATTTGGCACACTTTGAGATTCGAGGTCGCGGAGACTGACCAGACCTCCCATGGAACCGCCTATGATGTAAAATTTTTCAGGCTTAGTCTTATTTAATTCCGAAATAATCGACAGAAATTGATTGTACAGCTCCCCATTACTAGTATGCGAATCAAACACGGCCCACCCTGTCTGACTATAACTTGACGCTGCCATTGCGAAACCTCTAGCAAGGATAAAATCTGCGAAAGGGCCAAGAGAGGGTCTCTCTTTTACTTTTCCTGTGTAAAAGCCTTCCCAGGTCGGATCAAGTATCGAAAGTAAATCCTTGGATTCTAAATTTTTCAGAAAGCCCTCAAAGCCATGATTCCAGATAACAAGTCCGGTTTTTGGGTCCCAATTGTTGGGAACAACGATGGTATAAAAAGCGCCGCTAGCGCTCTTTCCGTACCAGGCCGGATAACAGTTTTCCTCTCCCGTTCCATATTCATGATCTTTGCAAGAAGAGGCGAATACTTGTGATGCAAGACATGCTGAAAAGAAAAATGTAATCGCATACAAGTTAGGCAACAGACTGTTGGGATATAAATCCAAAACTGAAGCCAATCTATTGTGTATTTTAAATGTTGAGTACCTGATCAATGTCCGACTCAAGGGAAGGTTTAGGGCTTATTAATGATACTGCGATAAAAAGCACCATGGAACTTACAAAAGCTACTAGTTGACCACTGACCCCATAGGGAAAATTAAAGCTGGTCAGTTGCGAGACAAAATTAATAATCAGTGAGACAGTTATGGCCGTTACTGCCCCCCAAACAGTCGCGCCTTTCCAATTAAGTCCGATTGCAACCACAGGGAAAATTGATGCAGCGAATGTTCCCCAGCCAAAAGCGCCCAAAAGAGCAACCAGCGTCGCATCTTGAAAATGAGAGTAAAGTGCAAAGCCAGCGGCAACAAAAGCCAGAATTACTGTAACAATCCTAGCCCAGAAGAGATCATTTTCTAAACTTTTACCCTGAATAGCTTTGGGTATGTCATGAATTATTGCTGCCGTACCGATGTTTAAGAAGGCGTCTGAGGTTGACATGATTGCTGCAAAAAGTCCGGCAAAAACAATTCCCGCGAGTATCGGGTTTGTAAACATGGAGAGAAAAACTGAAGCCGCGTCATCAGGTAATGCTAGCGGTTCGACTCTTCCATCTAATACCGCCGCACGCATGACAATTCCAATCGATACCCATAATAAGGCGGCCATCGCGTAGCCGAACAGAGACAGAGGAAGCATGCTACGATTATCTCTTATACTTTTATTCATCATCATTTTGGTGATGATATGAGGTTGACCTGCGAGACCCAAACCAAATACAAAGAACCAGCCTAAAGAGGCCATCATGCCGGCTGCCCCGTAGGGCATGACGGATTCTGGATCATCCTTTAAAATTATTGACGTTGCTTCCTGCATCCCTCCGTCAAAAACGTTGGTGGCAGCAACTAGAATTAACGCTCCAGCAACAATCATTATTGCGCCCTGGACAACATCGGTGTAGACAGATGCGATTATTCCTCCAGTGACACAATAAAAAATCAGCACTGCTGATGAAATCGTAACGCAGGTCACTAAACCAATATTTGCAAACATCTCTGTTCCTGACAGTATTGCCTGCATTACGACTGCCATTGCAAGAATTTGGGTTGCTAGGTAGCCCATCACACCTAAAACAATTGTAACTGCCAACATGAACCTTACAGCTTCGCTACCGTAGCGAGCAGCGACAATGTCGGGTAAAGAAATACAATCGTATAACTCTGCAATCATGCGAATGCGCTTGGAGACTAGGAAGAAACATACTGCATAACCCGTGGATGAGATGATTACCATCCAAAAAGAGCTAACTCCTATGGAATAAACTAAACCAGGGCCACCAACAAATCCGAATCCACTCAGCGTGCTGGAAAACAACGCCAGACTCACCACGATAGGTCCAAGACCTCGACTTGCAATGAAGAAATCACTCGTATCGTGCGTACGCCTCATTGCCCAGAGGCCGGTTATCACGCAGAAAACCATATATAGGATGACTGCGCTAATAATGATTTCTTGCCGAAATACTTCCAAGACGCTTACCTTTTCTTAGCTAACTTTTCAGCTACAAGAGCATTGAATTTTTCTTCGTCTTCCTTCGAATAGATAAATTGAGAAAATCCAATGCTGTATATGAGCACCAGCGGTATCGCGCTTAGCCAGGTGCCATAGGTTTGCCAAGCGGTGGCTTCAGGAAACCCCAAAAAGTAACTAGTTTCTTGAGTGGCAAGGAAGCTTTGATGTCCAAAGTACATTTTCCATCCCACGATGAGCATGCAAGCTAAACTTCCGGCCATGTATCCTAAAAGTCGTTGAGTTCTGTATCTTTCCGGAACGCCCAGTAAAGATAGAAGATTAATTTGAACTAGTAATAGGCACTGAAATAAGAAACCAAGATGGCCTACATGTTCGAGTCGCATCGCACCATCGCCCCCGATTTGTAGGCCAAAATATTCAGGGTGGGGTTTGCCGGCTGAACCAGGTACACCTTCAGCTAGACAGATCGCAGCAAGCACAGCAGCCATCAGGACAGCTACAAAAAGAATTATATAAATTAGGTTGCTTTTCACATTCTGCCCTAGTCAGTAGTTATGTTCTTATCGGAGGGCAAGAAAATTACTCTTGCGACCTCACAAAAGGATCCATGATAGCCGAATTTCTGAGCATATACAGGTGTTCTCCAACCGTTTTGAGTCTGAAGCCGCAAGGATTACTAAATGCTACGTTCTTGACAACTACCCTGCTAAAGTTCATGTTCTCATAATATGTTAAGATGAAGTTCACTAATTAAAGATAAAACGATCGATTTGGGAGAGAGAATGCTATGAAAAAAGGACACAAATCTCAGATAGGACACCTTATACAAGCCGGGGTTTTTGGTTTGGTGCTAATGACTGCATCTGCTGGCACATTGGCGCAGCGCGGTTCGATGGCGGAATCTGGTAAACCTGCTGCCCACGCAGGCCAACAGCCGATTAATAACCTCCCGAACCCTTATGTTACAGAGCGGAATTTTGGAACACTACCTGATGGCCGAACCTGGGGTTCAGTGAGCGCGATTAATGTGGATATTGACGGCGTACATATATGGGCGGGAGATCGTTGCGGAACTAATCAATGTGCAACGACCCCCGAGATCAATCCTATAGTCAAACTCGATCCCAATGGTCGTGTTGTTGCTCAGTTTGGTGCAGGTCAGATCCTTTGGCCTCACGGAATGGACGTCGACAGTGAGGGGAATATTTGGATCGCAGATGCTCGTGTTGCGACTGAGCGTGAGTTGATGATAAACCCTGCTGCGGCCAATATTGGAAGCTCTATTCTCAAATTTAGTCCTGACGGTGAGTTGTTACTGACTATCGGAACACCGGGGGAAATAGGCGATCCGCCAACGCATCTGACTGACCCGAACGATGTTTTGATAGCTCCTAACGGACGGATTTTTATTGCCGAAACACATGGCGCACAGTTCCAGGGTGAGCCAAGTGATGAGACAAAAAGTCGGATAACCATGTGGGAGCCTGACGGTACTTACATCGGACATTTTGGTGAGTATGGCTGGGACGATGGGCAGTTTCGTTCTCCGCATTCCTTGGCAATGGATTCTCAAGGAAGATTATTCGTTGCTGATAGGGGTAACAACAGGATTCAGATTTTTACTCAGGATGGTGAATGGTTAGATACCTGGTATCAGTTCAGCAGAATTTCTGGCCTTTATATCGATCCGACTAACGATATGCTCTATGCTATTGATTCTGAAACTGACGAGAACTATAACCCGGGCGGTTGGAGAAAAGGTTTACGTGTCGGTAACGCTCGCAATGGTGAGGTTCTTTATTTTGTTGCAGAGCATAATTGCACGGGAAGAGGTTTCTCAGGAATGGGTGGAATCGGCTGCATGGGTGAAGGCGTGACGGCAGATAGAGATGGAAATGTCTATGGAGGAGAGGTAGGCGTGGTCTCAGGAGTGACTCGGTTTGTGCCTCGACTGATACCCTAAGATAAATAACTTTAATTGGCGGGCGTCGTCTTTAGGCAACGCCCGTTTTTTTGTGAGATTTATATGGATAGCTTGTTTGCGCCCTTAAATTTTAAACGTGGACCGAGCATGAAAAATAGAATCATGCTGGCCCCGTTGACTAATTCTCAGAGCCATGAAGATGGAGTGTTATCTGAGGATGAATTTAATTGGTTAACCATGAGAGCGAAAGGTGGTTTCGGATTGACTATGACTTGTGCTGCTCATGTCCAAGCACATGGTAAAGGCTTTCCTGGACAGTTGGGTGTTTTTGATAATAAGCACATAGAAGGTTTGAAACGATTAGCAGATGCGATAAAGCGGGAGGGTAGCGTGTCTATATGCCAGCTCCATCATGCTGGGATGCGTTCGCCAGCTGATATCATAAAACAGCCTCCCGTTTGTCCGTCTGATAACGAGGAGTTGGGGGCAAGAGCGCTTTCAAAAAGTGAGGTCGAAGAAGTTGTTGAGGATTTTATCGCCGCTGCAATTCGAGCTGAGCGAGCTGGTTTTGATGGTGTTGAGCTGCACGGTGCGCATGGGTATCTGCTCTGCCAATTTTTTAGTGAAGAAACAAATCGAAGAGAAGACGAGTATGGAGGTAGCCTAACAAATCGGTCTCGTATACTTTTTGAAATTATAGATGGCATCCGGCAGAGGTGCCATTCAAACTTTATGATTGGCGTTCGACTCTCGCCGGAGAGATTCGGAATGAAACTTGATGATAGTGTTGAGTTAGCTAAAAGACTTTGCGATGAAGCTAAGATTGATTTTCTTGATATGTCACTTTGGGATGTTTTCAAGGAGCCTAATGAGGAAGAAAGGAGAGGAAGTAGTCTTTTGTCTTACTTTACTTCGATAGAACGCGGGGAAGTTAGGTTGGGAGTTGCCGGTAAAATTCGCACTCCGATGGATGCCGAAAGAGTCTTTGCTGAGGGGGTAGACTGGATAATGTTGGGCAGAGCTGCGATTTTACATCACAATTTCCCTGCTCTCATGCAGCAGGATGAAAACTTCCTTCCCACTGAAAATCCAGTTTCCCGCGAGTACCTGGCGAAAGAGGGGTTGTCTGAAAAATTCATCGACTATATGAGTAGCTGGAAGGGCTTCGTCGCTGAATAAAACTGGCGTTTAAGATAGGCGTGCTATCTCAAATTCATATTAGAGAAGGTTATTATGAGACAGGAATTATTCAAATTATCATTGATTTTTTTTATTTTTGTGGGGGCCGCATCGGCCCAGCAGCGAATATCTAGTCCTGTCGGTCCTCCTGAAAATTGGGTCAGGCCCTTTGAAGGTTTTCAAATTATTGAAAACTTATACGGTGTTGGGAGCTTCGACTTGAGCGTCTTTCTTATTACTACCGACGACGGCCATATTCTAATCAACACGGGATTAAGAGATTCTACTCAAATGATTCGTGAAAATATTGAGTCACTTGGTTTTCGGCTTGAGGATGTAAAAATTTTGTTAACACAGCAAGCGCATTGGGATCATACGGCGGCTCTTGCTGAAATCAAAGAAATAACTGGCGCTGAAATATGGGCGACTGTCAGGGACGCAAGGGTCTTGGAAGATGGTGGATTTAGTGATCCCCATTTTGGTGGCCGCGAGAGTTTTCAGCCGGTTGATGTGGATAGAATAATACGGGACGAAGAAATCATCAGGCTAGGAGAGCTGGAGTTGACCGTGCACCATCATCCCGGTCATACAGAAGGTAGTTCAAGTTATTCCATGATCGTTACTTTGGAGGATGGTCAAGACTACAACGTTTTAATAGCTAATATGGGGACCATTAATAACGGGAAGAAGTTAACGATAAACCCAACCTATGACGGAGTCGCTGAGGATTTTATTTCCACTTATCAGAAGCAGAAGCAAATGGAAGTAGACGTTTGGGTTGCTGCCCACAATAGCCAGTACAACATGCATGAAAAATATCGCTCTGGTCAGGCATACAATCCTCAGACTTTTGTCGATCCAGAGGGTTTTTTACGTGCCATTGAGGACCTGGAAAGAAGGTATGAGGATTATGTATCAGCAGAAAGATACTCTAACTAGGGTTTCGTTATCTCGCGTTTAGCTTCAAGAGCAGAATCTAAATTTCGGAGAGTCTTGCTGGTAAAGTAGAATAGGACAACTGTTACCATAAGTATAAAGGATGCACCTAAGATCGCATTTCCAGCGCCGATACTATCTGCTGCTAAAGCCATTGGAAAAACTCCTATTGGCGTTAACCCGAAAGACATTAACATGAAACTGCTCATGCGCCCCCTTACATTATCGTCGACAAGTAATTGTATGGCTGCGCTGTTTACTGTTTGGCAAGCGCTCGCGCAAATATTCGCTATGAGTAATGGAATTAGAGCGTAATAAAAATTAGTTGTTTGAGTGAATACTGCCAGGAATATTCCAAAGAAAAACGTACTTCCAAGCATGATGCCTAAGTAGCCACCGTTGTCACCCTTTTTCGCTATCCACAGAGCACCGATTACTCCACCAATCCCTCCAGCGGCCATCAAAATGCCCACTCCACTCTCGCCAGTCTGCCAAGTCTCTTCTGCCATAACAACGAGGATATTTTGGAAAGGCATGGCAAGAAACATTGGCAAAAGGCCAAAGACTAAGCAGATAAGGACAGCGCGATTTTCAAAAATGTATTGAAAGCCGTATCCAATATCCGAAAACAGAGGTTTTCTCTCAGTTAAAATTTTTTCAGAGTAATTGGGCTCGATTCCAAACATAAACAAGGTTGCCATTCCATAGAGCACCGTGGAAAAGTAGTATGCGTTTACAAATGAGGTTTGAGCGATGACTATGCCCATCATAGCGGGCCCGACAACTCTAGTGAAATTCAACGCACCTGCCTGAAAAGCAAGAGCAGTCTGAAGACGTTGAGGTCCTACCACATTGACTGTGATGGCCATTCGGGCAGGCATAATGAACGGGAATGCGCAGCCCGCGATAAAAGCTGTACAAAGCATGTGCCAAAATTCGAGTTTGTTGAATAGCAGCAGAGTAAGGATAAATAATTCGCTTGCAACTATAAGGCTCTGACCAAAAACCAACAGTCTCCTCCTCTCTACCCGATCAGTAACTGCACCTCCAATTAATGAGGCAAAAATCATAGGTACTGCAATAATTAAATTTATATAGGCTAGTGCCGTTGCCTCCCCTGTTAATTCCCAAGCAAGAAGGGAGCGTGTGAGCATCTGACCCTGCATGGCAAGAAAGAATGAGAGATTTCCGAAAAATAACCAGCGGAACTGAGAGATTTTGAAAACAGTGAGGCTGCTCGAATTTGTTTGTTCTGAATTGACTTCTAGACTGCTGATGTTTTTACTCCCTGACTTCTGCGCGGAGTATAGCGTAATTCTTTGATTAATTCGCGAAGCTTACTGAAGGTTCTTGTAGAAAGATTGTTCGGCGGGCAATTTCCTGATAAGCGCGGCAACTGATTCATCGAAGCCTTGAATTTTTGACATCATAGAAAAGTCATGGATAAAAACACGAATACCAAACACGATAGCCTTTGATTGCGGTAGGCGCATTAATGTTTGCCTCTCGACCCGCCAATGCATATTCTGTTTTCCTTCCTGATTTCGTGAACCAGTTTTCCAAAACAAGTCACCATGCGGTTGAATTGACCAATTAAAGCGCGCTAGCGGCTTCTCTGGTTTTAGACTTCTCATCAATCTATCCACTTTGTCTGAAATCTGGTCTTTATAGCCTGGCACAGGTTTATGGATGTCACTTACACATTTTCCGATTTTATTTGGCATATCCCAATTTGAAGGTGAGCAGACACTTGCAGCTGTCAAGATGTAATGTTTTCCTAGTTTCTCGAGCAAACAGATATCTTCCTGAATCCATAAGCTTGCTGACCAAAGATCTTTTTCTAGGCTCACCCATTCTAGATCAAATTGAGAGTTAACTAGTTTGTCGTGGGCAGTTCGCCGGAAGTTATGATCCTTAATTAAGTGAGCTTCTAGGAGAGAATTGAACTCGAATTGAGCATCCTTGGATTCTGGGAGTGCTTGGTAGATCTGGTCAGGCCGCTTTGTTTGCTGTTCAAGTTTGTGACTTAAAAACGTTGATGCATCCTCATCGACGATCATCCATTGAGATGGATTCAGATGCTTAAGTCCCATTTCGAGTATCGTACTCTGTCTAACGTCTGGTAAAAAAGGAGGTGGCACCTTTGAGCGCAAGATCATTCTGAAGACTTGCTGCCAATGTATTCAAATCTGGGAACTCTCTTGCCATTAATCTCTATGTGTTCGAAGAACATTTTCAAAGGCCTGACCCAAAGGTCGTAGTTACCGTACAGTGTCCGATAAAGAACCAAAGGTTCCTCCGTTTCACTATGATGCACTATATCTATCAGCTCGTATTCGCGTTTTTTATAGTGTCTATATTTGCCGCGTTTTATGTCGGAATATGCTTTTAGTGCCATTTTATATTTCTGTTTCTTGAAGAAGCAACCCGTACTGGATTAATTTGGACGAAAAGGGCCTGGTGGTCGGGGAGGAACGCCGCGATTTGGAAAGGGGCCTGGCGGCCTTCCTTGAGAGCGTCTAGGACCTATCCTATTCAAAAAATCACTTGCGGCTTTTCGTTCTTGATCAGTCATCTTTGAAAAAAGGAGTGTCATTTGCTCATGCGATAGTTCTTGATAGTGCATGTTACTTGTTCGCAAAGCAGACAATGCGCCCCGAAGAGTATCCTCTTGAAAATTAGGAGATCGCATCACTTCATTCGCATCCCGCTGAGCCTTGATCATATTGCTCCTTGCTGCGGCAATACTTAGATTTTGATTATTCACTGGTAAATTAAGAGATGACATCAACTGGTTACTTCTCTCAGCGCTCAGACCCCTTATGGCCCAACCTAAATTAGAAGATATGGGTCTATGATTGCGCTCTGCAAATGACATAGCTCGAAAGCCCAATCCGCCAATGAAGACCAGGTTTATTGCTAATGATACGAATAGTAAATAAACGATCCTTTTATCGTTCATTAAAGGTCTCCTCCATAATCGTCTATCAGTGCCAAAATGGTTAACTCCTCTGCCCAATACTCAGAATCGGAAGATTCGTAATTGATACCAAATGAAAAGTAATTTCCTAAGAAAATTCCAAAAAGCAGCGGTAAAGATGCTGCGGAGATGGGCCTCCAAAAAAACCAGATTGAGGGATGTGCCGGCCATATCCAGTTTAAGAGATCAGTCGCTAAATTGGAATTTCTTTGAGGTAGTTGGCGGTCTAATATTTGCTGTGTCAATCTGTCAAAATCTGGAAGGTACAGTTCGTTGAGGGTCTGATCCATTTCATCAAATTCTTTCTTAAGCGAAATGGCATCACTATTGGTTTCCAGAAGATCATAAATTTCTTTGACCTTGTCTATGTTGTCATAAAAGTTGTATCTCCATCTTTTTAAAGTTTCTGCATAATGAAATCTTAAAACCTGAACATCTGTTAATGAAAGGCCTGATTTTTCTACTCTAGATACTGTTTCACTAAGTGCAGGAATATATCCTCCTGGAAAAATATATTTATCTATCCAC
>Ga0208130_1001045_pt1 | contig 13631 bp, 11 predicted proteins | sample ETNtaG_31_FD_185771 | JGI IMG/M metagenome (GOLD analysis project Ga0208130, IMG submission 185771) | Marine microbial and viral communities from oxygen minimum zone, Eastern Pacific Ocean - ETNP201310SV78 (SPAdes) (version 2) | ecosystem: Environmental > Aquatic > Marine > Oceanic ...
AGATGTTTTCTCATTATTATTTAAAAGGGTAATATCATATAAGTAATTTGGCTTTAATCCACACAATCGTATTGGAGTTAGGGATGACCATTTTGATGTTTTAGTTATGCCAACAAAAACAACAAATTTATCTTTATTACGTGAAACCTGAATCTCGGCGGCAATGGAATTATCTACTACGTTTAGACGGAGAATATCTGCATCATAGCGCCAAATGCGATTATCTTTCCACCACTGTGTAATTCGTTTTAGTATAGATAGCTCATCAGAGTTAAGTTCGCGCGGATCCATTTCAAATCCCATGTGACGTTGCGCGGCAACCCAGGCCCGGAATTCGATACTATGAAGGCGTCCTGATGTGTGACATTCACGTGGCCCAACGTGGCTTCCTGTTATAGCCATTGGTAAGAAGTTGCTTGCCTGATGTTGAGTGCGTAATCGTTCGCTGGCATCATTGGAATCGGAAAGCCACACACGCTGCGTATATTTAAGGATCCCAAAATCAATTCTACCCCCCCCGGATGCGCAGCTCTCAATTTCTACATTTGGATATTCATCCCTTATCCGTGAGAGCAGTTGATAGGTTCCGTAAGTCTGTGCTGCGTCTACGAATGGAAGTACGCGGTTATGGTCCCATTTGATGTATGCAATGTTATGGTCATTTAAAATGGATGATATCTTTCTAAAAAGATATTCTTGCACTTCTGGATTTGCCATATCCAGAACAAGCTGGTTGCGGCCTAACATCTGATCAATTGGTCCTAGAATCCAGTTAGGGTGTTTGCGAAATAGATCTGAATTTGGATTGATCATTTCCGGCTCGAACCAGAGACCAAAACTCATATTGCATTGATTCACCTTGGAAATTAAGGATCCCAAACCTCCTGGATACTTGCGTTGGTCAATATCCCAATCCCCCAAAGATTGCGTATCGTCATCACGAGTTCCAAACCAACCATCGTCCAATACAAAACGCTCTGCCCCTATATCTGCGGCAAGTTCTATGATTTCTGATAAAGTATTGGACTCATGTTCGAAATAAATCGCTTCCCAACAATTATAGTGAACAGGTCTTGGTAACGAACCTTTGGTCCAAGTTACAATATTATCTCTCAAATGACGTTGGAAATTCACCGATAAACCATTCGAACCTTGGTCTGAATATGTCACCAACAATGGGCTAGTTTCAATTTGGCGAATAGGGTTTGGATAGGAATCAAATGCATGTCCAAATTGGACCTGCCGTCGACCGTCAGGTAGCTCTTCCGCAATCATTGAGTGTCCACCTGACCAGCCATAGTGCCATGCGTATGCTGAACCATAGTTATCATCGCAGTTATTTTCCATGACAATCAGCGCGGGAAAATGCTCATGACCGGTGCGTCCCGTTTGGTTATTGCGCAGGCGTGCACCTATCGACCAATCTGTTTCCTGTTTTTGAAATTCACGACACCAATGACCTGAAAAATCAATCATTTTTTTGGCCGCTTGCGTTGCGGGAAGCACAGGCGCTGCAAACCAATCTACCAAAATATCGGTATTAGCTGTGAGAGATGCTGAAAGTTCAAAAACACTTGTTTCCTTATGAGCCAGAAAGTTAGCTTTGTAGGTTAGGCCAATCTCCGGATCTTCATATTCCAGCAATAATGATGTTTTGCTAAGTTTGGCATTAGTTAGCCTAAAGTTTGGATACAACCTTTTGCCAGAAGCTCCACGAATTCTCATTCCAGGATGCCCATTGAATGTTTTGGAAACCTCAGGACAAATTGACAGCGCTGGAACGCCGTCCAAAACACCACCAGAATAATCTAATCTGGTTATATCCCAAATAGCCTTTAAGTTTTCTGCTTCTGGTAAAAGTTTTCCCCAGTAAAACACTTCGGCTAAATTTTCATCGCCCCCAACCAGAATAGTTTGAGCGCCGCAATCAAGTCGCCATAAATTCATTACTTAACTGCCCCAAGTGTCAAACCAGCTATGAAATGCTTTTGCATAAGAAAGAACATAAAAACTGGTGGTATTGCGGCAACAATGCTACCAGCGCTCATCATGTGATAAGCGGCACGATATTGACTGTTAAAAGCTGTAATACCAGCTGTGACAGGTTGGGTATCAGGCCCTTGTGTTAATACAATTGCCCAAAAATAATCATTCCAAATAAAAGTAAAGATTAAAACTGACAGTGCTGCTATGGCAGGTTTCATTAGTGGTAGTACGATGTATAGGAAGATTTTCCACTCAGCAACGCCTTCAACCCGTGCTGCCTCAATAAGAGAATAAGGCAGTGCACGAATGAAGTTACGCATAAAAAGAGTGCAAAACCCAGTTTGAAATGCAATATGAAATAAAATTAGACCTAACTTTGTGTCGTAAAGGTTTAGATTAACAGTGAGATCGCGAACAGGTACCATCAAAATCTGAAATGGTACGAAATTACCAGCGATGAACATAAAAAATATCAATAAATTGCCACGAAACTTATAGACGCCCAACGCGAACCCAGTCATAGACGAAAGAGCAACTGCTCCAATTACTGTTGGAACTGTAATAAATAAGGAATTGAGCAAATACTGCGGCATGTCTGATGCGAAAAATACGCGGCCATAATTGTTAAAAAACTCAAATGATGAAGGCAGCCCCCAATAATTACCCTTAGCGAAATCCCCATCAGGTTTTATTGAAAAAACCATTACAGCGAGAAGTGGTAAAAGCCATAGGATGAGAGCGATTGGGAGTAAGGCTTGATAGCTGATCTGATTAGCGCGTGACCTGTTCTGAATTGGTGTGGGAAACATTATCGACTTTCCTGCTCATCATGCCACATTTGGTAAAGAAAGTAGGCAATGAAACCAAGCATGATAAAAAATAAAACAACAGCAATTGCTGCTCCATATCCCATGCGAAAACCGAACTCAGATAGGCTTTCCTCAAACATAAAAAATGAAAGCACACGAGTAGATCCGAATGGACCTCCATTTGTCATAACGGCAATAAAATCAAATGATCGTAAAGCACCAATTATTGTAACAACGAAAGCAATAAAGGTAGCGGGACGTAACTGAGGTAATATCACATACCAGAGCATTCTGAACCCTTTTGCTCCATCAAGCCGACCTGCCTCAACTTGCTCAGGATCAACAGAATTAAGTCCAGTGAGATATAAAATCATACAATAAGCAGTCTGTGGCCAAAGGCCTGCCGCAATTATTCCATAAGTTGCAGTTTTGGGGTTACCTAAAACACCCCCTCTAATGTCGATGCCAAACCAACTCATTAAAACGTCAAATAAGCCATCATTTGGCAGATAAAACCAACTGAAAACCAGCCCAACTACAACTTGTGAAATAACAAACGGAAAAAAGAAAAGTGATTTATAAAGACGAATGCCAGCTACAGTTTGGTTCAGGAATAAGGCAATAAACAAACCTAGTGGTATTGCTAGTAGATAGAGCACTAGCCATTTTATATTATTCCAAAAGGAAGTTTCGAATTTGCGGTCCATCTTCTGATCGCCTAGGCCCAAGAGGCGTTCGTAGTTGCCCATACCTACAAATGTTTTTTCACCCAATCCGTCCCACATATGAAAAGAAATCCAAAACGATTGACCAATTGGAACAATGACATAAGTGGCAAAAAACAGGACAGCTGGTATTAGGAATAACCAGGGCGTAATTGCAATCTCATTTCTACGATACCAATTATTGAATTTTGAGGTGTCAGTAGCGTCGGAGGGCATGGATGGACCACCTTTATGAGTTTTATGTTTAGAATACGCCGATGCTTTAAAATTTCTTTAATTTGGGGCCACCAGCAGTGGCCCCAAAATATCAAATACTAGTTATATATGCGTTGGCGTGCGTCCTCCAAACGCTCCAAGATATCGTCTAGATTATCTGGAAATACCATGAATTCCTGGAGGCCTTCCATCCCTACAGAAGCCATTTCTGCGGGAAAGTCGCGGTCAAAAAATTGCATGATACCGCCACCTGCGTTATTCGAAAGCATATCAAAGCCCTGCTGAATGAACTTATCATCCGATACAGATGCTTTTGCGTTGACGGGCAACTGACCTAACGCATCACCAGAGTTGATTTCTGTTTGCACGTCGGGCGAAGTCACATACAGCAAAAATGCTTTAGCAGCCTCTACGTTTTGCGCGCCTGACGCAATGTGGAATGTGTCTGTTGGAGCATCTTCCGCATAGTCAACATTTGGATTGATGACTGGAAACTGATAAAAGTCCAATTGGTCATCAGATAGACCGCCTGCGCGCAGTGGTGCGACGGCAAAATTACCCATTAGGTAAGCGGCTGCTTTTCCGTCGATCATAAATGGTAGTGCTTCTTGCCAGCTATACGTTTGGTGATCATCTATAAATGCACCCATGTCTATTAGCTGACGCCAATTTGCAAATGCCGCACGGACTCTTTCATCTGTCCAGGCTACTTGTCCAGTCGCTAGCTCAATGTGAAAATCATACCCATTTGTACGTGAGTTAATATAGTCAAACCAGCCTCCAGCTGTCCAAAGATACTTAGTACCAATTGAGTAGCATTTGACTCCGGCATCCAAAAGCGCCTGGCAATTGGAAAGCTCTTCTGACCAGTTTTTAGGCTCGCTCAAGCCCATTTTTCCAAAAATATCTTGGCGATAATACACACCCCATTGATAATAAGTGTATGGAACGCCCCACTGCTTGCCGTCTAGTGTCATTGCACCTTTAGTAGAAGCAAGTGCTGCCATTTCTGGTTCATTCCAAAGGTCAGAAATGTCCATAAAAAGACCAGCGTCAACGTATGGTTTCATTCTTGTTGCTGCGTACCAATTCACAACATCTGGTGCATTTGCTGAAAGAGAGTTTCGGATCTGTGTCTTCCAACCCTCACGGTCAATAACTGTTAGTTCAACATTAAGATTAGGATGCATTGCATCAAAATCTGAAGCCATTTTTTCCATTACCGCACGCGGCGCTGGGTTTGACATATCAGACGTTATACGCAATGTTCCGGATAATTCAGCATACGCTGGTACTGCAACACCAGTTGAAAGTGCAAAAGCAGTAGTAAGTTTTATAAATTTTTGGAACATAATTTTCTCCCTATTGTCCCCAGAAGTTTTATATAGTGAAACTTCAAGTGTTGAAAATACTGACAAGCATGGCTAGGCTTGTCAACAGTATATCATTGTATGCCGTAATTTTGATCATGTATCTTTATGAAAAAATAAGAGCAAAGCAACTTGGTGAAAAAACTAATAATTCCAATTGCATTAAGAGGGTTTAATGAGTGGAGTAACTCTTAAAAAAGTGACCAAAAGTTTTGACGAAACGAAGGTCATTCATGGTGTTGATCTGGAGATACCAGATGGTGAACTTTGTGTCTTTGTAGGGCCTTCTGGATGTGGAAAATCTACCCTCTTGCGTATGATTGCAGGTCTTGAGCAAGTTACGAGTGGTAGTATTGAAATTGGCAGTCGTGATGTTACCACTGCTGATCCTGCGGATCGTGGTGTTGCCATGGTTTTTCAGAATTATGCGCTTTATCCTCATATGACGGTCGCTGAAAATATGGGATTTGGCTTAAAAATGAATGGAGTTGCAAAAAATGTCGTTAAAGAAAAAGTTCTAACGGCAGCAAAAACTCTCAAGCTTGAAGATTATCTGGATCGTCGTCCAAAAGCTCTTTCCGGTGGGCAACGTCAGCGCGTTGCTATTGGTCGGGCTATTGTGCGAGGCCCTGAAGTATTTTTATTTGATGAGCCTCTCTCAAACCTAGATGCTGCTTTAAGAGTGCAAACAAGAATTGAAATAGCTCGCCTTCATGAAAGTCTCGGAACGACAATGATTTATGTTACCCATGATCAAGTTGAGGCGATGACCTTAGCAGATAAAATTGTTGTCTTGAGGGATGGAAAAATTGAGCAAATTGGATCTCCAATTGAACTTTATAAGAACCCCAACAACATGTTCGTAGCGCAATTTATTGGTAGTCCAAAAATGAATTTTTTTGAGCTAAAAGATCTTACAGATAATGGAAGATCGTTAATAAGATCTGGCGCTGATATCCTTGGTATTCGACCAGAGCATCTAAAAATATCTACGGCTGGCGAAGCAGTTGTTGAAGGTATTCCAAACTTAATTGAACATCTTGGTGAGTATGCTCTTGTCCATTGCGAGACATCGAGCGGAAATCAGTTTATTGTAAAAACAACTGATTTAGATAAAATTTCTAAAGGCACCTTAAGCGGTTTTTATGTGGATGTTGATGATACATACAGTTTTGATAGTGCATCATCATAAATTAGGGCTCTGAAGCAGCTACAGTTCTCACAGTTTTAATGAACCTACTTACGCTATCAGAGTTTCCGGATTTTCTGAATGCTAAGTATAAATCTATTTGTGTGTCGTGTGGTTCAAACGGGACAAAAGCAACGCCGGGTGGAGCGATATTCCTAACCCATTCTGGCGCTAACGCAATTCCGAGCCCTTGGGCTACGAATTGTAAAATTGTAGACTTATCGACGAGTTCACATACGATATTTGGTTGGGCGCCAATTTGCCGAAAACTATTCCACAAGACCTCATGTAAAATTGGTCGTGCATGCTTTGGATATCCAACTATCGGTTGCTCAGCGATGTCATCAGCTGAAAGTGATGCGTTAGTTGAGAGCGGATTAGTTTTTGCAAGTACAACTACAATGGGTTGGTGATGCAAAAGCTCACTTGTAATAAATTCGTCGTCAAAAGAATTTCGCACGAAAGCTACATCTGTTCGATGAGAAATCAACTCTTGTGAGTGTTGTTCTGATGAAGAGATTTCTAAAACTTGAACATGGACTTTAGGATCTGTCCGCTTGAACAAAAGCAAAGCTCTAGGAAGTAACATAGAAATTGCTTCATCTACGCCGCTAACACGAATATTGTGTAGATCTGACTCGGCGGTGTGACGGACGTTCGAGATTGACTTTTCAATATCTGTAAGGATCTTTTTCGCATTTTGTACAAATTCTGATCCAGCTTGGGTCAGGCTTACTTGCCGAGTGGTTCTGAACAATAGCCGCGCGCCTAATTCGTGTTCCAATGCAGATATTCGCTCAGAAAGAGCAGACTGACTGAGCCCTAATCGTTCGCTTGCTTTTCTAAAGTGCAGTTCGTCGGCAACGGCTACGAAGCATTCGAGTTGTCTGATGTCCAATCTCTTACCTTTTGCGTAGTTATTTTATGACCCTTACTCGCATTTTGTCATCCAATCCAGCTTCAAAAGCACTTATCTGATCAGTATATTCTAAAGAATCCAGTGTATCATCTCTGCCGCGGATTAACGACGTCAGTGTGGCATCGTCCATTTCGAAATTCGCGGAAAGATCACCAGCAATAATTATCCGTCTACTAAGCTCAATAGATATTTCAGCACCATTTGTATTGCTGGCAAATTGTAACAGACTATCTCTTACCTCTTCAGAAACAATTGGTAGTGCAAGACCATTTTTACGCGCGTTGTCGTAAAATATCCCTGCAAAACTTGTTCCTATACAAGCTTCAATTTTCAACTGGCGCATACCCCATACAGCATGTTCACGACTTGAGCCACAGCCAAAATTATCGCCTACAATTAAGATAGTAGCTTTTTTCCAAGGCTCTTTGTTCAACACAAAATCTGAGCGTTGGTTGCCCATGTTGTCAAAGCGAAGATCTGCAAATGTGCCATCGGCCAAACCCTCGCGGGTAATGGTGACGAGAAAACGTTTTGGCATAATAACATCAGTATCAACATTTGCGAGAGGCAATGGTGCGCCAATTCCAGTAATAATTTTAGTCATCTGTATTTCCCTCAAATGAAGTCACGCACATCGGCAAGATGCCCGGTTATGGCCGCTGCAGCAACCATTGCTGGCGACATCAAGTGAGTACGGGCGCCACGGCCTTGGCGACCCTCAAAATTTCTATTGGTTGATGATGCAACACGCTCCCCATCCATAGCAATGTCGTCGTTCATGGCCAGGCACATCGAGCATCCTGCTTCTGGCCGCCATTCGAAGCCAGCTGCCTCAAAGATTGTTCGAAGACCCTCCGCTTCAGCTTTGACTCGAGTAAGAGCAGAGCCAGGGACTACAATGGCTTCAACGCCTTTGGCTACCTTGCGCCCCGCAAGTATGTTGGCTGCTTCACGCAGATCTTCAATACGACTATTAGTGCATGAGCCTATAAATGCCGTGTCAATTTTTATAGACTGCGCCGATTGTCCTTCTGCTAAACCCATATATAGCAAAGCTCGTTTCAGCGCTGATTTTTCCTTGGGAGATATGTAATCCTGATCTGTTGGTATTTTTGCTGAAATTGGTATGGACTGATCCGGGCTCGTGCCCCATGTTACTAAGGGCTCAATATCACTTCCTAAAATAGTAAATTCTTTATCGAAATTTGCCTCAGGGTCGCTACTCCAATTTTCATTTTGAAATAAAAACTTACCACTATGAGAGTGGCCTTTTAGCGCAGCGTCGGTGACAGCATCCACAGCAATTAGTGCAGCGCGTGCTCCTAACTCAACTGCCATATTACAAACAGTCATCCGTCCAGCCATATCAAGATTACAGATAGCAGATCCGGCGAACTCGACAGCGAAACCATTGGCACCCCCGGCTCCAACGACCTGAACGACCTTCATTATAATATCTTTTGCTGTGACCCCTGGTGCCGTATTGCCCTCAATCGCAATGCGCATTGTTTTCATCCGTGCATATCGGAGAGTTTGGGTTGCTAAAACATGTTCAACTTCCGAGGTGCCAATACCAAATCCTAAAGCACCAAATGCACCGTAAGTCGTTGTGTGGCTGTCGCCGCATGCAATCAGCATGCCCGGCGCCACTAATCCCTGTTCTGGGACTACAACATGCTCGATACCTTGGCGAGCATCTCCGAGACCATAAAATGCTATATCGTGTAAGTCGCAGTTATTTTCTAAATTGTCTATGAGAAGTTTTGATTTAGCATCAGGTGCTTCAATACTTCTGGTAGCATTGACGTGATCAACTACGGCAAGGTGCGCCTCTGGCCGTCTGACCCCTAAGCCTTTACTTTTTAAACCAGAAAATGCCTGTGGACTGGTGTATTCATTCATTATATGGAAATCGACATATATAAGCATATCGCCATCTGGTAGATCGCAAACTTTATGGGCATCCACTAATTTATCATAGAGCGTACGGGCCATTAAGTAATTTCCGTAATATATTTTGTATTAAGGCGGAAAAAGTCTGACATACGTTTGGCAATGTCGATAGGGATTTCTTCTGCCATGTAATGTGTCGCATCTATTGCTTCGCCTTCAACTCGATCTGCGCGCAGCCGCCACAAGTCAAGTGCTTTAAAACATTTTTCAATAACCCCAAATTTTGCCCAAAGCACTAAAAGGGGCATTCCCAGCTTTTTCCCTCTGTCTGCATTATCATGCTCAATATCTATACTAGCAGCAGCGCGATAATCCTCACAACTTGAGTGAATTGTATCCTGATCCTTAAAGGCGGCTAAATACTCTTCTAAAGCCTCGTCAGAGAAAGGGTTTTCTCCCCGGGCCTGGTTGATACATTTTAACTTCCAGAAACCTTCAGGATCTGCAGCGATGGCTTTTTCGGGCAGTGGCTGAGGTTGAGCTAAAAAAAACCAGTGCCAGTAAGTGTGAGCAAAGGTTGCACTTGTTTCTGCAAACATCTCTCGTGTTGGCGCTATATCTAGAAGAACCATCGCTTCAACATGATCAGGGTGGTCGAGGGCAAGCCGGTGTGCAACCCGTGCTCCTCTATCATGGGCGCCTATTAGGAACTTTTCATGTCCTAAATGGTTCATTACAGCGATTATATCTTTTGCCATAGCACGCTTCGAGTAAGGAGAGTGTGTTGGATCAGAGGCTGGTTTTTCAGATCTACCATACCCTCGCAAATCAGGACACACTACCTGGTATGAATCTGCCAAAATAGGAGCCACACCGTGCCACATAGCCGATGTCTGTGGATAACCATGTAATAGCACAAGAGGGGGCGCATCTCGAGGCCCAGCATGGCGAACGAATAAAGTTGCGCCGTCTCCCAGGATATTCTCTTCCACAAAATTTTGGAACATAGTTTACTCCGCAAGGATTTTTACTTTTGTCCACTATCTCAGAATAAAGAATAATTTTTATTCGTAAATACTGATCAATATTGCCGACTAAATTTCAATCTAAATTCAATTAGACTGTGACGATAGGTTGCGTTGTAAGATATAGGCTGCATTGCCATAAGTTGAACGTAGCAATATTAGGTAAAGGAGGATACCATGAAATTTTTGTTAAGCACCGCCGCGTTGTCACTGACATTAGCATTAGGTGCGACATCCGCGTCAGCGGCATGCGATGCCGGCGAAACTATGATTAAGTTTAGCCACGTTACAAATACTGACAAGCATCCAAAAGGAATAGCAGCTACGCTATTGAGCGAGAGAGTGAACAAGGAAATGAACGGCAAAGCCTGTATGGAGGTTTTCCCAAATTCTACACTTTACGATGATAATAAGGTGCTAGAGGCGCTACTTCAGGGTGACGTTCAGTTAGCAGCACCGTCATTGTCTAAATTCGAGAAGTTTACGAAGCAGTTCCGCATTTTTGATTTACCGTTCATGTTTGAAAACATTGAAGCTGTCGATGCTTTCCAATCTTCGGATGCGGGCCAGGCTTTATTAGACAGTATGCAGCGTCGTGGCCTTCAAGGTTTGACCTTCTGGCACAACGGTATGAAGCAAATGTCTGCAAATGTGCCGCTTATGTCACCATCAGACGCTAATGGGCTAAAATTCCGCGTAATGTCTTCAGACGTTCTTGTGGCACAAATGGAAGCAATTGGTGGCGCGCCTCAGAAAATGGCCTTCTCAGAGGTTTATGGCGGGTTACAGCAGGGTGTTGTTGATGGTCAAGAAAACACCTGGTCCAACATTTATGGAAAGAAATTTTTCGAAGTACAGGATGGGATTACTGAGACCAATCACGGTATTATCGATTATCTTGTTGTGACAAGTGTTGATTGGTTAGACAGTCTTGATGCTGATGTTCGTGATCAGTTTTTAACAATACTTGATGAGGTCACAGAGCTTCGAAATGCTGAGTCTTATTCAGTAAATCAGGCTAATCGACAGGCAATTATTGATGCAGGTGGAGTCGTGCGCACGCTTACGGCAAGTGAGCGACAGGCATGGGTAGATGTAATGAAGCCAGTATGGGACCAGTTTGCTGATGACGTTGGTCAAGATATGATTGACGCAGCGCAAGCTCTTAATTAATTAGTTCTGCTTTAACTTAACTTAGGGGCGGTTGACCCGCCTCTAAGTAATAATTGAGAGTTCCGACATGGATAACTCAAAATCGTTTACTGACCAAATTGAAGAACTGTTGATAGCAAGCATTCTTGGTGTCATGACATTAGTTACATTTGCTAATGTTGTAGCGCGTTATGGCTTCAATAAAAACATCTTGTGGGCGCTTGAATTAACGGTTTTCCTATTTGGATGGCTTGTGTTGCTCGGTGCATCCTATGCGGTGAAAAAAAGTGCACATCTTGGGGTTGATATAATTATAAATATTTTAACTCCAAAATCACGACGTCTTTTGGGGTTAGTTGCAGTTTCCATATGCATCGCTTTTAGCTTTTTAATGCTAAAAGGGGCTTGGGACTACTGGGCTAATTTTGCAAATCTACCCGGTACAGAGGGGCGCTGGTTCCCCCTGGGTTTTGAGGAAAAGTATCGTGACAAAGGGTGGTATGAAGTTAACGACATTCCACACCCAGCTATATTGGGTTGGATGGAAACTGTTTTTAATGAGGGTGAAGAGTATGAAAAAATCCCTCGTTTGCTACCATACGCTGTTCTGCCGTTGTCTATGGCACTCATGCTCTTTCGTTTTCTTCAAGCTGGCCGGGCACTCTGGGTGGGAAAAACCGATCGCATAGTGGCTGGCCATGAAGTTGAAGATGAACTTCAAAAAGCTGGTGAGCAGTTCATGGAGAAAAACTGATGGAAGTAGTTCTTCTCTTTGCATTGGTTATTGGATTACTAATTATCGGTGTACCAATAGCCGTTTCACTAGGTATGTCTTCAGTTCTTTTTCTGCTCGCATTTTCGGACAGCTCTCTGGCGTCAGTTGCCCAAACGCTATTCAGTGCATTTGAGGGTCATTACACGCTGCTTGCCATCCCATTTTTTATTCTTGCTTCTGCCTTCATGACGACAGGCGGTGTTGCAAAACGGATAATCCGATTTTCGATTGCTTGTGTTGGTCACCTGCCTGGTGGCTTGGCAATCGCTGGAGTTTTCGCATGTATGTTATTTGCAGCGCTTTCGGGGTCGTCACCCGCAACGGTTGTGGCGATAGGCACAATCGTAATTGGAGGTATGATACAGGTTGGATACTCAAAAGAATTTGCAGCGGGAGTTATTTGTAATGCGGGTACACTAGGAATTCTTATCCCACCATCTATTGTCATGGTCGTTTACGCTGCTTCAGTGGAAGTTTCTGTTGGACGGATGTTTCTTGCAGGAGTAATCCCAGGTCTTTTGGCTGGGCTTATGTTGATGACTGCTATCTACGTTATGGCGAAGGTTAAAAATTTACCAAAAGGTGAGTGGCAGGGTTGGCGAGAGGTGTTCGCCGCTGGACGTGAAGCTGGATGGGGTCTGTTCCTTATAGTTATTATACTAGGAGGTATTTATGGTGGAGTATTTACCCCAACTGAAGCTGCTGCAGTCGCTGCAGTGTACGCATTTTTTATTGCCAATTTTATCTATAAAGATATGGGACCATTGGCGGAACCGATCTCAGATGATCTTGCAGTTGCCCATGTCGAGGGGTCCAAAGTCAATACTGCTCTGTGGCGTCAACCTTCGGCGGTTGTGACTGCATTTTTCCACAAAGACACACAGAACACACTGTTTGAAGCAGGCAAACTCACTGTGACACTTTTATTTATAATTGCGAACGCACTTATTCTTAAGCACGTCTTAACGGATGAGCAGATCCCTCAACAAGTGGCTAATGCAATGCTGTCAGCAGGCTTTGGTCCAGTCATGTTCCTTATTGTGGTTAATATAATTTTGCTGATCGGGGGACAGTTCATGGAGCCGTCTGGTTTGCTGGTAATTGTTGCACCACTGGTATTCCCAATTGCCATAGAACTGGGAATCGACCCCATCCATCTAGGTATTATCATGGTCGTAAACATGGAAATTGGAATGATCACTCCCCCCGTTGGATTGAACCTGTTTGTAACTTCCGGTGTTGCTGGCATGCCAATGATGTCAGTTGTAAAGGCTGCTCTCCCATTTCTTGGAGTGCTTTTCGTTTTCTTAATCTTAGTAACATACGTCCCGTGGATTTCGACATTTCTACCTAACCTCGTTATGGGACCGGAAATTATTTTGAAATAGCCTTATGGATTAAAACATGTTGCTAGCAATCTACTATGAAGATGCTGCGCCTATTCGAGGTTTAAGTAGATAGGATACTATTAAAGGCCCATTCTATCAGCAATGCTTACCATTCTGTACATTTCCCTAAGTACAGGTTTTTCAATCAGTTTTCCGTCAATAACAACAAGACCCGTATCTGCTT
>Ga0208130_1001047_pt1 | contig 13605 bp, 15 predicted proteins | sample ETNtaG_31_FD_185771 | JGI IMG/M metagenome (GOLD analysis project Ga0208130, IMG submission 185771) | Marine microbial and viral communities from oxygen minimum zone, Eastern Pacific Ocean - ETNP201310SV78 (SPAdes) (version 2) | ecosystem: Environmental > Aquatic > Marine > Oceanic ...
AACAGACTTGAAAAAACCATAAATGTCGGTGCAGCACCTGCTGAAGGTGTTGACCTTACAATAACTGACGTGTGGACCGATGCTCAAGATCCTGTCGATAATGAATACATTAATGTTTACGCGAAAATAAAAAATCAGGGAACTGAAAGCTCTGAAAATTTTGAACTGAGGTGGTATCACAATTCAACTGGTAAATTCTCAACAATACAGGGTGGAATTATTCAGGTAGAAGAAGAAACTACTCTTGAAACGCAATGGATTGCAGAGGAAGGAGCAAATACTCTAAGTGCTAGGCTAGTTGCAATACAGCCTGAAGATCAAAATAGCAATAATGATGAAAGAAGTTTCAATGTAGATGTAGGGCCTGCGCCAGACGAACCTGACTTTTCCCCAGCAAATGTAGAGTTTGTAGGAGATTTGGAAGATGGAAATGAAATTAACATAAATTTTGATATTCTAAACCTAGGTAAAACAGATGGAACTGTTGATTATGAAATAATGATAGATGGAATTACTGTAGACAATGGAAGAGAACAGATCTCTTCTGAGTCTTCCAAAACTATCACATATCTATGGACTGCTGAAGAAGGAACAAGCACTGTAAAAATTGTATTAGACAACTCAGACCCTGTAGAAACTACTGAAGAAAACAACGAAATAACAAAAGACATAGTAATTCAAGAACCAAGGGAAGATTTTGAACTAAAAAGTATATCGTGGAACGATCCTTTATTTGTAGGTGAAGAAACTATAATTACAGTAACTGTAGCAAATAATGGCGGAAAAGATGGTAATGCATTAATTTCAACATACGCTGCTGGGAATTTACTTTACCAAGAAAGCGTTGAAGTCATGTCTAAGCAAGATAATAGTATTTCATTTGCATGGACGCCTTATGAATCTGGAAGTATACAAATAACATCAGAAATAGAAAGCAATGAGAAATCTATTAGCCAATATGCATATGTTCAAGAACCTGAGGTCGAAAATATCAAACCAATTGCAATAATTACTTCTCAAATTAATGGAATAACTAACGGAGAAACTGCTTTTACTATTGAAGAAGGCGACACAATATCATTCAGTGCAACAAACTCATATGATACAGATGGGGCTATAGTTAGCTACAAATGGATAATTAATGGCGGGCTAAATTCCGAAGAATACAACCAGGAAAATCTAGATTATTTATTCAAAAATGAAGGTAATTATGAAGTAACACTTAGAGTAACTGATAATGATGGAGAAACAACTCTTAGCGGAACACTATTCATATTCGTAAACGCTAAAGTTAATACTGGATCAAGTGAAGACAATGAAAGTAGTACACTTCTCATTGGAGGAAGTCTAGCTGGAATTTTAGTGTTAGGAGCTCTCGTAGGCTTGAAGTATTTCAGAAATGAAGAGGAAGAGGATTTCTTTGATTTCGAAGATGTGGGGCCAACCACTTTGACTTGTCCAAGCTGCTCAGGACAAATAACAATTACATCAGAACAAAGGCCTATACAGGTTGGATGTCCTATGTGTCAAAGTCAATTTATCATCAGAGAATAGGCTAAGCTTCAATACCGACTACGTCACTTATGGATTCAAATCCTTCGCTTTCTAACCGCTTTTTCAAACCCTTAACTATACTTTTTGCAATACCTGGACCCTCAAAAACTAGACCTGTGTACAGTTGCACCACTGAAGCACCCGCTGCGATTTTATTCCAAGCATCTTCAGCTGTAAATATTCCTCCTACACCAATTATTGGAATCTTGCCCTTAGTTAACCTGTAAATTTTACGTATCATTTCTGTACTCTTATCTTTAAGAGGTGCACCGCTGAGACCTCCTACTTCTTTATATATTTTCTCAGAAGAGGGATCATTTGTTTCAGGTCTATCTAATGTTGTATTTGTTGCTACTATTCCTGAAATTTTATATTTTTTCACTAATTTTATAATATCTTCTAAAAAACCTTCGTTTAACTCTGGAGCTATCTTAACTAAAAGCGGTTTCTCGTCCTCATTTTCAACTTTAGAACATTCTTTGTTGGTTTTACAACATTCTTTGATTACTAATTCTAAATTTTTAGACTCCTGAAGATCTCTGAGGCCTGGTGTATTAGGAGAACTAACATTAATCACAAAAAAATCAGCATGCTTCCATAAAATCTTGATTGAACCTGCATAATCTGATGGCGCTTCTTTTAGTGGAGTTTTCTTGGATTTACCCAAATTAATTCCAACTGGAGAATCTGGCCAGAGCCCCTTATCTTTCCACAATTGTAATTGTTCTTTTAATGCACGTGCGCCAATATTATTGAATCCCATTCGATTGATTAAGGCCTTATCTTTACTTGCCCGAAACATTCGAGGCTTGGGATTACCTGGCTGTTCGTGTAGAGTTACACCTCCTATTTCGCAAAATCCATAACCAATTGATTGCCACGAAGGAACTGCTTCCCCATTTTTATCCATGCCTGCTGCTAATCCTAAAGGATTTGGAAAATCTATATTCATTACAGTAATTGGAAGATCTGGAGAGCGATAAAGCGCACCTAACATCGAAAGAGAAAATCTTGTACGAGACATACTTGATAGTACTGATAAAACGCGAGAATGAGCTCTCTCAGAATCCTGCAAAAAAACTGCCGGCCTTAGAAAGGTTCTGTAAAGGAAACTCATCTAAAATGCAAGTCGATAACTGGTTAAATATAAGGTTAATGGAACTTTCATTCAAATTCTTCCTCAGCCTTAGCTATAGTAGTTACAACTCCTACTATCCCTATTAACAAAAGTGCGAGACCTGAAAATAGCAAAAAATATGGAGAATCTGCCCAATAAAACCAAGACAAGATTAGTACCAGAGCAATCATAAGACTTAACGAAGAAGATAGCTTACGAATCAAGAGAACCATAACGTCTTAGTATAGTTGGCCTTAAAACCAGACCTCCATAGTTCCATACAATGAGTATTAGTTTAACTGTAATGATTCCTACTTTGAATGAGGGGGAATCTATTGGACCTACAATAGATCAAATACCAAGAAATTTACCTTGGTTAGACGTAAAAGTTTTGATTATTGATGGAAATTCTACAGATAATACTGCTGAAGAAGCTGAAAAAAGAGGTGCTATAGTCCATAATGAGCCTCGTAAAGGATATGGAAGAGCTTACAAAACCGGATTTAGCTTAATTGATACAGATTACGTTGCAACAATTGATGGAGATACAACTTATCCGGCAGATAAGATTCCTCACGTTTTGGCATTCTTGATAAATAATAATTTAGATTTTGTAACATGTAACAGACTCGATAGAATGGACCCAGATGCCATGTCTTTGACACACCAAATAGGAAACTGGGGACTTACCTTTGGAACAAATCTTTTTCATGGCATAAACATAAAAGATTCACAAAGTGGTATGTGGGTTTTCAAAAAAGAAGTGATATCTAAAGTCAATTTAACAAGTGATGGAATGCCACTTTCTGAAGAATTTAAAATTGAAGCTTTCAAGAGAGGTTTGAGAGCCGTAGAAATTCCTGTACCTTTTCACGCCCGCGTAGGAGAAGTCAAATTAAACACGTGGGAAGATGGAATATGGAATTTATGGTTCCTCGTAACCAAGATGAAGGATTTCAGATAGTAAATTTAATCTGAGCAACTACCGTCAGAGTTTGTGTTGCAAATGTGAAACCATTTCCAATTACTTTGACCTTGTTTAACTGAATCATCAGATCCTAAATCATTAGTAAACTCTATAACTATAGCATAGTCTCCGCTGTTGCCATAAAATTCTGAAGTTTCAAATATAAATGGATTGAAATTTGGTCCTTCTTCTACAGTACCAGACTCATAAACCACAGACATCTGATCGCCAAAGTATGAAAATTGTATTGTTTCTACAACTTCAGGACTACGGTCATTATCTGAATCCCAGTAATTCTCATCTTCATCTTCTTCAAATAGTTCCTCTGAGAAATATATTGTAATTGTACCTGTGACCGAAGGAATGATAATTATAGACTTATCTAAATTTGAATCTGGATCATCGATGATTTCGCTTGAGAAATGCATATTTGTAATCACTCCATCATCTCTATCAAGAGGTTTACTGCCATCAAACTGAACAAGGTCTGCTACTGCACTTTCCGAAAATTTATTAAGAATTACTGAATCTGATGCTTTTTGACTACCTAGTTCAACTTGTAGATTGTAATTACCATTCATTTTGAATAAATCTGAATAAGCTATAGACACTGAACCTCTTCCATCATCGTTTAAACTAAATGTACCAGAATGAGCACTAATAGGACTTCCTGAATACTCTACTGAATTGGGAACATTAACTATAGTATATTTTCCCTCCTTTTCTAAACTACCAAATGCTGGAGAGGTTGCCAGTATGTTAAACGTGAATGTGTTGTCACTGGCATCTTTGCCTTCGTTAACGTCAATTAATACTGAAATACTTCCTGCTCCACTATAAAAACCAAAATTTGTAAAGATCGTTGACGATAAAATTATTAGCAAAGCTATTCCAACTGCACCTGCCAACTTCATCTTAGTTGCCAATTCCATATCAAGAATAGATGACGAGTCTGAATCATCATAATCATCATCCCAATCTTCACCATCATCCCAATCTTCCTCAGATTGCATAACAACCACTCTGAAACTTACTTCTTAAAGGCTTTCCACACAAAATTAGCTTAACTGACTAACTCTGGAACTGTTTGCTTATTACCTGTCATTAAGCTTAAAACTTCATGCTTCAAAACACCTTTTGCAATCAAAGCTAGAACTTTATTCTTAATTTTTGCTGCTGGCATTGAACCGACAAACATGTGAGTAAAGAATTCTTTAGTTTCTTCATCCAAAGCTGCATACTTTATCAGGCTGTTTGGCATAACCATCAACAAGTGCCATCCTACTTTCAACCATTCCAGATCATCTCCCCATTTAGAGCTCCAGGCTCTGTGGTAATGCATTAAATCTTGCTTCTTGAAGTTACCTTCAGAGAATAATACGTCTAATGATTCTGCAGCCAATCTGCCAGAATCTAACGCATAATAGAGACCTTCTCCTGATAGTGGAGAAACGAAACCTCCTGCATCCCCCACAACCATCATTCTATCTCCTACTGTACAACTCATTCCCATACCAACAGGGATGTTAGCGCCGGAAATCATTTTTCTATCAATTTCGATGTCTTTAGGGAACCATCCTTGTTCCTTAAGGGTTTCAACGTAATCTAGCAAATACTTTCTTTCGCTCCAACCTTTCTTCTCACTTTTTAATTTTTTAATTATATTTCTGGGACAACCTATACCTACATTGAGAACTGTATCTTTTGAGAACGACCAACCATACCCATCGAGTCCATCATATTTGATATGAGCCATAGATATTCTCTCCTCGCCATAAACCTCATCCATGAACTCTCTGCCTACATCTACTTCAAAGTAAAGCGCCATGGCAATATCTTCGTCTCTCCAATTCATAGGCATGTTTTCAATTTCCCTAATTCTTTTTGAAACTAAATCATAAGACCCTCCGGCTCCAATGATTACTTCTCCGCTCAATTCATCGCCATTACGTAATTTGACTGAAACTTTGTCTTCGAAAACTTCGAAATCTTTAACTGCAATACCTTCAATCAAAGTTGCTCCTTCTGCTACTGCATATTCTACCAACTTATTATCAAATTGCAATCTACGAATGTTGTAGAAGAAAGGCTTCTCACTAACGTAATCTACAGGTAAAAATTCTGGACCGTAAACGATTCCTCTCTGACATTTTGATTCTAAAAAATCATCCCAATTTGATATTATATGATCAAATTCTTCGATATGAACACATAAACCGCCACCACATGCCTTTTCGCGAGGAAATTTAGCCCTGTCAATTAGAGCAACACTTTTGCCTTGTTTAGCTAAATAGTATGCTGCTGTAGCTCCAGATGGACCTGCGCCTGCTACTACAACATCGTAATGTTTCAAACTTGACCCTGCTTCCTGAAACGTGTTACATATCCTGTAATTCTGTTTCGCATAGTCAAACTTTCTACGTCAGTTAATTCTTCTACAATTGATTTATTATGGTCAAAATCTTCGTTGAATCTATCTGAATAATTTCTTACTAATTCAATCGCAACACGTTTGATGTAAGTCGGTCTCACTCTACCCATATAGTCCGCTTTAATTTTAGGGCCTATTTATAATCTATTATTATTAGTAGTTCTCTAAAAAGCAACACAAACCAATTATATCAATGCTCTATGGAAGGTTGTGTTAAATGAAGCATCAAGACTGCCAGGACTCACGGTTTACACTCGCAAAGGAATGAGGTTAGGAGTCGTACATGATGTCCTTTTAGATACTACCCAAAGAATAGTTTCGGCTTTACTGATTACTGGAACAACTCCAAACTTAGTCAAGGATGGTGCTAACATAATAATTCCATATAGATGGGTTCAGGATCTGGATGATGTTGTGATTCTAAGATATTTTCCGGATAAAATAGATTTCACAGAAAGCTCTGAAAAGAGCGAATTTGAATTCGAAGATGACGACGGATTTTACGACGACTGAATTGGACAATATTTTTTTATGTGCCTTACTGAAAGATAAAGTGAAGCCCCGTAGTGTAGTGGTCCATCATTTGAGACTCTGGATCTTGAGACCCAGGTTCGAATCCTGGCGGGGCTACCACTAATTACTCCCCTTAAATACGGAATGTGTGAATATTTGGACTGCAATCTTTGCCGTATTGCTTATCATTGCCATATTTTGTGGATGGTTGGTGTGGGTTTCAAGATTTGTGTGGGAAAGTAAAGAATTAGCTGTGAGATATGCTGCTATTGCCGGGGCTGCTACTTTAGGAGTAATGATAATTGGAATGGAAAAGTTATGAAAGAAAATTTACTAAATTACAAGCCGATTAAAACAGATAACAACGAAGTAAAATCAATATATGAAAATGAAACTGTAACCCTAATTTACCCCAAGAAATTTGGCAGAATTGAAAAATGGATTAAAAAAAAGATAGGGGGACCTGAAGAATTGCGAAGACCTCTGGACAAATATACCACATATATTTGGGAACTGTGTAACGGTAAAAATACTATTGGAGATATAATCTCAAAGTTCGACGGAAAATTTGGAGAAGAAGTGGCGCCCGCGGATGTGAGAGTCCAAGCATTCATAAAACAACTTTTAGAATTGAATTTAATCAGTTTCGATATTTAGCATTATTATTATATTAAGGCTTACAAGACCCAAAATAGTATGTCAGAAATAAAGTTCGAATGGGAATCTGGAATAGAGGAAGTTTGTTCCAAATTAAAAGATAAAAAACTGATAGGAATTCAGTTGCCTGACGGACTTAAGGTTAAATCGCACACTATAACGAAGAAAATCAAAGACCTAACCGGTGCTAATGTAATTTTATGGGGAGAACCAACATACGGCGCTTGTGACTTAGCAGACAGACCTTTAGAGGAAGTAGGAGCTGATGCATTAATTCACTTAGGGCATTTACCAATGCCATATCACTCTGAATTTTATGCAATTCCTACTTATTTTGTACCTGTTAAACATACTGGAAAGCTTAACCTTAAAGAGGAAAGTTTAGAAAAAATACGTGAAATGTTACCCAAAAAGATAGGAATAGTAACCACTGCTCAACATTTACACATGATTGATGAAGCTACTGAAAAATTAGAGAACATTGGATTCGATGCAAGTGTTACGAAAGGTGGGCCACGTCTAGCTGCTGCTGGTCAACTTCTTGGATGTAATTCTTCATCGGCAAGGAGATTAAAAGTAGATGGATATTTGTATATTGGAACTGGATTGTTCCACCCACTTACTGTTGCTCTATCAACTGGAAAAAGGGTTGCATGCGTAGATCCGCACAATGCTGAAGTAAGTGAAGCCGACCCAAAACCATTCTTAAAGCAAAGATACGCTGCAATATCTCTAGCAAAAGACGCTAAGAGATGGGCTGTACTTTTTTCAAATCAAATAGGCCAAAAAAGGATTGAACTCGCTGAGAGAATGACAAAAGCTCTGGAAGATTCTGGAAAAGAAGTAATTATGGTTGGAAGTATACATCAGTCACATGAGCAATTACTGGGCATGGGAATTGATGCGGCTGTGATTACCGCTTGTCCTAGGTTAGCTATAGAAGATGGACCTACATGGCCCATGCCACTTCTTACAGTTCCTGAAACACAAATTGTATTGGGTAGAATTAAACCAGACCCTTATCCATTTGATGAATTTGCATAAGGATAATCTCTTAAACTTACCCGGCCTCGAGATTTAACGTGTCTAGATTAGAAGTTGAAAATGTCATTGTCGCATCACATTTAGGAAAAGATGTGGAGTTGATTAAATTAGCAACTGAGTTACCTAATGCTAGATATTCAAGCTCAGGAAATCCATCTGTAATTATAGAATTGGATAGAACAAACCCTAAGTTCATAGGTCATAAAAGGCTAAAAGCAGCTGGAGTTTTGTTTGGTAACGGAAAAGTACTGGTAACTGGAATTGCATCTCTGCAAGAAGGAAAGGAAATCATTGCAAAATTAAAAAACTCGATAAGAGACATTGATCCTAAGATTAGCACTAAGAGAGCAACTAAAATTGAAAATATGGTAACCAAAATGAAATTTGGTAGAAAATTAGATTTACAAGCCATTTCGAATGCAATACCGGGTTCTGACTATGATCCCTCAAGGTTCCAAGGACTTGTTATACGTGTTGATGAACCATTAGCTAGTTTTATTCTTTTTGAATCAGGGATTGCAATCATAACAGACATTGTGAGTGAAGCAAAGGCAAAAAAAGCATTCAGTGAACTGGAAAAAATTGTTAAGTCTGTTGTATCGTGATTGAAAAGGGAATTACAGAAATTGAAAATGCACTAGAAAAAGCTGTCAGGAGAGACTGCAGTAGTAATGTTACAGTGTCCTTTTCTGGGGGAATTGATTCAACTTTAGTAGCGTACTTAGCAAAGAAACACACCGATGTCGAATTAATTGCAGTAGGTATAGAAGATTCTCATGATATAGAAGCTGCTAAATCTGCTGCAAAATTAATAGATTCAGATTTATCAATAATTACAATGAATGGGGATGATATTCTAACTGAGGCTGCTGTCTTACAAAAGAAATTAAATTTAACTCAATTTGAAGTTGGATTCATGCTACCATTTTGGATGGCCGCAAAAAATGCTAAAAATCCAATACTAATGTGTGGTCAAGGAGCTGACGAAGTATTTGGAGGATATGCAAGATTTCGTAAATCCAAAGAAGACACTAATTTGAGTGAAGAAACTCAATCATTATTGAAAATAATCCCTGTGCGTGAAGAAAAGATCGCGCGTTTATTTGGATTAGAACTGTCGTGCCCCTACTTATCTGAAGAAGTTATAGAATCATCTAGACTATTCTCACAGAATGAACTCATTGGAATTAATGGAAAAGAGAAACTAAGAGAAGCTGCAATAAATTTAGGACTGCCCTCAGAAATCGCCCACAGAAAAAAGAAAGCCGCTCAGTATGGCAGTGGTAGTCAGCGAACTTTAAAGAAAAAAATGAAATATGAAATTAATTTTGAACTGAAGTTCGACACTAATAAAATTGCTAAGTCAATTAAAAAAGCTACAGACCCAGAGAACGAAGGGTGGGTTGAAAGTGTTGTAAAAGATAATGTCATGAAATCAAAAGTTAGAGCTGCCAGCATGGGTAGCCTAAAAGAAGCTGCTGAAGATTTTATGGCTTGTGTTTCAGTGGCTGAAAGTATATTGAAAAAGTAATAAAGGGCAACCCTGATTATGGCAAATGAGTCAGACATTTACTCAGATGCTCGGAAAAGTAAAAGAATTTCATGATAAACATAATTTTGCAAGTAAGGAAAATAATGGCCATGACATGCCCTACAGAATTTTGCTTACAATGGAAGAATTAGGTGAATTAGCTGAGTGTTTCACAAAAGGTAAATCAAATGAAGAAAAAGCTGAAGAGTTAGCCGATATTCTAATTCTAACTTTTGGTCATGCAATAGCTATGGACGTAGATCTTGAAAGTGCCTTTAACGAAAAAATGAAAATTATAATGAAAAGACCTGCTATCAAAGGCGATTTAGGAATAAGGATAACTAATTATAAAAAAAATAATTCGGCAAATCCCTAAATATTGCTCCCTTTAGTGAAGAATGTGTCACTACCGAAAGATAATAAAGATTCAATACCTGAACCTACTAAAGGATTAGAAGGAGTTGTAGCAGCTGATACAAATTTAAGCTCAGTTAACGGGGAAAAAGGCATACTAAGATATTGTGGATTTAATATTGATGATTTAGCTTTAGATACTACTTTTGAAGAAACCATCTGTATTCTATATGATTATGAGCTTCCTACAGAAGACCGCTTGAACGAAATGACTAAAAATATAGGCGAAGCAAGAGTTCTACCTGATGAAGTAGTTGAAGTTATTACCAAATTAGTGGGAAAAACTTCGCCCATGAGTACCCTGAGAACCGTTGTATCTGCTCTTGGCCATTATGAAAAAAATGTACCACTTAGCGAGCTAGCTCCTAAAGCTCTGAGACTTGTTGGGCAAATTGCAACTGCTGTTGCAATGATACACCGCCTAAGAGAAGGTCTCCCAATAATCAAAGCTGACCCTGAGCGAGGCCATGCTGAAGATTTTCTGAGAATGCTTCATGGCAATGAACCATCAAAAATTCAGATTAATGCTTTGAATCTTTACCTCATACTGCTAGCTGATCACGGATTTAATGCTTCTACTTTCTCTGCAAGAGTAACTGCTGGAACCTTAGCAAATTTACACTCTGCAATTACTTCTGCCGTAGGTACTCTAAGTGGTCCACTACATGGAGGGGCAAATGAGAAAGCAATGGATATGATTCTGGAAGTTGGTAAGCCAGAAAATGCTTCAAAGTATATTGAAAACGCTTTCAATAATAAGCAAAAAATTATGGGTTTTGGCCACAGGGTTTACAAAGTTGACGATGCAAGAAGAATCCATCTAAAAAATATGACTGAGTTAGTTTGTAAAGAAAATGGCAACATGGAAATTTACAGAACCGCTGAGGAAATAGAGAAAGAGGTAAGGAAAAGAAAATCAATTATAACAAATGTTGACTTTTATTCAGCTCCTTTACTTTATGAATTAGGGATTCCTACAGATTTATTCACGCCTCTTTTCGCCATGTCGAGAGTGGCTGGCTGGACTGCGCATGTTTTAGAACAATACAAGAATAATCGTTTGATTCGTCCAAGAGCTAGGTATGTTGGTCAAATCGACCGAACATTCACACCTCTTCAGCACCGCAGCGAAAAACGATTTTAACAAGTACTTTCTTGGTCAATGAATGTTAACCATTGATGAGGCTAGATATGCTCTCAAAGAAGGCAAAATTATTGTTTATCCGACTGACACAGTATGGGGAATAGGATGCAATCCCTTTCAACAAGAATCTGTAAACAATCTATTCACTGTAAAAGGTAAAAAGGAAAATGGAGTGAGCATCTTAGTTAACAACATAGACTTAATCTCTGAATACTGTGTTACTAGTGCAAAACAAAAAAACATTATTGAAAAATTATTTCCTGGACCTGTGACTGCAATACTGAAATCTAGGGTTGAATTTGCTGAAGGGGTTACAAGGAATGGAAATATTGCAATAAGAATACCAAAAAACAGCACATCTATATCTCTTGCTAAAGATAATCCGATAATTACTACCAGTGCAAATATTCACGGAGAAAGTATCGCCAAAAATTTAAATGAAGCAAAAGAAATATTCGGTAATTCTTGTATTTATCTGGATGGTGAAAAGCCTGCTGGAGTTGAGTCTACTATTATAGATTTAACTAAAGATACTCCCAAAATAGTACGCATCGGTGCTTTATACGGTGACACACTAGAGGAAATACTTGAGAATTGAGGAATTAGAAAAATGGAAAAAAGCAGGTAAGCTTGCTCACAAGGCTCTACACTTTGGTAAGAACCTAATTCAAGAAAATAGATCGATGCTAGATGTAACTGAAGAAATTGAAAAATACGTATTCGACAACGGGGGAAAATTAGCATTCCCAACAAATTTAGCAATAAACAATGTGGGAGCACATTGGACTCCGTCAAGTAAAACCACAGAAGTATTCAGCAAAGGAGATTTAGTTAAGTTAGATGTTGGTGTTCATATTGATGGATATATTGGCGATAATGCACTGACTGTAGAAATTGGTACTTCAAAATATTCTAAATTAGTTGATACATCACGAGAGGCACTAAATGCTGCTATTGAAGTTGCCGGACCTGGAATTAATGTAGGAATGATAGGCTATGCTGTTCAGACGACTATTGAAAACCGTGGATACAAACCCATTGCCAATTTAACTGGCCATGGAATCAAAAGATATAACCTTCATAGTGGAATTTCAGTTCCCAATGTAAAAGAAAATGGAGGTACTGTGCTAAAGCCCGGAGACATTATTGCAATTGAACCTTTCGTAACTGATGGTGCAGGAAGAGTGGGAGGAAAGCGGAACTCAAATATTTATCATGTAAGGCAAATTCGAAACATAAAAGATGAAAAAGCTTCCAAAATGATTGATGAAATTCAGCACAGATACAAAGGACTTCCTTTCGCAGAGAGATGGTTACACAATATCCAAGAAAATGATGCTACTAACAGCTTAAACAAGCTAATGAGAGCAGGAATGGTATCATATTACCCTATTCTTGATGAATTAGGTGATGGAATGGTTGCCCAGTCTGAACATACCGTTTTGATCACAAACTCAGGTTCTGAGGTTCTTACAAATTGAACGATTCTGAAGCATTTAGTAGACTAAAAGGAGTCGTAAAGTCGCCAATGCTACAATTAAACATTGTAGCTGCAATAACTGGGGCAAGTGCTGCAATATTAACTTGGGTTTTCATTTCCATGACTGGAGTTATGCAGAATTTATTCTACGGCAATTCTCTTGTCCATAATAATATCTCTGAATCAGATACACCGTGGCTCATTATCTTCATACCTGCTTTAGGAGGACTCATTGCTGGATTTATAATTGAATATTGGTCTAGAGAGGCAAAAGGAGTTGGTGTGCCACTAGTAATGGAAGCTGTAGCTTTCAAACAAGCAAGATTAAGTGCAAAGCAAGGCTTAGCCAAATGTGCTGCCGCAATAACAAGTGTGGGTACTGGAATGTCACTAGGACGCGTCGGACCAATGGTTGTTATATCATCAACACTGGCTTCTGAAATCGGACAACGAACTGGGAAGACAGTAGACGAAACAAGAACTATAGTAGGTTGTGGAGCTGCGGCCGCAATTACAACTGCATTCAATGCACCTTTAGGAGGTGTGTTGTTTGCAATTGAACTAATCTTGGCTGAACTGAAAACTAAATCGTTCATTCCAATAGTTGTTGCCGCAGTTATAGCAACTACAGTAGCAAGAAGTTTAACCGGAGACGTGGCTGCCTTTGATAGTATTCCTCAGTATAAATTAGGTTCTGCTATTGAATATCCTTTTTACATTATACTTGGAATTTTAACAGGTCTAGCAGCATCT
>Ga0208130_1001048_pt1 | contig 13580 bp, 12 predicted proteins | sample ETNtaG_31_FD_185771 | JGI IMG/M metagenome (GOLD analysis project Ga0208130, IMG submission 185771) | Marine microbial and viral communities from oxygen minimum zone, Eastern Pacific Ocean - ETNP201310SV78 (SPAdes) (version 2) | ecosystem: Environmental > Aquatic > Marine > Oceanic ...
ATTGCGCATGCTATGGGACTCTGCAACAAGAATTCTGAATGGAAATAGTGTCGAAGCGAAAGAAGAGTATGTCCTAGCAATGGAAAAATTAGCCGAAATATCTGGCGCGGGAAAGTTAACTCGGCCATGATTTGTTAAATTACAATCCAAATTGCAACTGCAATTAGTGACATCCCCATTCCTCTGTTCATTGTTGTAGCAGATTTGGTGGTTGTGAATAATTTTCTAAGTTGAGTCCCAAAACCGGCCCATGTCATGACAGCGGGTAAACCAAATACAAGATTTAGACCAACGAGCAGAATTTTTGCTCCAAAACCTGGGCCGAATAAGAGTCCGAATTGAGTCATTAATACTAGAAAATGAATCCATGCTTTACCGTTGACTACTTGCAGAATGATGCCGGTAATTGGCCCCAATTTTGTACTTCTTTGTTCGTCATCAGCCATCGGCGAAGATTTGAAAATTTGATATCCTAAATATGCAATATAAATGGCTCCTAGATAAGTCAATACATCAAAAAATGACTGGTTTTTCTCAATGAATATTGTTGCCCCGCCTACAAATATTCCTAATGCAGACCAACCGATGGCCATTCCCGAAATTAGTGGCAATGTTTTTTTGAAGCCGTGTTGTGAACCGTGTGCTGCACAAAGGACATTGTTTGGCCCCGGTGAAAAACACATTGCAATTGTGAAAATCAGGAATTGCCCTAAAAGTTCGGATTCCATACTAACCACTATGCTCTAGTGGCAAGTAGTTCAGCGGAAGCAGCTAATCCCTGTTCGATATCTTTCCAGATGTCTTCGACGTCTTCAATCCCAACACTCATTCTCACAAATCCGGGAACTACTCCTGCTTCAAATCTAACATCTTCGGGCACGAACATGTGGCTAGAATTAAATGGGCATTCAACAAGGCTTTCCACGCCTCCTAAACTAGTTGCCTCGAAAATCAACTCTAAAGATTTCATAAACTTCAGAGCGGCGTCATCTCCTCCTTTGATTACGAATGCCAACATTCCACTGCCTCTAGACATCGTTTTATTGGCGATCTCAAAATCCGGGTGGCTTGGTAGTGATGTATGGATTACTTTTTCGATCATATCGTGATTTTCCAATCTCTTTGCTATCTCGGAAGAATTAGATGCATGGATAGGCATTCTAGCATGTAAAGTCCTCATCCCTCTTTCCAGCAGATAACACATGTGAGGGTCTGCTGCTCCTCCGAGGTATATCTTGTTATGGAATATTTCTGCAACAAGTTGTTTCTTACCTGCTACAAATCCTGCAGTTAAATCTGAATGTCCGCCAAGATATTTTGTCCCCGAATGAAGAACTATGTCGAATCCCATTTCAATTGGATTGCAAGACCATGGAGATACGAATGTGTTATCAACAACAGAGATTAATCCGTTCTCTTTGGCTATGTTCGCCATTGCAGAGAGGTCGCAAACCTTGAGAGTTGGATTGGTCATTGTCTCCACATAGAGAACTTTTGTGTTCTCCTGAATTGCCTGCTCGTAACTTGAAGGGTCTCTTATATCTGCCATAGTGACTTCGATTCCCATTCTTGGCAATATGTCTGTAAGTAGCGCATAGGTGCCTCCATAACAGTCCGGAGTTGCTACAATATGATCTCCTTTGGATAATAACGTTAGTAGAGTTGTTGAAATCGCTGCCATGCCACTAGAAAATACCTCTGCATCTTCAGCCCCTTCTAATGCTGCAAGTTTTGCTGACACAACTTCTGAGTTAATGCTGGAAATTCTTGAATATACTACACTGTGATGCAGTCCTTCTGCCCATCCCTTGTATTTTTCATCAGTAAGCCTGTAAGTTGACGATAAAAAGATTGGAGTCGATGCCGCTCCCTCAATTTCCACCATGCCAGAATGTATGGCCTTTGTCGCGAACTGTTTGTCGGTATTGTTGTCCACCATATACCTCGGAATATGTATTAGCAGATAAGGACATTGAAATATCTCAATGCTCAATATGGCAAAATATTCCCAAGATTGGTTGTGTTAACATGTTTAAAATTCGCTTCGAGAATTGCCCCATATCCTATCCGTTAATTGCAAGAATAAAGCTACTACTGGCCCTATCAAAATTGCAAAAATAATTGTGCCGATGCCAAATACTCCTCCAAGTTTCCAACCGATTAATAGTGCTATTATCTCGATTGTTGTTCTGACTCTACCAATTGGAATATTAGTAATTCTTTGTAGTCCTGTCATCCATCCATCACGTGGCCCAGGCCCTAGGTTTGCAGTCAAATAAAAACCGCTGCCTATGCCGACTAATATTGTTCCGAATAATACTTGAATTAACTGATAAATTTGTTCTTCGGGGTGTGGGAGATATGGTTCCATAACATCAATTGCTGCAGCAATTAATATTGCATTCAGAATGGTTCCTATTCCTGGCTTTTCTCTTAAGGGAATCCACAAAAAAAGGACTACTACGCTAATAAAAAATGTTGCTTGACCTATTGTCCAATTAAATTGAATCCCAATTCCTTGCGCTAAAACTGTCCAAGGGGCTACGCCAAGTCCTGCTGCAATTATTACTGCATCTCCTGTTCCAAATATCCACAAGCCGATTATTAGTATTACTAAAGTATTAAATTTAGGTTTAGTAGACATCGGGTCAGGAGAACTCCAAGTAGTTGTGGGCACCTTTTTTGCCAATTTGAAAAATTTAGATTCGGACAAAAATTACTCACCTTTAACCCATTGAGAATAATCAGCAGTAGACTCAACAGACCAAAATAATATTTCGGGAACGTCATAGGGATGTTCTAATTTTATCTTATCAATCAATTGATTTACCTTTGATTTGGTAGTTTTGAGATTTATTGACCATTCTGATTCGCTCTTGATTTCTCCATCCCATCGATATACTGATCTGCCTTTACTTATTTGTACGCAAGCAGTGAGATTTGTATCTAATATTGACTGAACCCAAATTCCCACTTCTGCGTCATTTAAGTCTCCGCTAAGCGTTGTTTGAACTATGAATAGCATGTCATCCATGACTAATGCTAGGCGGGTTTCCAATATAGCCTATGGCATATATTCAATGCCTGTGTATGCTTCCGAAGTTCTGGCGATAAGATGGGCGTATGGGAAAAACCTATTGATTCAGGCGAAATTCCTGACTCCAATACTCATTTTGATGTTATTGTTGTTGGGGGCGGTCCTGGAGGTTCGGCGGCTGCCGCTTACAACGCTTTGAATGGTTGTAAAGTCCTATTATTAGAAAGAGATATTTGGCCTAGAGATAAAATCTGCGGAGATGCAGTGGGAGGTAAATCTCTATCTCATGTTAAAGAATTAGGAGTTCTTGATATGATCGAGTCTACTCCACATTATGTCGTAGATTCTATTGTTTTCGGTAGTGCAAATGGTTCAGAAGTTAGAGTTATGCTCCCAAAGGAATCATATGAAAAAATGGGTTTACAATCAGGATATGCCTTACCTAGAATGCAATTTGACTATATGATGTTTCAAAGAGGCCAGGAGATAGTAAGGGAGAATGGGGGTTCAGTTATACAGGGTTTCTCTGTGCATGAGATAATATTCGAAAAAGAAAATGGAACCCACAAAATAAAGGGAATAAAGGGTAGTGTAGGAGGCAGGAGAGCAGGTAACGATGAGTTGACTTTTACCTCTGCAGTCACTATTGGAGCTGGTGGTTACAATTGTCCAGTCTCAAAAGTAATTACAGAATTACATAATGAGCCTCATAGAGACGATGATCACTTCTGTGGAGGATATCGAGAATATTGGGATGACGTTGGAGGATTGGGCGGAGAAGAAGGACCTATTGAAATACACTTTATTGATGAAGTTCTGCCTGGTTATTTCTGGCTTTTTCCAGTACAGGGAAATAGAGTTAATGTTGGAATTGGTATGTTAATTTCAGAGCATAGAAAACTAAAGGGGGATAGGAAGAAATCTCTTAAAAAAATACAAAAATGGGTTATAGAAGAGCATCCTCGCTTCAAGAAGAGGTTTGCTAATGCAACATTGGTTCCAGGTTCTCAAAAGGGGTGGCAATTACCATTTGGTTCGCCTAGAAAAAATGCTCCATCATATCAACCAAGGAGAACAGCAATGGCGGGCGCCATGTGTGTAGGAGATTCGGCAAGTTTAGTTGATCCATTTAGTGGAGAAGGAATAGGTAATGCATTATTATCGGCAAAAATGACTTCGAAGCATTTCGACAAAAATCTACATGCCGATGGTTTTACAGAAGAGTGTGCTACAGAATATATGATTGATTTATGGGATACTTTAGGTTCGGAATTGAAGAATTCAAAAACTTTGCAAAAAGTTATGAAATGGAAAATGCTTACTAATTGGTTTGTTAAAAAGGCGTCAAAAAAAGAAGAAATAGGGAAAATGATGTCGGAAATGATTGCTAGTAAAGAAACGCAAAAAATGTTGTGGAGTCCTTGGTTTTTGATGAAGACATTGTTGTTGCCATGAGGTCGATTCTATGGAAAAATTAGCCAAAAATTTAGATGGAATTGAAGCCGTCTTTTTAGATTTAGATGGAACAATTTACATGGGAGAGAATCTAATAGAAGGGGCTGTGGATTTCTTAAATAGGATAGAGAAAAAAGGGATTCGAAGATTCTTTTTATCAAACAATTCAAGTAAATCGGTAAAGCAATATCTATCTAAATTAGAGAATTTAGGAGTTCCTGCAAATGAAGAAGACATATTATTATCCACTCATGATTTGTTAGCATGGCTTTCGTCGAATAATATTTCTGAAACATATCTAGTAGGTACTGTTGGTATGAAAGAAATGTTAGAATCGGCAGGAGTAAATACTTCCTCTGACAATCCTCAATATGTTGTTTTAGGTTATGATACTGAAATAACATATCAGAAATTGACTGATGCTTCAATTAATTTACATAAAGGCGTACCTTTGGTTGTCAGCCATCCAGACATTGTTTGTCCATCGCCAAATGGAGGCTTGCCTGACACCGGAGCATATATTGCATTATTTGAGGCGACCACTGGCGTGAAACCTGAACATATTTGTGGGAAGCCAAATCCGGGAATGATATTGCACAAAATACACGAATTGGGTATTGAACCAAAGAATTGTGCAATGGTAGGCGATAGGCTCTACACAGATATGGAAATGGCTGAAAGATCGGGTGTTCATGGTATTCTGGTCTTATCTGGAGAAGCGACTTTAGAAGATGCTAATGAAGCAAATCAAACACCTAGTTTGATTGTTGAATCGGTAGCTGAATTGTGTTAAAAATAAATTTTAATTCTTCTTTAAAAAATTTTGTTGAATCTGGCACTACTCTTGTTTTAATAATAAAAGTCATTCGGACGCTCGTATGGAAGGAGCCACTGACCCATCGGTTTTAGAAGATAGGGTATACTACAAAATTGGTGGTTTCGTTTATGATAATGCCAAAGTCGTATTAATTGCAACTTTGATCTTAGGAGTAAGCCTTGCTGGATTAATTACTTTGGAGCCGAAGTATATCGAAGGTTTCGGAGAAGGCGATTTAGAATCTGTTTATGGTTGGGAGGCCATTGCAACCGGATTTTCTGATGAAAATGAAACCTCTTACGAGGTGTTTTATGTCTTATTCTATCATCCAACGGGAAACTCTAGTGATGTTGAGATTAGGGCTTCAATGGAAGAAACGGTAAAAGTTTTTCAGACTAATGAATATGTTTCAATAGATTATCCTTGGTTTACTAATGAAGCAAATAAGTCAAAATTGATTAGTACAACTGATGAGTCTTGGTCTAGGATAAGATTGCAAGTGAATTTAGACAGAGAAGAGTCAAAAATTCTGTTAAAGGAAACTATTGACGATATAGAGTTGCCCGAAAATGCACCTGATGGAATGGAAAAATGGGTAACTGGAAATCTGGCTATTGATGTTGTATTTGACTTAACTCTCGAAGAAGAATTAATCAAAGCGGAATTGATTTCTGCTCCTCTCACATTACTGATCTTGCTACTAGTGTTTGGAAGTCTTGTTGCTGCTGGATTGCCCGTTTTAACTGGAGTATACACAGTGATTGCTGCTGTTGGCGTTGTTACAGGTTTAACTTATATCTTTGATGATATTACTACTTATGCAAACAATATTGTTTCATTGTTAGGTATTGGCCTAAGTGTAGATTATTCATTATTCATAGTTAATAGATTCAGAGAAGAGTTGCGAAAGGGCAGAGATCATAAAACAGCTATTGCAATGACTAGTGCAACAGCTGGAAGGGCTATTTTCTTCTCTGCAATGACTGTGATGGTTGGACTGATGGGAATGTTGTTTTTCGAAAATACAGGTTTGCCGTCATTAGGTTGGGGAGGCATATGTGCCACTCTTGTTGCTCTTATTTCATCAGTATTACTTTTACCAGCAATATTGTCCCTATTAGGGGATAGGATAAATTCATTGAAGGTTCCATTCTCAATGGGTGATGTTGACAAAGAAGATGGTTTTTGGTCATGGATTGCTGAAAGTGTAATGAAGCGCCCGTTATCCGTACTGGTACCTGCAGTCATGGTTCTCTTAATTGCTGGTTCTCCTTTTCTTCAAGCAGATTGGGGTATAGTTACTTACAAGTCTTTGAGTCCGGATGATGAGGCAAGAAATGGTTTGGAATTGACGGATGTTTATTGGCCTGAAAATGTAGGAAATACTGCCCAAGTTGTATTTGAAATTGAAGAAGGTATTGATCCCTTTTCAGAAGAAAATATTCGTAGTTTATATGATTTTTCAAAAGAAATCATGCAGATTGAGCATACTAGTTACGTGTATACATACGCTCACTTTGATTCTTCAATGAGTCAAAATGATGTAATTGCTTTTTGGGATGATTCTGAAGATGAGAATTTGACAGCAGAGGAGTCTTATATTTTGGAATTGCAGAGAAAATACCACATTGAAAGTTCTGTCGGCGATAATGTTGTTTTAGTGATTGTTGGAATAGAAGGTGAGCAATCTAGTAAAGAATCTAGAGGAGTTGTGAATAGTATTCGAGCTCTTGAAAGTAAGAATACTCAATTTGAATCTCAAAGTGTTGTCCATGTAGCAGGCATTGCAGCGTACAATCAAGATGTTTTGGATGCGGTGTCGGAAAATATGCCAATGGCACTATTATTTATTCTGGTTTCAAGTTATATCTTGATTTTCTTACAAGTTAGATCTGTGATTTTACCGCTAAAGGCACTAGTGATGAATGTATTATCAGTAAGTGCCTCGTTTGGGGTTTTAGTTTGGATTTTTCAAGAAGGGAATGGTGCCGAATTACTAAATTTCACGCCCCAGCCTATTGACCCCACTACGCCTGTAATGATTTTTGCAATTTTATTTGGGTTGAGCATGGATTATGAAGTTTTGATGTTGTCGAGGATACATGAAGAATGGGAACGTACAAAAAATAATACAAAGGCTGTTGCTGTTGGGTTACAAAAGAGTGGGCGAATAATTACGTCTGCAGCTTTAGTAATGATTACTGTGTTTTCTGCCTTTGGTATTTCTTCAGTTGTTATAATGAAACAATTTGGTTTTATGCTTGCATTGGGTGTTGCTGTAGACGCTAGTATTGTTAGAGCGTTAGTTGTACCTTCTACGATGCGATTAATGGGCGAAATAAATTGGTGGGCTCCAAGTTGGTTGTTGAAAAATGATTCTAATGAAGAAGAATGATTCGCTAAATCGAAATGCAATAACTTGGACGGAGCTGTATGGCCAAGGAATGCGTAGTTGTTACGGGCGCTAGTGGGTACATTGGAAGTCACATTGTAGCAAATCTATTATTGAAAGGAAAAAAGGTCAGAGCTACTGTTAGAGATTCTCAAGATCAGGAGCGAGTTTTGCATCTAAAAGATATGAAAATTTCAGAAGGTGGTTCATTAGAAATTGTCGAAATGGACTTATTTGACGAGGAGAGTGTTGATCGAGCAATATACGGAGCCACTGATGTAATTCATACTGCTGCTGTAGTAATCGTAAGGTCTAGAAACCCGCAAGAGAAAATTGTTGATCCTAGTGTGATTGGTACAAAAAATATTATTTCTGCAATAGAAAAAAGTGGCACCGTCGAAAGATTTGTGCATACTTCTTCAACTGCAGCGATTCGTCCCGAGGTATGGGAAGATGGTCAAATCTTGACCACAGAAACATTTGCAAAAGATGCTACTTTGGAGTTGAATCCTTACGGATTAGCAAAATATAGTGCTGAAATGATTGTTAGGGACTGGCATAATGAAAATAACGGTGTGAAAAAACCAAGAATGGTTACAATTCATCCTTGTATGGTATTTGGCCCTCCTCTTTCTCCTAGACATTTGAAAGGTTCTCTATCAATAATTATGATGTTAGTAAATAGAGAATTGCCATTATTGTTACCCATGCAAATTAGCATAGTTGATGTTAGAGATGTTGCGGAAGCCCATGTAAGAGCTTTGAGTATGGGAGAAAATGGTGGAAGATATCTAACAGTTGCTGGTGAAATGATGTGGAGCGATATTTCTAAAATTCTCAAAAGAAAATATCCCAAAAGAAGATGGCCTTTCAGACAATTGCCTTACTACTTTGCACTAATAGTGTGCGCATTCCATCCAAGAGTTAGTATTTCTTGGGCGAAAAGGCATTTGAAGAATAAATTATATTGGGATGCTTCTCCTGCTGAAAAAGACCTGGGGATGAAATGGAAATCTATTGATCAAACATTAATTGATACTATTCCAAATATTATAAACAATAATTGGGATAAATAAACCACACACTAATACTGTTTATGTTTTATGCTATTGTAAATTCGGAAGTGTATGCGCACTCTGGCATTCATTGCTTGTTTACTCATGATTGTGCCTACATTATCCGGTTGCTTTGCAGGAGAAACAAAAGATGTCGTTGAAGAAGAAGGGCCATTTGTATTTGCGGAAGGAGATATTTCATCAACTACTTGGTATCATTTTCCCGGCACTGTTTCTAGCCCTAATGCAGTAGACGCTACTAATCCAGTGGCAGTTTTAAATGCCAATATTACCATGGATTTGTCTGGAAATAATATTCCATTCTACGCTACTGCAACTTATTATGGCACTGGATGGGATACTTTTGAGCCAACCTTGGGGATTACTTCTTCAGGAGCCATTTTCTTCACTAATTATAATGGATTGGGAGATGGTACGCACATAATAAGATCAACAGATCAAGGTCAGACTTGGGAAGATGTTGGCCCATTTGGAATGAGTGATGATCAAGGTCAAACACCAAATTCAAACGATCCGTATCTTTATGTTGATAAATTCAATGATAAATTAGTTAAATTTGATATGCATGCTTTGACTGCCATGTTTGTTGAATATTCTGATGATGATGGTGAAACATGGAGTACTCCATTCCCAGTAGAAGGGTATTATGCGCCTCAAGACCATCAGAGCATTGCATCTATGCCACACTCAAATGCAATAGTTGGAGACGTAGTATATGTCTACTGCATCAATACTGGTTCACCTGCTGCTGGCGCACAGTGTTCAAGATCATTAGATGGTGGCCATACATGGGATGCTCAACAAATAGGATATCCTACTGAAAGTTTCGGAAATCAATGTTCGGGACTTCATGGGCACGTTGCTGGCGGTTCAGATGGTTCAATCTACAGAGGTAATCCTTCATGTGAAGGGCCGGCTGTTTACGCTTCTCATGATGGGGGCTATACTTGGAGCGAACATACTATCACTACAGAAGTTGGGATGCAACAAGGTTGGCATTCTCATGAAGTCGCTACTGCTGTAGATGAGGCAGGTAATGTTCATGCTACTTGGATTTCCACAGATCAAATGATTTGGTATGCTAATTCTCCGGACAAGGGAGTTACTTGGAACTCTCCTTTGATGGTCGCAGCCCCTGGGATAAAAGAAACGGGTTTTCCCACAATTTTTGCTGGAGATGATGGTAAAGTTGTTATCGGATATATTGGAGAAATGAATGATGTTAGTGCAAATAATACCACAAGTGGTGGTGTTGGTTGGGGCGGATATATGGCAATAATGACTGATTCATTCGCAGAGCATCCATTGATTACAAGTGTAGCTGTAAATTTGCCTGCGGACCCATTGGATATTACTTCGGATTGCGGCAATGTTCGTTGTGGAGGGTTCGGAGATTTTATCGATGTCGAAATTGATGATGAGGGTAGGCCTTGGATTGCTCTAGCTCATAATGCCGCTGGTTTCGAAGAGGCAATAATTGGTACATTCACAAATGGCCCTGCTCTTTACGGAGATTTAGTTAATCTTCCCGAATTGCCAATTGGTGGCAATTCCACATTAAAGATGTCATGATAGTTTGGCCGTTATTGTGATGTATGTAATGTATTTACGAAGAGGTATGCGTGCAATCGCCGGTTGTATGGTCTTGCTGTTTTTGGCCCCGATGATTGCTGGCTGTTTTGCTGGAAATTCAGTAGATGAAGTAAAAGAATATAGTCCATTTGATGACTTGTGTCCAAATGGTATTGCCAATAATACTTGGTATCATTATCCGGGAGCTGTTGATGCTTTGGTTGCTCCGCACGTAATTAATGGGACTTCGATTCTGGAAGGAGAGAATATCCCTATATGTACCGAAGGGACGTATTATGGAATTGGTTTTTCGACTTTTGAGCCTACAATAGGGATTACCTCGGCAGATAACTTGTACATGACTAGTTGGGGTAACGGCCCAGGTGGCTCTACTGCAATTATCAGGTGTACCGATATGATTGAGATGGTTGATGTCTCTTCATATTCTTGTGAAAATACATATCAGGGTGCTGTCGCTAATAGTAATGATCCGTACGTATATGTAGATAGATGGACTGATAGAATAATGAAATTCGATATGCATGCATTGGCAGGAATGACTGTTGAATGGTCAGACGATGAGGGAGAGACATGGGGGCCATTTGGACTGGCTTCATTTGCGACTGGGTATTCAGTTCAAGACCATCAAACCATTGCCTCTTCGCCATATAATGCAGTATTGCATGAAACTACATGGGTGTTCTGTGTCAATGGAAATTGGCAGTCACCTCTTTGTTCGACAAGTAATGATGGAGGGCTTACATGGGGGCCAGAGGTCCCAGGAGCTCCGGCTAATTGTAACAGCGGAGGTTTGACAGGCCACATGGTAGGTGCAAATGATGGGAACTTCTACAGAGGTAACCCTAGTTGTGATGGCGAAGGTTATTCAATTTACAGAAGTACTAACGGCGGCCTGACTTGGACAGAGCATGAGCTCCCTACAGACGTCACTGGAATGGCAGATACTTGGAATTTTGAAGAAGCACAAGTATATCCAGATGAAGATGACAATTTGCATGCAATGTGGATGGGCGCAGATGATTTGCCCTACTATTCCTATTCTTTCGATAAGGGAGACTCGTGGAGTGATCCGTTGATGGTTGCCCCCCCTGGGCTAAATGGCACTGGTTTTCCGGCTGTTGCAGCTGGAGATAGTGGCAGAGTTGCTTTCGCATATCTTGGAGATACTGGAGGAAATACTTGGAACGGATACATCTCAATAATGACTGATTCATTTAGTGAAACACCGCTAATAACTACAGTTCAAGTAAATGAGTTTGGAGATCCTTTGAGTTTAGAGACAGATTGTGGATACAATAGGTGTGGCGGATTTGGAGATTTCATTGATATCCTTGTTGACAATCATGGAAGGCCTTGGTTCGGACTTTCGCATAACATTGGAAATAATCTTCAAGATGAGGGGATTTATGGGACTACAATGATGGGGCCAAGTCTCAGAGGCTCTACCGTTCCATTGAATGTTTTACCGGAAGGTGGACCTCAAACATTAGCTTGATTCAGAAATCATTGGACCAAATATCAATTCCTTGTAGAATAAAGCCTCCGGCAAATATCAACATTGCGACTCCGCAGAAAGATAAAGCAAGTTTGTAGTTTTTAGCAGAAATGTTGCCACGTGTTTTATCGAATAAATAAGCAATAAAGGTCTTCACCAAAATTATTGAGATTAAGAAAGATAAGGCATAGGCTATGGGGGCTAAAGGCTCTTTTTCCGCTGCCGAAGCCATCAATGGACCACCTATTAAAAACCAAAAAACGTAAACATTTGGATTCAATAAATTGACTAGGAGGCCTCTCCGAAATGCCCCCTTAGCATCTGTGAGTAATTCGTCGCCAATTGGTGGCTCTATAGAAAAACAATCAATTCCCATCTTAATTAGAAAAAGCCCTCCAATGATTGAAATTGTAAATAATGCAAACGGTTGTGTTGCAAACCATGCAGCCGCAAATAGACTAATTATCACTAAAGGGCCATCTGTAAATATTGGAGCGGCGGCAGTCCATGCTCCGGCCCTAAGTCCTCCTGAGAGTGTCTCTTTGATTACCATTGTAAGTAATGGCCCTGGTTTTATTCCTTCAACAAAACCTAGCGTAATACCGGCTAAAGTCAACCCTAATATTAGATCTATTTCCATCTTATCATCTTCTAGATGCCAGTTTGGCAAGAAGGTGGAGGATCTCAATGTATAACCAAATTAAAGTCACCATCAACCCAAACGCTGCTCTCCATTCTAATTGCTTGGGAGCTCCTCTCTGGACTCCTTTCTCAATAAAATCAAAATCTGCTACTAAAAAAAGAGATGCTATTCCAATTACAAAAAGTGAAAATCCTATTCCTACCGGCCCGTTCCCATGGATTAAGGGGACTTGGAAACCAAAAAAGAAACCGATAAATGATATTAGATATATTACAAGGATTGCACCTAATGACGAATATACTGCAATTGCAAGGTTTCTATCCCAAGAAATCAATCCGGCTCTGTATATGCTTAACATTGAGCCTAAAATGATGAATGTTATTGCGGCTGCTATTATTCCTAATCCAGGCATATCCACTTGAATTTCTACAAAATATGTGAAGCCCCCTAATGCAATACCCTCAAATCCGGCGTAAGCACATATCAAAACAGGATTGGTTGATTTGGAAAAAATTACTATCATTCCTAGAATGAAACCCCCTAAAAAACCTATAACAAAAAGTGGGGGGAAATATGCATAAGTTGCTATTGCTAGAGTGGCTGTTATAATCAAGAGTATTCCAGTTTTTTCTACAGTGCCTTCCATTGTCATCAAATTAGAGTTTTCGTCCCACCATGAGGCTTCGCGATAATTCGATTTGTCAAAAGTCGAATCTGAAAGTGTGGGGTTTCCTGAACGGTACATCATTACGCCTCAGAGGGTAGCCCTACTCAAATCTTAGCCCTGCGGATACTAATCTAGAAGTTCTTTGAGATGTAATCCTGTATAGCTGCCCTTTACTTTGACGATTTCTTCGGGAGGGCCTTCTGCCACTATAAGTCCACCTAATTCTCCGCCTTCCGGGCCAAGATCAATTACCCAGTCTGCACATTTAACCACGTCTAAGTGATGTTCTATTACAATTACAGTGTGCCCATTTCTTCGTAGGCGGAGCATTACTTCTGTTAGCTGATGAACATCGAACATAGAAAGGCCGGTAGTAGGTTCGTCTAAGATATACACTGTATGACT
>Ga0208130_1001050_pt1 | contig 13576 bp, 13 predicted proteins | sample ETNtaG_31_FD_185771 | JGI IMG/M metagenome (GOLD analysis project Ga0208130, IMG submission 185771) | Marine microbial and viral communities from oxygen minimum zone, Eastern Pacific Ocean - ETNP201310SV78 (SPAdes) (version 2) | ecosystem: Environmental > Aquatic > Marine > Oceanic ...
AATTTTACTTATAACCCCTGAATTATTTATTGTTGGATTTTCTCTAATAATACTTTTATCTGACCTTATATTTGGAAGTAAATTTAGATCCTCTGACATTGCTTCTCTAGGAATATTAGCCTCATTAATTATTACAATATTATTATTTTCAGGAGTAATAAAAATTAATGATATTTCAAGTATTTCAATCCTAAATATTATTTCTGTTGATAAATATTCATTACTACTCAAAATAGTCGTTTTATTACTTTCATTATCAATTTCAACTGTAGGAAAAGAAGTGATAAGTGACACTTTAAAGTTGCGCTCAGAATTCTGGACCTTATTTATGATTTCTCTTGCTGGAATGATGATGTTGACATCAGTTACAGAAATGATTACTGCATGGGTAGCATTAGAGCTTACATCATTACCTCTTATTGGAATGCTTTCTTTAAATAAAAAGAGATATTCATTAGAAATTTCATTTAAATACTTAATTCTTAGCGCAACAAGTTCAGCAATAATATTGATGGGCATATCTCAGCTATATGGATTGTCAGGTTCAACATTTTTTAACGACATAATGCCACTAAAAGATGCTTTTGGTGGAAAATTTATTTTCGAAGATTCAACACAATTACTAATTATATTTTCACTAATTTTAATAATATCTGGATTTTCATTTAAGATTGCATCATTTCCATTCTTTACTTGGGTTCCAGATGTATATCAAGGATCGCCCTCCTTAGTTACTTTATACTTATCTGTTGTAAGCAAAATAGCAGGTTTTTCAATATTAATTAGATTTTTATTTGAGTCGGTTAATATTGAGGTTTATTCAAACATATCGCTATTCATTGCAATTATTTCTTCGATATCTATGTTCTATGGAAATATTATGGCATTAAGGCAAAATGATTTAAAAAGACTTTTTGCATATAGCACCATTGCACATGCAGGATATATCTTAATTGGGATAGCATCATTACAAGTAAATGATGCAAGTTTTTCAGGTATAAATTCTACAGTATTTTATTTAATTGCTTATGGTATTACTAATTTAACTGCATTCCTGAGTATGATCTCATTATCAAGGTATGTAGATTCATATAATATGTTAGATTTCAAAGGAATTGGAAGCGCTCAAAGATATCAGTCAATAATATTTTCAATTTCTCTAATTTCGTTATTAGGCATCCCAGCAACTGTTGGATTTATGGGCAAAGCATTTATATTTAGTGGTGCTATATCTAATGATTATTTTTGGCTGGCATCATTTGGAATAATTAATTCATTAATTTCTGCCTACTACTACATGAAAGTAATTAAAATTATATTTGTTGAAAAGAGTGATAAACCATTTCCTGAAATTACCTTCCCTAGATTGAAAGTCATTACAACAATTGGCGCAATACTTATTATAGTTTTAGGGTTGGCTCCAGTAGCATTATTGAGTATAGTTGAAAGCGCTTTAAATACAATTATATAAAATGGAAAAATTTTACAAGCCAAATACAATTGCAATTTTGTTTAATGAAAAATTAAATGAATCTGAAAATTTAGCAAATAAAATAAAAAACGATATTAGCGATGATTTTGAAGTATTTGTTCAAAGCGTTGCTGTTGCTCTTAACAATAATTTACCTTCAAACCCAGACCTTTTAATATCTATTGGTGGGGATGGCACTATTCTTAGATGTGCAAAAGTGCTAAATGGTACCAACTGTCCAATTCTTGGTATAAATATGGGTAATCTTGGATTTTTATGTGAGATTGAATCTAGTGATGTTGATTCAAAACTACAAAAATATTTGAGTGGTGAGGCAGTTATAGAAACTAGAAATAAATTGAAAATAAATCTAGTTAGTTCAAATTCAAAAAAAGAATATTCTGCTTTAAATGATCTTGTTGTTTCAAGAGGTTCAAAAATTAGAGTAGTTAATGTTGAAGCATTAATAAACGGAAATCATTTTGCAACATACAAAGGTGATGGAATAGTAATATCCACTGCAACTGGCTCAACAGCTTATTCATTGTCTTTGGGGGGAGCAATTTTATCCCCATCAAGCAACAATATGATAATGAAGCCAATAGCTGCACATACAAGTTTGATGGGTGGCCTTGTAATTGAGAAAGACGTAGTTATTACACTTAAGGCATCATCAAATGAAGACTTATCAATTAGTGTTGATGGATTTATAGATAATAAGATAGAAGATTTTGATCAAATCGATGTTGAGATTGACAGTGAAAATAAGGCATTTTTTTTAAGATCAGAAAATTTTGAAAATTTATATTGGAGTTCATTGGCTCAAAAACTAGATTTAAGAAAAGGGGACTCAATAAGTGGATAAAAATAATCTTATTGAAAGATCTAGTTCTCAAATTATTCATCGTGGTGACTATATTAATCTTAGAAAAGACAGTTTAACCAAAAATGGGAATATTATTGCAGAAAGGGATGTTGTTGAGCATGTAGGATCAATAGTTGCAGTGCCATATGAAATTATAAATGGTGAAATATATTTTTATTTAGTCAAGCAATGGAGAAATCCGGTTGAAGAATGGTTAATAGAATTTCCAGCAGGGACATTAAATGAAAATGAAGATCATGAAATTGCTGTTATTAGAGAGCTTCAGGAAGAAATTGGCATGATTCCAAAAAGTATAAATTATTGGTCTTATTTTTATGTAGCTCCAGGTTGGTGTGACGAAAAAATTCATTGTTATTTTGCAGGCAATTTAGAAAAATCTAAACTTGAAGAGGATATCGACGAAGAAATTGAGGTTATAAAAATAACTTACGATGAAATGGTTAAAAAGATTAAGAACTCTGAAATTATTGATTTGAAGACAATATCAGCTTTCAACGTCTTTGATAATTTTTTCAAAAATGATTTACTAGAATTTAACAATTAATGAATTATTTTAACCAAAAAATGCTAAAATAGAATAAGAAAGATAACAAAATTATGAGTAAACACGATTTATTAATTATAGGAGCTGGTTTAGCTGGATTAAGAGCAGCTGTTGAAGGCGTTAGACAAGGCCTTAACGTTGCAGTTATAACTAAAGTTCATCCAGTTAGAAGTCATTCAAATGCAGCCCAAGGTGGTATAAACGCTGCTTTAACTGACAGAGGAGATGATTGGAGAGATCATGCATTCTCTACAATCAAAGGAAGTGATTACTTAGCTGATCAAGATGCAGTAGAAGTTATGTGTAGAGAAGCAGGTGACGCAATCATTGAACTTGAAAATATGGGTGTTATTTTCAGTAGAGACGATGAAGGTAAATTGGGAACAAGAGCCTTCGGTGGACAAAAAAAAGCAAGAACATACTTTGTTGGTGCAATTACTGGTAGTGCATTATTACACGTTTTATACGAACAATCAGTAAAATATAATTTACACATTTATGAAGAGTGGTTTGTCACAAAATTAATTAAAGAAGATGGTCGAATAGCTGGAGCTATTGCATTTGACATTAAAACAGGACAAATGGAAATGATAAGTGCTAAAGCTGTTGTTCTAGCTACTGGTGGGGCTGGAAGAGTTTTTGAGCCTTCAACTAATGCTTTGATTTGCACTGGAGACGGATTAAGTCTTGCAATGCAAGCTGGAGTCCCTTTAATGGATACTGAAATGATTCAATATCATCCTACAACTTTAGCCGGCAACGGAATATTATTATCTGAAGCTGCAAGGGGAGACGGTGCTTATTTAATTAACTCTGAAGGTGAAAGATTTATGGAAAAATATGCTCCTGAGTATATGGAGCTAGCATCACGAGACGTTGTTTCTCGTGCTGAACAAACTGAAATTGATGAGGGCAGGGGTGTAGATGGATGTGTCTTTCTTGATTTAAGGCACCTAGGCAAGAAATTTATTGAAGATAGATTAGGTTATTTACAAGAAGTTGCACTTGAATTTAGAGGAATAGATTTATCCGAAAAGCCTATACCTATAAAACCCGGAATGCATTATATAATGGGTGGAATCAAAACTGACTTGAATGGAGCTACAAATGTTCCTGGACTCTATGCTGCTGGTGAATGCGCTAATGTAAGTGTTCATGGCGCTAATAGACTAGGAGCAAACTCTCTTCTTGATACAATTGTGTTTGGAAGAAGGTCTGCTATTGAGAGCGTTGAATATATCAAATCTGTAAAAGATGTTGAAATTGATTCTAAAGAATTATCAAAAGAAAAATCTCGTATTCAGTCAATTTTAGACAGGCCAAAAGGAATGAGATCTGCTGAATTAAGAGATAAAATGGGCTCAACAATGACAAAGGGCATTGGAGTGTGGAGAGATACTGAAAGTATTAAGTATGCAATTGAAGGCATGAAAAGCATTAGAGGGCAACTGCCAAATGTGTATGTTGAAAATAAAGGTAAAGTTTTTAATACTGACCTTACTTCATATTTAGAATTAGAATTTATGGTTGATGTTGCTGAATCAATTTGCCAAGGTGCAAATGCTAGATTTGAAAGCAGGGGGGCACATTTTAGAACTGATGTTACTACCAGAAATGATAAGGACTGGTTAAAACACACTATTGTTGAATATAATGGAGAAGAATTAAATACAACCAGTGAAGATGTAACTATAACTGACTGGGAACCTACTGAAAGAGTATATTAATTGGAAGCCTTAATTAAAGTTAAGAGATACAACCCTGAAGAGAGTGAAGAAACTTATTTTCAAGATTATTCTATTGATGTTGCTGAAGACTCAACTATATTAGACAGTTTAATTAAAATTAGAGAAGAACAAGATGGAACTCTCAGTTTAAGGTGCTCATGTAGAGCTTCGATTTGTGGATCATGTTCCATGAGAGTAAATGGATCTGCAAAGTTAGTTTGCAAAACAAGAGTTAAAGAAATATCTCCAGATGGTGAAGCTATCACCATTGAGCCAATGGGTAATTTTAAAGTTATTAAAGACCTCGTTACTGAGATGGATTCTTTTTGGTCAAAAATGAAAAGTGTTGATCCATATGTAAAAACTTCTTTCGAACCTGAAGCTGAGCACATAGCATCTAATGAAAGTATGACCCATCTTTTAGGAGTTATGAATTGTATAATGTGTGGAGCGTGTGTATCTGAATGTACTGCAATGGAAGTTGATCCAACTTTTACTGGACCTGCTGCTCTTGCGAAAGCTTACAGATTTGTAGCTGACCCAAGAGATGAAGAAGCTAACTCACGTCTTGGAAAATTAAATGAAAATACTGGTGTTTGGGACTGTACAAGATGTTTAGCTTGTGTTGAAGTATGCCCTAAAGATGTTGCTCCAATGGAAAGAATAGTTAAAATGAGAGATTTGGCTATTGAAGAAGGTTATACTAATACAAGTGGTTACAGACACACTGAAAGCTTTAATGATTCAATTAAAAAACATGGTAGGTTAGACGAAACTAGATTGGCACTTGAGAGTACAGGCCTGCTTAATATTTCTGGACTAATAGATTTAGCAAAAATTGGTATTAAGTCACTTATAAGAGGAAAACTTCCTCCGATTCTTCCGCATAGACCTAAAGATATGAAGAAGGTAACATCTATAGCAGAAAGATTGGATAATCAAGGAAAAGAGGAAGAATAATGAAGTTTGCATTCTATCCTGGATGCGTTGCAAGGGGAGCTGCTCCAGAATTATATAAATCAACAATGATGGTGGTTGATAAGCTTGGAATAGAACTTGAAGAGATTGAAAAGGCAGCCTGTACAGGCGCTGGAGTATTACAAGAAAAAAATCAAAAGCTTGGCGATGTACTTAATGTGAGGACGCTTGCACTTGCTGAACAGATGGGCCTGCCTATAATGACAATATGCTCAACTTGCCAAGGTGTTATTTCTCAAGCCAATCATAGAGTAGTTAATGATCAAGATTACTTAGACGAAATTAATGAAGAGCTGGCTAAGGAAGACTTATATTATTCAGGTAAAACTGAAGTTAAACATCTTTTATGGATTTTGCTTGAAGATATAGGTGTTGAGCCTTTACAGAAAATGTTTAACATTGATTTATCCGGATTTAACTTCGCACCATTTTATGGCTGTTACTTAATAAGACCATCAGATGCACTAGGAATGACAAAAAATCCAAAAAGAAAACATTCTCTTGATATTGTAATTGAATCTACAGGAGCTAAATCAACAGATTATGAAGGTAAAACACGGTGTTGTGGATTTCCAATTCTTTTGATCAATCAAAAAAATTCACTCAAAATGGTTGCAAAGCATACAGGTGATGCAAAAGACAATGGTGCAGATGCAATGGTAACCCCTTGCCCATTATGTCATTTAAATCTTGATGGTTATCAATCAAAAGCAAGAAAACAAAATAAAAGAGGCAAAGCTGACTTGCCAATATTACATCTACCTCAATTAATTGGAATGGCGATGGGCTTAGATCCTAAAGAGCTTGGTGTAAATAAACATTTAGTTTCAACGGCAAATTTTATTAAATCTATCAAATCAAAAGTAGCTTAGTCTTAAATAACTTCAGCTAATTAAATTATCATTCCGCCATCAATAATATGGGCAACACCAGTAGTGTATTGGGATTCATCAGATGCTAAATATAAAGCTAAATTAGCTATTTCTTCCGGCTGACCTAACCTACCCATTGGCTGTCTTGCAATGAAGTCCTTTTTTGCTTGTATTGGATCATCTTCCGCATTAATTCTGTCTTGAAGAGAAGGCGATTCTACTGTTGCTGGTGCAATAGCATTACATCTAACTCCTTTTCCGACAAAGTCTTTTGCAACAGACTTAGTAATGCCAATTATTGCAGCCTTGCTTGCAGAATATGAAAATCTATTTACAACACCTGCTAAACTTGATGCCACAGAAGACATATTTATTATTGACCCAGAACCTTTTTCGATCATGTATGGAAGGTAAAGCTTAATAATTTGATACATTGATTTTACGTTTATATCAAATGCTTGATCCCATTGGTTTTCATCACACTCTAAGATAGTTCCTCCATGAACAAAACCTACTCCATTAAAAAGTACATCAACCCCACCCGAGATGTTAAAGATATTTTCAATATCGCTGTATTTTGTTACATCCGCCTGTATTGTTTTCATTCCACTAAGAGTATCTAAAGTTGCTTGATTAATATCGCATGCATAAACTTCAGCTCCGTTTTCTGCAAAAAGTTCAGCAGTTGATCTTCCAATTCCTTGGCCAGCTGCAGTAACTAAAGCTTTTTTGCCTTTAAGTTTCATTTAAGATTGACCTTTCATTACTTCTATTAGTTCTTCTACGGCTCTAGAAGATGCAGTAAGTCCGTCTTTTTCACTTTGACTCAAATTAAGATTAACTATTTCTTCTATACCTGAACTTCCAAGTTTAACTGGAACTCCTGCATAAACACCACTTATTCCATATTCTCCATCAAGCATTGCAGCACATGGAAATACCTCTTTGGTATCAAATATAATTGCATCTACCATTTGAGCTACTGCAGCAGAAGGCGCGTAATAAGCACTTCCTGTTTTTAGATGAGCAACAATTTCAGCTCCACCATCTCTTGTTCTTTGAACAATTTCTTCTAATCTATTTTTTTCAATTAATTCTTCTACTGGGACTCCACCAACTGTGGTTGCTTTAAGTAGTGGAACCATTGAATCCCCATGTCCACCTAATACGTATGCGTCTATGCTGTTCACAGAAACATCTAATTCCTCAGCTAGAAAAGTTCTAAATCTTCCTGTATCTAAAATTCCAGCCATTCCAATAACTCTTTCCTTAGAAAGACCACTTTTTGAAAAACTGTGCTGAACCATTGCATCAAGTGGATTGGAAACAACAATAATTATAGGGTTTTTAGAATACTTCATTATGCTTTCAGTAACTGAACCAACAATATTCATATTAGTTATTAATAAATCATCTCTGCTCATTCCAGGTTTTCTTGCAATTCCAGCAGTGATTACAACAATGTCAGAATCTTTAGATTCTTCATAAGTATTTGTTCCAACAATTTTTGCATCGGATTTTACAATTGGGCCACTTTCTAAAATATCTAGAGCTTTTCCCTGAGGGATTCCTTCTACTACATCAATTAAAACAACATCACTATGACCCTTTTCAAAAATTCTTTGAGCGGTTGTTGCTCCAACGTTTCCTGCACCTACAACTGTAACTTTAGATTTCATTTATTTTTTCCTTTCTTAAGCTCCCCATGGGATAATTTGTTCTTTTAATTTCTTGTATCCATCTAAAAATCCTGGTCTTTCACCAGAATAAATTTCATCAAATTTATTTAAAGCATGGTCTAACCATGAATGAAGTTCTTTATTCTCAGGGTTTGCATCAATGTATGCATCTCTAATTAAAACAAAATGGATTCTTGGATCATAAGGTTGCTTAGTTCCTCCAACCCATTCATCTCCATCTAATAATCTAAGTAGCATTGCATCAGCTGAACCCAATGTCTGCTCATGAATTGGTGGGCCTTCCATTCTATACATTACAGATGTCATATCTCTCCCATTTCCTGTTGTATATCCCATCTTGTTCCATAGATTATTTGTATCAATATCATTACCTAGTTCTTTTGCAACCATTCCTGAATAAGTTCGTAAAGGATCAGATATATCTGCAAGAAGATCAGTAAGCCTGTCTCCGTCTAGATCGGTAGAAAGTACAATAGTATCTTGCTTATTAATAAGATCCCAAACTAATAGTCCATAATTTGTATCTGCTATGTGTTGTTCTATTTTTCCGGACCAATTTTCCATTCCATCTTTAAAATCAGGTGGCAATAATTTGATTATTTTTTCGATACTTTCTCTGTGTTCCTCATATGGATCAACTGCATATTTTCTACCAATTTCAAACTTTGTATCTTTTATTAACCAAGAATGAATCCCGGCATTTATTCCATCTTCCATTGCTTGAGTAGGTTTCATTGCAATTCTTCCCATTGAACCGCTTTCGTTAACCATTTTTAAAAATAGTCTGTTTGCATAAGCCATTTGCACCCCAGGTGAGTTCATTTCTGAATGAATTACACCCGAATCGTCTACATTAAATTTAGGTTTATTTTGAGAATAGGGAAGACAAGGCATACTTCTTACTACTGTTATAGGTCCGTAAGGCCTTACATTACAATAAACTCCAGCCTGCGTTCTTAAATGAGCGTTTCCAGATTTTCCCATCACAACAACTTTGTTGCCATTACCATCATTTACATATGCATCACCTGCAGTAGACCATTTAATTGAAGTTGCAGGAATATTTCCAAACCAAGCCAGTGCCTCTAGTTTTGTGTCATGTCTAAATTGTGACCACATAGGAACCGCATAAAAAGGTAGCCCTAAAATATCAATTGCAGCAATTGTTCCAAGTAGGGCATATGCATCAGTAAGTGAGTGAGCTATAGGATTAATATTCCCATCATGATTCCCGCCTTCCCATACTACTGCTTCAGGGTACCCATTGGGTTTAATATCTGAATCTCGGTATAAATTAGATAACTCTTCAAATAAATTTCCGCCATCAGCTTCTGTCTTTGCTATTTTAAGCAAGTCAATCATTTAGTTATCCTTTCAATTTAAAGAGGAATATTTCCGTGTTTTTTTGGAATATTTTGATCTGTTTTATTTTCAAGCATATTTAGGCTTTTTAAAATTAAATCTCTTGTTTCAGAAGGTTTGATTACGTCATCTAAAAAACCTTTTTCAGCTGCAACAAATGGGTTAGCAAACTTATCTCTATAGTTTTGAAGAAGTTCTGCTTTTTTCTCATCTTTATTTTCAGCAGCAGCAATTTCTTTTCTACCAATTATATTTACTGCACCTTCTGGTCCCATTACTGCAAGCTCTGCTGATGGCCATGCAACGTTTATATCTGCTCTTAATTCCTTCGAACCCATAACAATATATGCACCACCATAAGCTTTTCTTAAAATAACAGTAATTTTAGGAACTGTAGCTTCAACAAATGCGTAAAGAAGTTTTGCACCATGCCTAATAATTCCTCCATATTCTTGTATAGTACCAGGCATGAAACCAGGCACATCAACTAATGTAACTATTGGAATATTAAATGCATCACAGAACCTTACAAACCTAGCAGCTTTTGAAGAGGCATTGATATCTAATACTCCAGCCATATGATCAGGTTGATTTGCAACAATACCTACTGTCTTTCCATTAAATTTAGAAAATCCAACAACTATATTTTTGGCATATTCACTTTGAACTTCGATAAATGAATTTGTATCAATAATTGTTTCTATAACTTCAAAAACATCGTAACTTTGATTTGGATTTTCGGGAATTAATTTATTTAAATCTTCTTGATTTGCAGTTTCTACAGAACTATCTGATGGTTTCATATCAACATTATTAGCTGGAAGTGTATCGATAAGCTTTCTAACGCTTTCAAAGCAATCTTCTTCGCTTTCTGATGCAAAGTGGGCAACACCACTTTTACTTGCATGCGTAGTTGCTCCTCCAAGGTCCTCGTGACTTACTTCTTCACCAGTAACAGCTTTGACAACTTCTGGACCAGTTATATACATCTGACCAACACCCTCAACCATAAAAATAAAATCTGTAAGTGCTGGGGAGTAAACCGCACCACCAGCAGATGGTCCTACAACAACTGTGATTTGAGGAATAACACCTGATGCCATTGTATTTCTTTTAAAAATTTCTCCATAACCAGAAAGAGAATCAACACCTTCCTGAATTCTTGCCCCACCAGAATCATTAATTCCAACAATAGGGCATCCTGTTTTAATGGCAAGATCAAAAACTTTGCATATTTTATTTGAAGCAACTTTAGATAGCGATCCTCCAAGAACCGTAAAGTCTTGAGAAAAAGCAAACACTTGTTGACCGTTTACTGTTCCGTATCCAACAACAACTGAATCCCCATCAATTCTTGATTTATCGAGACCAAAATCATTTGAAAAATGCTTTACGTATGGATCAATTTCAGTAAACTCACCATTATCAAATAATAATGACAATCTTTCTCTAGCAAGTTTTTTACCTTTTGATTTTTGAGATTCTTGTCTTTCTTTGCCACCACCAAACTTGGTATTGGCTCTTCTCTCTTCTAAATTTTTAATTTTAGAAGCAATATCTTTAGGCGAATTTTCTTCAGAATTTGTATTTTTCGAATCTTTACTCATTTTCAAAAGTAAATGCTATATCACTATACAATTTCTATCAAATAAAATTTGTTATAAATTAAATATTAATAATTTAAAAATTAAAAGATTTTGAATAGTGAAATTAAACTTATTTAATAAAAACATTGTTATGGGCATTCTTAATGCAACCGATGACTCATTTTCTGGCGATGGAATTGGGAGTAATGTTGATAAGGCATTGCAATTAACAAAGGGGTTTGTAGATGCTGGAGTTGATATTGTTGATGTTGGCGGTGAATCTACTAGACCAAAAAGTATTTATGAAGGAGTGCATGAGGTTTCATCTGATGAGGAACTATCAAAAGTAATTCCTATAATTGATGCAATTAGATCAAATTTTGATGTAACCATTAGTATTGATTCAAGAAAATCTGATGTAGCTGAAGAAGCGATTAAACATGGTGCAAATATAATTAATGATATTTCCATGCTAAATTACGATGAAAATATGATCGATTTATTGAAAAAAACAGATAACCCTTACATTCTTACTCATAATAGAAAAATCAATCCCGGCAAAGTCATTGATCAGGTTGTAAATGATATTAATATAACGATTAATAATCTTGAAAAAGAAGGTATTGATAAAAAAAGAATAGTCATTGATCCAGGTTTTGGCTTTAATAAATCCATAAAGCAAAATATAGAGCTTCATAATGATTTTGCAAGTAAAAAATTTAATAATTTCCCTATATTAATTGGGACATCAAAAAAATCCTTTCTTGGCGAAATATCTAATAATAAAGATATTGATTCGCGTACAGAAATTTCTATAGCTTCTGCCTTGGATTTAAAAAATAAGGGTGCAAATATATTTAGGATGCATGATGCAATTTTATTTAAAAAAATAATAAGTTATTTAGATTTACTTCAATAATGGAAAGTATTGTCATTTCTTTAGGCTCAAATTTAGGCAATAGAGAATTTTATTTAGATTCATCTGTAAGGCATTTATCAAAGAAACTTAAGTATATTTCTTGCTCATCGACATATGAATCAGAAGGTTTGGGTGTCTTTAATCATCCAAGTTATCTTAATAGAGTAATTTATTGCAAAACAAATTTATCATTTACATCTCTTCTCAATTACACAAAAAAAATTGAAAAAATGATTGGTAGAAAGAGTAAAAATGATCTTTCTCCAAGAGTTATTGATATTGATATTATTTTTTATGGAGAAAGAAAAGTTAATAGGAAGAATTTAATATTACCTCATATAAATTTTGCCAATAGGCCATTTGTAATTGTTCCCATAAATGAGCTGGATATAAAGATGAAAAGGAAATTAACAAAGAAATTTAAAAAATTTTTAATTCATACAAATATTTTAACTAAGTTATCAGGCAATATTGTTCAAAAGGTCAGCTAAAAGGAAAATTAAGACCCCCCATATTGAAAATGAGTTGTAACCTAAGACCCACTCTTTTAGTCTTGATCCGTATTTTGGATAACCGGTATTTCTAAACTGCCAAATTCTAAATAGTATTCCTATACTTATTAATATTTTTAAACCTAGTATTATTCCGTAATTTATATCAGTTTGAACAAGAGATAATTTCTGAATAGTCATTATTATTCCTGTTAAAAAAATTAAAATCATTGAGCCATTTACAATTTCCCTTAGTGAAGATGAAATAATTATAAAAACCTTATTTGAGTTATCTAAAATTTTAAAGTCATCATTTAGGGTAATTGCTATCATAAAAATACACCCTCCTAACCATATTGAAGCAGATATTGAGTGAAATAAATTTACTATGAAAACGAGTATATCCATTTAGTTGTTAATTTTTTCAAGTTGTTCAATAAGATTCTCTTCATCAAGATATCCAGTCCATTTTTTTGAAAGTTTATGATTTCTATCGAAGAAAAGAGTAGTTGGAAATCCTAAAACATTAAAATCATTTACTAAATCTCCATTTTCATCATAAATGTTTTCATATTTGATATTAAATTTATCAATTAATCTGATTGAGTCTTCTTTTTTATCAACCAAAGAATTATGAACAATTCCTATAAATTTAACTTTATACTTATCTTGATTATCAAATTTAACTAGTGTTGGTAATTCTTTTGCACATGGTGGGCAGGAAGGGTACCAAAAATTTATAACTAATGGGGTGCCTATAAATTCTTCTGAATTAAATATCCCGCCATTAATAAGTTCAGCTTTAATTGGTAGAAGGTTTTCATCAGACCCAGAACAGCTTGCAATAAATAAAATAAGTATAATTAAAAGCTTAAAGTTAAAAACTTTTAAGCATTTTCGAAATTTCATTTTTAATATCATCTATTTTGACTCTTATCTGGTCCATTGTGTCTCTATGTCTAAGTGTAACGCAGTTATCAGTTTCTACAGTATCAAAATCTATTGTTAAACAAATTGGTGTACCAATTTCATCTTGCCTT
>Ga0208130_1001051_pt1 | contig 13566 bp, 12 predicted proteins | sample ETNtaG_31_FD_185771 | JGI IMG/M metagenome (GOLD analysis project Ga0208130, IMG submission 185771) | Marine microbial and viral communities from oxygen minimum zone, Eastern Pacific Ocean - ETNP201310SV78 (SPAdes) (version 2) | ecosystem: Environmental > Aquatic > Marine > Oceanic ...
AATGGGCTAGACAGGATTTGAACCTGTGACCTTCTGCTCCGGAGGCAGACGCTCTATCCTAGCTGAGCTACTAGCCCATAAGAGATTATATATCTATCTCAATTTATGTTTTATTAACATACCAGCCCTGATATCATCCGCTTGCGTTAAAGACTGGAGTGCATATGGCAAGCAATACTTGGCAATCTATAAATTGGAAAGATCCTTTTTTACTGGAACAGCAACTATCTGATGATCAAAGAATGGTCAGAGATACTGCTCATCAGTTTGCTCAAGAAAAGCTTTTACCAAGAGTAAGAGAAGCTTTTAGGAATGAAGAGACCGACCCATCTATTTTTCAAGAAATGGGATCTGTAGGCCTGCTAGGTTCCACGATTCAGGGCTATGATTGTCCTGGAGTTGACTACATGAGTTATGGGCTTATAGCTAGAGAAGTTGAAAGAGTAGATTCGGGATACAGATCAATGATGAGTGTTCAATCTTCATTAGTCATGTATCCAATATATGCTTTTGGTTCAGAGGAACAGAGAGAGAAATACTTGCCTGGCCTGGCAAAGGGCACAATGATCGGTTGCTTTGGCCTTACAGAACCTGACTACGGATCAGATGCAGGTGGCCTAATCACAAGAGCAAAAAGTGTAGATGGTGGCTATTCTCTATCAGGTGCAAAAATGTGGATTTCAAATAGCCCCATAGCTGATGTCTTTGTGGTTTGGGCTAAGAATGATGAAGGAAAAATTAAAGGTTTTATCTTAGAAAAGGGAATGAAGGGTCTGAGTGCCCCTAAAATAGAAGGAAAGCTTGCACTTCGAGCCTCTGTAACAGGTCAAATAGTCATGGATGAGGTTTTTGTTGAAGAAGGCCAAATGCTACCGAATGTTGAGGGTCTGAAAGGACCTTTTAGTTGTCTCAATAATGCACGATACGGAATTGCTTGGGGAGCTTTAGGTGCGGCGGAGACTTGCTGGCATACGGCAAGAGATTATGTGATGGACAGAAAGCAATTTGATAAACCCTTGGGTTCAAATCAGATAATTCAATTGAAACTTGCCGATATGCAGACGGATATAAGTATTGGACTTCAGGGATGTTTCAGGGCAGGTCAATTAATGAATGATAATAATATCTCTCCGGAATTAATTTCGCTGATAAAGAGAAACTCAACTGGTAAAGCTCTTGAGATAGCAAGAAAATCAAGAGATATGCTAGGTGGTAATGGTATTTCGGATGAATATCCAATCATGCGCCATATGGTCAATCTAGAGGTAGTAAATACCTACGAAGGAACACATGACATCCATGCATTGATCTTGGGAAGAACTCAAACTGATATACCGGCGTTTTAGCTCTGATTTATCAAGACTACCTAGTTTTAATGTTTTATAATGCCGGTCGCTCGATCTTCATAAATCTAAAAAAATGAAATATTCAAAAATCTTCTTAATCATATCTTTTGGCTTTGTTCTCACTTTAGGTGCTTCTGAAGCAAAAAAAGCAATAGAAAAAAGAATAGCTCCTGTAGGCTCTATCTGTTTAGAAGGCGAAGATTGCGGTTCCGCACCTGCAGCATCGGCATCTGCTCCTTCAAACACAAGCAGTAATTTACCAAAGGTCGAACTTTCTGAAGGCTCTGAACATGTTGTAAAGATGTTGAATGCTGGAGTAGATGGAACCATGGTATTTGAACCTGCAGTAATAAAAGTATCTGTTGGAGATACCATACATTTTAAGGCTACAGACTTATCTCATAATTCAGCATCAATGGCTGGTATGATTCCTTCAGGCGCAGAAAGCTGGGCAGGGATGTTAAGCCAAGATATTTCTATAACTCTAGATAAAGAGGGAGTATACGTTTACCAATGTGATCCACATGTAATGATGGCTATGGTAGGTGTTATCCAAGTAGGGAACGCTGTTAATATGGAAGAAGTTAAAAGCGCCGCTGCTGACCAAAAATCTAAATTTATTATGAACGGCTCTAGACTAGAGCAGTACCTATCTCAGCTTTAGATATTTTCAAGCAGGTTCGGTAAATCTCTCCATTCAGTAAAAAACGGTACTTCTATGTCCAGGCCGAGTTCTTTATCGTCCTCTTTGAACCATACTGCTCTATTTCCAAACTCATAACTAGCTTGCACATCATTTATAGGATGGTCTCCGATATGACATATTTCATGAGCTTGTAAACCAGTCGATTTAAGGGCAGCTTCGAACATGGCATGATCAGGTTTATGGGTATTCAATTCCACGGGAGTGAGGATATAGTCAAAATAATCTGAAATACCAATGATATCTAAATCTGCATTTCCGTTAGTTATTACACCAAGCGAATACTTATCTTTAAGAAGATCTAAAGTTTCTATAACCCCTTCATAAAAATTTACTTTATTCCTTCCCTCAAAGAATATTCTAAAGGCTTCATCGGCCATAATTTTTGACTCTTCATTCGAATAACCTGATCGAATGCCGGCTTCTAGAAATATTTTTTTTCTCATTTCCGATAGTCGATTAACTATTGATGGATCTTCTCTTATCAGTTTATCCCTTATTTCCATGCTAATTTCTCTTGAGAGGCAATTAAGAGCACCGGGATAATTCTTTTGTATCCAATCCCTGGAGTTTTTTTCGGCTTCTATTATTGTTGGCATGAGTGGCCATAGCGTATCGTCTAAGTCAAAAGAAATGGATTTAATTGTCATTATTCTTTCCTTTTTTTGCTCTTGGATGGGCCTTATCGTAAACCTTCGACAGGTGTTGGAAATCTAGTTTGGTATATATCTGTGTTGTACCTATATCTGAATGGCCCAACATTTCCTGAACAGCTCTCAAGTCACCACTGGATTCGAGTACATGACTGGCAAAGGAGTGTCTCAACATATGAGGATTTATACCTGGAAGACCTCTAAGCAGACATAGTTTCTCTAATCGAAGCTGTATAGATCTTGCAGATATACGGTTCCCTTTATTATTTAAGAAAATAGCTTCAGTTGAGGTCTCTTTAGACTGTTTCAGTTCTGACCTGTACATCATCCAGTCTCTAATCGCTTGAATTGCTTTTTTTCCAACAGGAACGATTCTGGTTTTATTGCCCTTTCCAGTTACAACACATGTCCTCTCTTTGAGATCTAAGTCTTTCATATCTAAATGACAAATTTCTGACAATCTTAATCCTGAAGAATATAAGAGTTCAGCAAGAGCTTTATCTCTTACTTCAATCATGCCTTTAGCTTTGAAGTCTAATAGTCTTTGCACTAAATCAGCATCCATTGCTTTTGGAAGAAGCTGCGCTAGTTTTGGAGAACTGATATTTTGAGCCGGACTTAATTGAATTTGACCTTCTGTTAACAGGAACTCAAAAAAGGTTCTACATGAGGATAATAGTCGTTGAATACTTCTTGGGCTAAGACCTCTCCTTCTTTCAGAATTAACAAAAGTCCTTAAGTCATGTTCTTTGACTAATTTCCAATTTTCAACATCTTGGTTAGATAGATAGCTTGATAATTTCTCAAGATCACGTTTGTATCCGTTCAGGGTATGGTGAGAATATTGTTTGACCGATTCTAGATAAGATAAAAAAACTTTGATATCTGTTTGCAGCATCTAAAAATTATTTCTATCAATTAGTTTTGATAGTGTTTCTGCTACGAATTCAAGAAATAAAGAATCATTTTCTTTAGAGTAAGTATCCTCAGACTTAGAACCCAATGCGAGCATTGCTGGACATTCAGAGTTCTTTATTGGAACCAAAACACAATCTATAACACCTGCCTTTTTATCAAAAATATAATTTGACTCTTTTTTTTCCAAAGGACCACAAAAAATATCAACCGCGTTATATTTCTTACCAATATGTTTGTGCGCTTCTTTAATATCTACGATCCTGCCTTTAGGAACATTATTATTTTCTTTAAAAAATAGGACCTTACATGCATCTGCTTGAAATTCTTTCATGAAGGCATCTTCCGTAATGGAGACTACATCAGTTAGGTTTCTACAAACTATCAATTCCAGGATTAACTGCTTTGTCTTTTCAAAAATGCCCTCATTGTTTTTGGCTATATCAAGTAATTGCAGCAGGTTACTTGATGTTGATTCATAATTATTTCTAAGCATCTCCACCTGTTTCTGTATAAGGGAAACTGCACCACCAGTCTCATGAACTATTTCTACAGAGTTTAAGATATGAGAGTTTGTTTTGAGAAAGTCAGGATTTAAGATAAGAAACTCTTCTACCTGTTTTGGATCAATATTTTTTTTTGACATTAAATTTCGATTTGTTTCTCTTCCAAGAAATTAGCCGAGCCCTCAGCGCTTATCATGTTAGTTTCTTTTTTATAGTCTATCAAAAGACTTCCTTCTTGGAAGTTTACCTTAACAGGAGCTATCAAACCTTGATTCGATATGCCTATTATTGCTGCTGCGCATGCACCACTTCCACATGCCAAAGTTTCTCCAGCACCTCTTTCATACACTCTAAGGCTAATTTCACTTTTGTTTAATATATTCACAAAACCAAAATTTACCCCATCCGGAAAAGCGCTATTATTTTGAAGATCTTTTCCGACTTTTATGAAATCTATTTCAGGATATTGCTCTTGAAAAGCAACTCCATGAGGATTGCCAAGGTTTATGCAATCTAAATTTAAGTCTTCACGCCCATAATTAATATTTATCTTTTCGGGCACACCTGATACTTCAAAAGAAGCAGAATATATCTCATTGCTTATTGCTTTTAGAAACCAGATTCCTCCATCAGTACTCACCTTTAATTCTTTAGAGGCACATAGAGAATGATCTTCTATGAACTTGGAAACACATCTGGCACCATTGATGCAATTAGATGCAAGTGATCCATCATTATTGTAAATGAGAACATCAAAATCGTTTTCAGGACTTATTGGAGGTAAAATCTGAATAAGCTGGTCAAAATTAATATTTTTATCCCGGTGTAAATTAATTACACCATCTGAGTCTATAGATATGTCTTCTCTTATAGAGTCAACAATGGCAATAATATTACCTAGTCCTGAGTAGATATATATATTTAAAAGCATGAGACTATTGCTCCAGAGCGATTAGGTCTTCGAAGCTCTCTTTTTTCTTTATTACCTTAACAGCATCTTTTGAGACGAGTATTTCTTGAGGTTTTAATCTTGAGTTGTAATTAGAGGACATGACAGAGCCATAGGCTCCCACATCCATAAATGCCAGGTAATCATTAGGCTCTATTCTTAAGTTGCGATCTTTTGCTAAAACGTCTCCTGTTTCACAGACAGGCCCAGCTATATCATAAGTTTCCATATCAACTTCACTTCGCTCTACTTCTTTTACTTGATGCCAAGCTTCATAGAGCGAAGGCCTGATTAGATCATTCATGCCAGCATCAATAATCGCAAACTTTTTTTCACCCGCTTCTTTTATATATTCCACTTTTGTAAGCAATATTCCTGAAGTTCCTACAATCGATCTTCCAGGCTCTAATATTATCTGATAGTGACTATCCTTTAGCTTATTCTTAACCTCTGTAAGTAAGATCTTTGGATCTCCCTTATCTTCATCTTTATATTGAATCCCTAAGCCACCCCCTATGTCGAGAAATTTGAGATCATGACCGTCTGCAGAGAGTTGATCTGCTATATCTCTGACATAATCTAAGCTTTTGAGGATTAAATTTTCATCAGAAATCTGAGAGCCTATGTGACAAGCTACGGTTGTAATATTAACAAAATCATTTTCTTTTGAGAGTTCTGAAATCTTATTAACTGACTCCATGTCTAGTCCGAATTTAGAAGTTTTAGTACCTGTCTCTATATATTTATGAGAATCTATTTTGATATCAGGATTTACTCTTAGCGCACAGTTTGTCGGCTTATTTAATTTCTTAGAGATTTCTAAAATTCTCTCAAATTCACCTAGAGACTCTATATTTATAGATAGAATATCGTTTTCAATCGCCAACTTAATTTCATCGTATGATTTCCCTACCCCTGAGAAAACAATTTTTTTCTTGTCTGCGCCGGCAACCAGACATCTTTTTAGTTCATTCCCTGAAACGACATCAAACCCAGAGCCTAGCTCTGCTAATAGTTTAAGAATATTTATATTAGAGTTAGCTTTTACTGCATAACAGATAAGATCTTGATCTCTGATTTCTTTTTTGTAACTTTGGAAACTGCCCTCGATTTCTTTAGCAGAGTATATAAACAATGGAGAGCCATACTCCTTTGCTAAATCAATAACAGGAATATCTTCAATAAACAGTTGCTCGTCAACTTCTTGCATGACTAAAAAAAATTTCTTCAGAGTTGTCAGGCAAGGTTAAAGGAACCTTATTCCCGCAGGCAGATAAGCTTAACATTAAAAGGATAAAGGAGATTCTTGCAGCAGAAATCACTATTTTCTCCTTTTTATAGTGGCTAAGGCTTTCTTAATTTCTTTTTTGACTTGAGAAGGCGCTGTTCCGCCTATTTGTTTCCTAGAGAGTATCGTTTTTTCTGGATCTAAATAGCTTTTTACATCTTCTTCTATCAGTTTTGAGAATTTTCTTAATTCAGAAATGTCCAGTTCAAAAATTTGGGAATTTTTATTTTCAGCATAAGCAACGATCTTGCCAACAACCTCATGTGCTTGTCTAAAAGGTATATTTTTTTCAACTAAGTAGTCAGCCAGATCTGTTGCTGTGATCTGTCCTTTATAACAATCTTTTTTCATCCTATCTTTATTGGGCTGCATGCCATCAATAACTAGAGAAAGGAGAGCCAGACTGTCTTCAGAGAAATCTACACTACTAAAGATATACTCTTTATCATCTTGGAGATCTCTATTGTAGGCAAGAGGCAAGTTTTTCATTAAAGATAACAAGCCAGTTAGATTGGCTATGGTTTTTGAAGAGCCTCCCCTGATGAGTTCGGCCATATCAGGGTTCTTTTTCTGAGGCATGATAGACGAACCAGTGCAGACTTCATCTGCTAGCTGAACATAGTTAAATTGACTTGAAGACCATATGATTATTTCTTCACATATCCTAGATAGGTGTATTCCAATTATTGATAACGAGGAGGCTAGTTCCAAAACAAAATCTCTATCACTAACTGCATCCATAGAATTTCTACTTATTTCTTTGAAGCCCAGTTTCTTCGATAGCAATTCCCTGTCTATGTTGAATCTTGTTCCTGATAATGCTGCTGAACCCAAGGGCATGACACTCATTCTTTCTTTAGTATCCTGCAATCTAGAATAATCTCTAGACAACATCTCATACCAGGCCATTAAATGATGACCAAAGGTTACAGGTTGAGCTATCTGTAAATGAGTAAAACCAGGCATTATAGTTTCACTATTTCCTTCAGCTTTTTGAAGTATGGATTGTTGTAATACAGTTAATAACTTTGAGAGGTCATCAATTTTATCCATTAGAAACAGCCTTAAGTCTGTAGCGACTTGATCATTTCTAGATCTGCCAGTATGAATTTTTTTTGCGGCAGCGCCGGCAATCTTTACAAGCCTTGATTCTATGTTCATATGCACATCTTCTAGTGCAGGATCCCAATTAAACTTATCTTGTTGTATTTCATTAAGTATTTTGTTGAGACCTTTTTTAATCTTGCTTAGCTCATTTGCACTAATCAACTTAGCTTTTCTTAGAATATCTGCGTACGCAATTGAGCCTTTAATATCAGCTTCAAATAATCTTTTATCTATATCTATAGATGCCGAGAAAGACTGTGCTAGCTTGTCACTGCCCGAGGTAAATCTCCCCCCCCAAAGCGGGTTCACTTCTTTTTCTTTTTTGGCCATAGTCTTAGTCCAGGTTATCTAGAATCAACTTCGTCGGTTCTAATTGATTAATAGTATAGAAATGTATACCTGGTGCACCTTTTTTTATCAACTCTTGAACAAGAGAAGAAACATAATCTATCCCAAATTTTTTAATATCTTCTTCTTCAGAGTATGAATCTAGTTGTTTGATTAATGAATCAGGTAATTTTGCTCCACAGTTATTGGCCATTCTAATTAAGGCATCTTTATTAGAAATAGGCATAATTCCTGCAGTAATTGGCTTATCACAGCCTAATTTTTTGCAATTCTCTACAAATCTGAAGTATACGTCTGTGTCAAAGAAAAATTGCGTTACCGCTCCTTGTACTTCTCTAGACATTTTTTCACAAAAATACTTTAAATCATGATCAGGACTAACTGCTTCTGGATGTGTTTCAGGATAAGCGCCTACTTCTATCTCGAAATAGTTATCATATTCTTCATTTATAAAATCGATCAAATCTACCGCGTAACGGAAGTCCCCAATTGACCCATGACCAGAAGGAAGATCGCCTCTTAGGACTACTAATTTCTTAAGGCCCTTATCTTTATAGGCATTTAACGCAAGTGATATAGATTCTTTATCAGAACCTATTCCTGAAATATGAGGAGCTATAGGAGTCTTTGTAGCATCAAATAAAGATCTACAAGTATCCAGCGTTCCTTGTTGAGTTGATCCTCCCGCCCCAAATGTAACTGAAAAGTAATCTGCAGGAACGGCTTCAAAAATTTTAGCTAAATCAATAAGCTTTTTAGAGCCCGAAGCCGTTTTAGGTGGGAAAAACTCAAAACTAATTGTTTTAGAGTTTTTTTCCATAAATTTTTTATTTAATATTTATAAATCTCTGACTTGAAGGGTCCTTCTTCCGGTACATTTATGTAGTCAGCTTGATCTGAAGATAGTTTAGTCATTACCCCCCCAAAACCTTCTACCATATATGAAGCAACTTCTTCATCTAGTTTTTTAGGCAGGACTTCTACTTTTATAAGTTCTTGTTTCTTATCATCATCATTTATATGAGCAAATTTCTTTTCATATAAATACATTTGAGCTAGAACTTGGTTGGCAAAAGATCCATCCATTATTCTTGAGGGGTGACCAGTTGCATTTCCTAGATTTACTAGGCGTCCTTCTGATAACAAAATAATATAATTTTCACTATCTAAGTCAGGAGTATCGCCAGCTTTTGTATCTCTGAAGATTTTATGTACTTGAGGTTTTACTTCTTCCCAACTCCACTCATCACGCATGTATTGTGTGTCTATTTCAGTATCAAAGTGCCCTATATTGCATATAACAGCGCCATTCTTTACTGCTTTTAACATATGCTTATCACACACCTTGTAATTTCCAGTAGTTGTAACCACAAGGTCTGTATCCTCTAATAAAACTTTATTGATCGACTCTTCTGAATCATTATTTATACCATCTATATATGGAGAGACTACTTCATACCCATCCATACAGGCTTGCATTGCGCAAATAGGATCAATTTCAGTCACTCTTACAACCATTCCCTCTTGCTTTAGACTTTGAGCAGATCCTTTTCCTACGTCTCCATATCCGATTACCAATGCTTTTCTTCCGGCTAGGAACATATCTGTTCCTCTTTTGATACCGTCATTTAAGCTGTGTCTTGTTCCGTATTTATTATCATTTTTTGACTTAGTCACTGAATCATTAACGTTTATAGCAGGCACCTTGAGCTCTCCCTTTTCAATCATCTCGTTGAGCCTTAGTACACCAGTAGTTGTTTCCTCTGTAATACCATGAATATTTTCTAATATTTCAGGATACTTATCATGAGCCATTGAAGTTAAGTCACCACCGTCATCAAGTATCATATTTGCGTCCCAAGGTTTACCATCGCATAGGATTGTTTGTTCAATACACCAGTCAAACTCTTCTTCAGTCTGACCTTTCCAAGCAAATACCGGAACTCCTGATTCTGCAATTGCAGCTGCAGCATGATCTTGTGTAGAAAAAATATTACATCCTGACCATCTTACTTCTGCGCCAAGTGCAGTTAGTGTTTCTATGAGTACAGCAGTTTGAATAGTCATGTGGATACAGCCTAAAATTTTTGCACCTTTTAGAGGTTGCTCTTCTCCATATCTTTCTCTTAATTTCATTAGCGCAGGCATCTCTGACTGAGCTATCACAATCTCTTTTCTTCCCCAATCTGCTAAAGACATATCAGCGACTTTGTAATCATTATTACTCATAATTTTTATCCTTTTAAAGCTTCAGCTTTATCTGTTTTTTCCCATGTGAATGCGGATTCCTCTCTTCCAAAATGACCATATGCAGCTGTTGACTGATATATTGGTCTTTTTAGATCTAGCATATTTATTAATTGTCTTGGTCTAAGATCAAAATGTTCTCTAACTAGGTCTGAAATCTTTTCTTCATCAATTTTGGATGTTCCAAATGTATTAACACTTATAGAAGTAGGTTCTGCAACTCCAATTGCATAAGATACTTGTATTTCACACCTATCAGCTAAACCTGCAGCTACAATGTTTTTTGCAACATACCTTCCAGCATATGCTGCCGACCTATCAACTTTAGAAGGATCCTTGCCTGAGAATGCACCTCCTCCGTGTCTTGCCATACCTCCGTATGTATCAACAATTATTTTTCTTCCTGTAAGTCCACAGTCTCCCACTGGTCCACCAATCTCGAATCTACCAGTTGGATTGATGTAGTACTTTGTATTTTCATTTAACCAATTTGATGGCAGTATCGGTTTAATTATTTCCTCCATTACACCTTCTTTAAGGTCTTCCTGGGAAACATCTGGATCATGCTGGGTAGATAAAACTACTGCAGATATAGATTGTGGTTTGCCATCATCTCCATAAACGAAACTAACCTGACTTTTGGCATCTGGCCTTAGCCAAGAAAGCTTATTGCTCTTTCGTATAAAAGCTTGCTGTTCTACAAGTCTGTGTGAATAGGTAATTGGTGCAGGCATCAAAACTTCTGTTTCATTTGTGGCATATCCAAACATCAATCCTTGATCTCCTGCTCCCTGCTCAAGGTCTTCACCTTCTCCTTCATTGACTCCTTGTGCAATATCTTGAGATTGTTTACCAATCGCATTTACCACTTCGCAAGTATTTCCATCGCAGCCTACATCTATGCTGTCATAGCCAATTTCCAAGATAACTTTTCGAGTAAGAGCTTCTAGATCAGGTTCTGATCCACTTGTGATTTCTCCTGCTAAAACAACAAGATTGTCTTTAACAAGAGTTTCACATGCAACTCTAGAATCTGGGTCATCTTTTAGCATAGCGTCTAAAACAGCATCAGAAATTTGATCTGCCATTTTGTCTGGATGCCCCTCTGAAACAGATTCAGAAGTAAAAATTTTATATTCGGACATGTTGTCTCCAGTTGATTGGGAGCGCGTATTTTACACAAAACCTAAATTTTTTCCCAAAAAAATGCCTTTTTATAAGTATTTCTATGTACATAGAAATACATTTGCGCGACAATAACAAATCTCAAAAAAATGAGTAAAATTTCAAGCTCACAATCAGCAAACGCACTTCGAATTCTCGCTGTTGACTCCATATATGAAGCGAACTCAGGCCATTCTGGTATGCCTATGGGCATGGCGGATATCGCTGAAGTTCTCTGGAAAAGACATCTAAGTCATAATCCTAGCAATCCAGACTGGTTTAACAGAGATAGATTTGTATTGTCTAATGGTCATGGCTCTATGCTTATATATAGCCTATTACATCTATCAGGTTACGATTTATCTATTCAAGATCTAAAAGATTTTCGACAACTACACTCAAAAACGGCTGGTCACCCTGAATTTGGGATTACACCAGGTGTAGAAACAACAACAGGACCATTAGGACAGGGCATTTCTAATGCGGTAGGGATGGCCATTGCAGAAAAGGTTTTAGCATCAAAGTTCAATACTGCAGAGCATAAAATTATTGACCATATGACTTATGTTTTCACAGGCGATGGATGCTTGATGGAGGGAATTTCGCATGAAGCTTGTTCTCTGGCAGGAACTTTAGGTCTTGGAAATCTCATAGTTATTTATGATGATAATGATATTTCTATAGACGGTAATGTAGATGGCTGGTTTACAGAAGATATTCCAAGAAGGTTTGAGTCATATGGATGGGATGTTATCCCAAATATAGATGGGCATAATTCTGAGGAAATAGATCAAGCTATCCAGAAAGCCAAATCAAACTCTGATAAGCCTTCATTGATATGTTGTAAGACATTGATTGGTAAAGGGTCTCCAAACATGTCAGGAACAGCTGCTGCTCATGGTGCAATTGTCAATCCTGATGAGATAGCTTTGATTCGAAATGAACTCAATTGGCAAAACGATCCCTTCGATATACCTAAAGAAGTCTATGAGGATTGGGACGCAAGAGAATCAGGTAACTCTAGAGAGGAGTCTTGGAATAAAAATTTTGATGACTACACATCTAAAAATCCTGAATTATCAATTGAACTGAAAAGATTGATCGAAGGTAATCTGCCAGAAGGAGTTGAGGAAAGTATTTATTCTTTTATTGAGGAGATTCAAAAAGATCTTCCTAAAATGGCTACAAGAGTATCTTCCCAAAAAGTTTTAAATGTTCTGGGCCCTTTAATTCCTGAAATGTTAGGTGGTTCTGCAGATTTAACAGGTTCAAATAATACCAACTGGGATGGAACCAAAGAAATCAGAGCGAACGATTTTTCTGGAAACTATATTAACTATGGTGTTAGAGAGTTTGGAATGACTGGCATTATGAATGGCATAGTCTTGCACGGAGGTATAAAAGCCTATGGAGGGACTTTCCTAACATTCTTAGATTACGCTAGAAACGCAGTAAGAATGGCCGCATTAATGAAGATACAGACAATTCTAGTCTATTCACATGACTCAATAGGTGTAGGTGAAGATGGACCTACTCATCAGCCGATTGAGCATCTAGCTAGCTTAAGAACTACACCCAATCTAGAAACTTGGAGACCTTGTGATACCTCAGAAACAGCTATCTCATGGCTCGCCGCTTTAGAAAATTCCGATAAGCCAACTGCACTCATATTGTCGAGACAAGGTTTACCTAACTTTGAAAGGAGCAAGGACCAAATCGATGCCATGAAGAAAGGTGCCTATACTCTATATGAGCCTGAGCAAGACCCCCAACTAATTTTAATTGCTACAGGGTCTGAAGTGGAATTAGCGATGGCTGTAGCTGAAGAAGTAAAAGAAAGGACGCCAGTTAGAGTTGTTTCAATGCCGTGCACTGAGAGATTTGATATTCAGTCTGATGAATACAAAGAGTCAGTTTTAGGAAAAGGAATAAAAAGAGTTTCAATAGAAGCTTCTCATTCAGATTGGTGGAGAAAATATGTTGGACTTGAAGGCGATGTTATCGGCATGGATTCTTTTGGAGAATCCGCACCTGGAAATGTTCTTTTTGAACATTTTGGATTCACTAAAGAGCAAGTTATATCTAAATTAGATCTCTAAATATGAGATATAAGAAGCTTAATGATGTCAATTTAAGCGATAAGTCTGTTTTACTAAGACTTGATCTCAATACCCCTATTGAAAATGGCCGAGTCACAAACCTAGAGAGGATTGTTCGCTCTCTTCCAACAGTCAAGCTTATTCTAGAAGCCGGTGCCCGTTTAGTAATCATGAGTCATTTAGGAAGACCGGAAGAAAATAATACATTTCAAAAAGAATTTTCTTTGGCTCCAGTAGTTAA
>Ga0208130_1001052_pt1 | contig 13553 bp, 15 predicted proteins | sample ETNtaG_31_FD_185771 | JGI IMG/M metagenome (GOLD analysis project Ga0208130, IMG submission 185771) | Marine microbial and viral communities from oxygen minimum zone, Eastern Pacific Ocean - ETNP201310SV78 (SPAdes) (version 2) | ecosystem: Environmental > Aquatic > Marine > Oceanic ...
TGTGACTGGGTTGGGACCACGCTTTACGGCTACACGGAAGACACGGCACAGCAGCGCCCTCCTGCGTTTGATCTCCTCACCCAACTTCGCGCTGAACTTCCCAGCTCGGTTCGTCTGATCTGTGAGGGGGGAATTGCTTCTCCAGCGGATGCACGGTTGGCATTGCAGGCCGGAGCCGACACCGTTGTGGTGGGGACGGCGATCACCGGAGTGGACCTCCAGGTGATCGCCTATCGCCAGGGAATGATCAGCTGATCACATCATCCCGGGCATGCCCATGCCGCCCATTCCGGGCATGCCCATGCCACCCATTCCGCCCATGCCACCCATGGGGTCTCCGTCTCCGGCGGGAGCTGGTGCAGGGGGTTCCGGCTTGTCGGCAATCACAACCTCGGTGGTGATCAGGAGAGAAGCGATCGAAATCGAATCCTGCACGGCCAAGCGCACCACCTTGGCGGCATCAACGATGCCAGCAGCCATCAGGTCTTCGTAGGCACCACTGAGGGCATTGAATCCCTGGCCGCTGCTGCGCATGCCCGCGATCACAACGTCACCGTTCTGACCGGCATTGGTGGCGATCTGATGAATCGGCGCCGTCAGTGCCCGCTGCACGATCTCCACGCCGGTGCGCTGGTCGCCGTTCAGGGATGAAGCCAGGGCGTCCAGGCTGTCGGAGAGTTGCAGCAACGTGCTGCCGCCTCCGGCAACGATGCCCTCCTCGACGGCGGCACGGGTGGCATTCAGGGCATCCTCGATCCGCAGTTTGCGGTTCTTCAGTTCCGTTTCCGTCGGTGCACCGACCTTGATCACAGCCACGCCGCCGGCCAGCTTGGCGATCCGCTCCTGGAGCTTTTCGCGGTCGTATTCGGATTCGGTGGCCTCCAGTTCACGTCGGATCGCGCCGACGCGCTCGCTCACCGCCTGGCGATGGTCGTCGGTGGCGACGATCGTGGTGCTCTCCTTGCTGATGGTGACGCGGCGCGCCTTGCCGAGATCCTCGAGGGTCACTTTGTCGAGGGTCATCGCCTTGTCTTCGCTGATCAGCGTTCCGCCCGTGAGGATGGCGATATCGGCGAGGGCGGCCTTGCGGCGTTCGCCAAAGGAGGGTGCCCGAACAGCGGCCACCTGCAGAACCCCACGGCTCTTGTTCATCACCAGGGTGGCGAGGGCTTCGCCTTCCACTTCCTCAGACAGGATGAGCAGGGGGGAACCGCTCTTCTGAACGGTTTCCAGAACGGGGACCAGATCCGTGATCGTGCTGATCTTGCGATCCGTCAGCAGGATCAGGGGGTTTTCAAATTCACAGACCTGACGGTCGGCATCCGTCACGAAGTAGGGGGAGCTGTAGCCCCGGTCGAAGGCCATGCCCTCGGTGATTTCCAGTTCCGTTGCCAGAGACTTCGATTCCTCAACCGTGATCACCCCATCGGTGCTCACCTTGTCCATCGCCTCCGCGATCATCCGACCGACTTCGTCGTCACCCCCGGAGCTCACCGTGGCCACCTGACGAATGGCATCGCCGGCCACGGCCTGGCTCCGCTCGCCCAGTCCAGCCACGACCTGTGCAGCGGCCTTCTCCATGCCTCGGCGGAGTTCCACAGGGCTTGCGCCAGCAGCGGTGTTGCGCAGACCTTCCCGCACCATGGCCTGAGCCAACACAGTTGCGGTCGTGGTGCCGTCACCGGCCTTGTCCTTGGTCTTTGAGGACACCTGCTGCATCAGCTTGGCGCCAAGGTTTTCGAACGGGTCGTCCAGTTCGATTTCACGGGCGATTGAGTCGCCGTCGTTGACGATGTCGGGTGCGCCGAATTTCTTCTCGAGCACAACGTTGCGACCGCGGGGGCCGATCGTGACGCGCACCGCATCGGCGAGTGCATCAACACCCCGCTCAAGGGCGCTGCGGGATTCGTCAGAGAAGGAAAGGAGTTTGGCCATAGTCGCGGGCACGCCGTTGGTCACTGTCCCACAGCGATGTGGCCCTCGTGGAGAGGCGTTGTGGTGGGGAAAGCCGAATGGTTGGGGGCTGCCCGGATGCCGCTGTCAAATGAACTGATTAGGGTCCGGTCATGGCTGAATCCGGAGCGCTGTTTTTTGTTCTGATGGCGGGGCTGGCCGGTTCGATGGCCCTGGTTTACGTGCCCTTGCGCATCTTTCTCACCGCTACAGCCCGCAGTCGACGGTTACGCCTGCTCCAGCGCATCCGCCGCCTGCGGGATGAGTTGGCCCAACCCCTTGATTCCTGATCCTGAGGGTCAGGCCATCACCATGCCGCCATCCACCTGCAGCACCTGGCCTGTGATGTAGGCCGCGGCCGGGTCGGCGGCAAGGAAGCGCACGGCACCGGCCACCTGCTCCTGGGTGCCAAAGGTTCCCAGGGGGATGTCTTTGAGGATGGCCTCCGCATCGAGGTCCTTGGTCATGTCTGTGGCAATGAAACCCGGAGCCACAGCGTTCACGGTGATGCCACGGCTGGCGAGCTCTTTGGCGGTGCTGCGGGTGAGACCGATGACGCCCGCTTTGGCGGCGGCGTAGTTGGCCTGTCCTGCGTTGCCCATCAGCCCCACAACGGAGGTGATGTTGATGATCCGACCACTCTTCTGCTTGAGCATCGGGCGTGCCACGGCTCGCGTGCAGAGGAACACTCCACTGAGGTTGAGGTCGATCACCGATTGCCAATCGTCGGTTTTCATCCGCATCAGCAGGCCGTCCCGCGTGATGCCGGCGTTGTTCACCAACACATCCAAACGGCCGCTGCGCTCCAGCACCGTCTTGATCAGGCCATCCACCTCAGCCTCAACCGACACGTTGGCTTGCAGGGCATAGGCCTTGCCCCCTGCTGTGGTGATGGCAGCGACAACTTCATCGGCTGCGGCGGCGGAACTGGAGTAGTTCACAACCACCTCTGCACCGGCTTCGCCCAGGGCCAGGGCGATGGCCCGGCCGATGCCGCGACCTCCTCCCGTCACCAGGGCGGTCTGTCCGGCAAGAGAAGCGCTGGGAGACATGGAGGCACCGTTGATCGGAGGATCGTACGGAGCCGTCGTCATCCAGCTCAACCCGGCATGGTTTCAATCGTGTCGACGGCCTCCCCAAGCAACGACTGAAAGGTGGCGAGCTGGGTTTTGCTTCCCAGCACGATCAGGAGTTGCCCCGGTGCCATCTGGGTGTCGCCGCCTGGATTGGCGATCAGCTTTCCGTTCTCCCGGATCGCCAGCACCATGGCCCCGCTGCGACGGCCCAGCTCCAGTTCCGCCAGGCTCCGCCCGCGGATCTCCATCAGGTGCAGAGGGTCGTGACTCAGCTGGAATTCCTCGATTTCATAGTCGGAGCCCGCCAACAGCTCCATGAAGTTGAGGGCCAGCGGTCGCAGCGCCGAAGCGGCCATCACCCGACCACCAGCCACATAGGGACTGACCACCACAGTGGCGCCCGCCAGCCGCAGCTTTGAGGCGGCTTCATCGCTGTTGGCGCGGGCAATCAAGCGGCAATCCGGTCGTAGGTCCTTGGCGCTGAGGATCACGTACAGATTGGAGGCATCGCTGGGTAGGGCTGCCACGAGGCTGCAGCAGCGTTCCAGACCTGCGTCCAGCAGGGTTTCATCGAGGGTTGCATCGGCCTGAAGCACCCAGAGGCCATTCTCGTCTGCCACGGCCTTTCGCTCTGGATCGGTTTCGATCACCACGAGGGGCACCGCGTCCCGTTGCAGTTGGGCTGCAATCTCCTGTCCGATCCGGCCGTAGCCGCAAAGAATCACGTGGTCGTGAAGGCCTTCCAGCATGCGGAGAAAGCGGAACTCCCGCAGTCTGCGGAAATATCCCGACTCCTTCAGCCCGAGAACGCGTTGGATGGCCAGTTGCACAACCACCAAGCCACCCACCACGATCAAGACGGTGACCAGGCGGCCTGGAGGTGAAAGCGGGGCGACTTCTCCAAAACCGATGGTGCTGATGGTGATCAGCACCATCCAGAGGCAATCGCCCCAGTCCCATCCCTCCGTGATCCGATAACCGAGGGCACCCGCGAAGATCACAGCACTGAGGGCACTGATGGGCCCCCGCCATGGAGCCGTGATCAGCTTCAGCTGTCCCCTGGCTCGGCGACGCCTCATCGGACGTCTCCTCAGAAACCGAGGGCCGTCAGCACATCACTGCTCTGCAGCGTGGCGAGCTCCTGCGGGCGGCTGAGGCAGCGGATCTCCTGGCGCTCGGGAAGGTCTGCGGCCTCGGCTCCGAGGGCAACCAGGGGGGTTCCGCAATAGGTCGCCAGGCGCTGGGACACCGGGCAGCTGCTGAGCACGACATCGGCATTGGCCACCAAGGCCGCCCGTTTGGGCAGGCTGAGCTCGGCTGGCAGCACCATGCTGCGCAGCGCCGGTAGGCGGCTTTTGATCGTCTCAGGCAGCTGGTGCCATTCCGCTGCAGGCCAGTCATTCCCCTGGCCGGATGGCGACAGCAGCAGCAGGGGGCCGTCACCGCTGGGCAGTGCTTCACGGGCTTCCTCAAGAGCCTCTGCCGCCAGGGGCAGGCGGAACTGATCGGCCTTGAGATCAAGGCCCAGGGCTTGAAGAAAGGGGTTGAGACGCTGCGCCGTCCAGCCGGGACCGACGCTGACCTGGTCGGTGCAGGCAAATCCCTCAACCGCCAACCGTTTGGGGATATGGCTCATCGACAGCATCAGGTTCACCTGCTGCCCTTCAGCGAAGTTGATGCAGATCTGAAAGTCGGGTTCGCGCACACAACCGAGCAGGTTGGCCCAGTCCGCAAGGGTGGGGTTGGCCTCGAAGCTGAACGGCAACAGCTTTTCCAGGCACGGCAGAAGCTTCCATGGAGCTGCCTGCTGGGGGTCACAGGCCACCTGCAGGCTGGCGTTGAGCTTCTGGCAGATGTCGGCCAGAGCCGGTAGACGGTCCAGCTGGTCTTCGAGCGAACCCGGGCTCAGGGCAAGAACTCGCATGCAGCGCCGCCATCCATGGTGCGAGCTGATTGTATGGAGGTCGTTTACGCCTGTCTGGGGCAGGAGTCGATTGTGCATCTGTTGATTGCTGCGGCGGGAAGCGGTCGGCGCATGGGTGCGGATCGCAACAAGCTGCTGCTGCCGTTGGCCGGACGCCCCGTCATTGCCTGGACCCTGGAGGCGGCCCTGCGTTCCGAGCGGATCGAATGGATCGGGATCGTCGGCCAGGAGGTCGATCGAGAGGCCATCCTTGCGGTGCTGGATGCACCCAGCAAGCCGGTGCACTGGATCCAGGGCGGCAGCACGCGGCAGGAGTCGGTGCTTTGTGGTCTGGCGGGGTTGCCGGAGCAGGCTCGCCACGTCTTGATTCATGACGGCGCCCGCTGTTTGGCTGAACCGGAGTTGTTTGATCGCTGTGCAGCTGTGGTGGAGGCCGGCACGGCGCTGATTGCTGCAACGCCGGTGAGCGACACGATCAAGCGCGTGGGATCTGATGGTGTGATTCGCGATACGCCGGATCGATCGGAGCTTTGGGCTGCGCAGACGCCGCAGGGCTTTGCCGTTGATCAGCTGCGTCGCGGCCACGCTGAGGCGGTTGCCCAGGGCTGGACGGTCACCGACGATGCGTCGTTGTACGAGCGTCTGGGGTGGCCTGTGCAGGTCTTGGATGCCGGCCCCGCCAACATCAAGGTCACCACACCGTTTGACCTCACCGTGGCGGAGGCCGTGCTCGCCCTCAGGTCAGCAGGCTGAGCCGGCCGTTTTCGCCGTCCAGGCGTGCCATCGCCCCCATGGGCAGGGCTGCGTTTCCGGATCGGTGACCAACGGGCAGGTCCATCACTCTGGGAATGCCGAGATCGGCCGTGCGCTCCTCAATAACCTGCTCAACGTTGAAGCTTTCGGAGGAGTCTCTGGTTTCGTCGGCGCTCCCTTCAAAATTGCCAAACGCTAGACCCGCCAGGCCCTGCAAGCTGCCATTCAGCCTCCACTGAGTCAGCATCCGATCAATGCGGTAAGGCGCTTCACCCACGTCCTCCAGCACCAGAACGGCTCCCTTGAGGGGGGGCACGAAACGGCTTCCCAACAGGTGGGTGGCCACGGTCAGATTGGCCACGAGCAGGGGACCGCTTCCCACCCCGCCGCCACCACCCCGACCTTGCAGGTCAGGGAGGGTGTTGCCGAAGAGCAGGTTGCGCAAGCGGTCACGGCTCCATTGCGGCTCCTCCGCAAGTGTTGTGAGCAAGGGGCCATGGATGCCCCCCGCAAACCCTGCTGCCTGGCGGGCCCAGAGCAGAGCTGTCACGTCGGAAAAGCCCAACAGCCAGCCGCTCTGCCAGCGGATGGGCTGCTCCAGCAGCCGAGCAGCCCCCCATCCACCGCGGGCACAGGCGAGCAGCGCTGCCGGTTCTGCCGGATGCAGATCGGCATGGCGCGTGTCATCGCGCCCTGCGAAGTAGCCCCAACGTCGGCTGGCCAAGGTCTGGGGTTGAACATCGAGGCCCCAGCTCTGCAGGACCGCAATGCCCTCCTGCAGCTTGATGTCGTCCTGCAGGGCTGAACTGGCGGCCACACAGGCCACACGGTCTCCAGTGCGGAGCGGAGGAGCCGGGGTGATGCGCATCAGGCTCCCCATCCCCTGGCCAGAACCAGGCCGAGCCAGAGCAGCGTCCCTGCCTGCACCTGCTGGGCAAAGTGCTTCCCGTAGGTGCCCATGGAGGCATCCTGTTTGTTCAAGGGGTTGCAGCTGAGCTGCATGAAGACGGCGGCAAGCAACCAGAGAGGCCAGAACGGTGCTGGGATCTGAGCCGACCATGCCGCTATGGCAAGGGTGATGGCTGTCACGAGGTAGCAGCCCCGAACCACAGGAACCACGCGGGATCCGAGGCTCAGGGCGCTGCTGCGCAGGCCGAGGCTGGCATCGTCACGTCGGTCGGCCATGGCATAGACCGTGTCGAAGCCGAAGGTCCAGACCACGGTTGCCAGCCAACTGCACACCAGGGCAGGACTCCCGCTCAAGGAGGCCGTTGCTGCGGCCCAGGGGATCAGCACCGCGAAGCCCCAGCACAGCGCCAAGACCGCCTGGGGGAAGGCGAACCACCGCTTTGCCGATGGATAGCCGAGGATCGGCAGCACGGCCGTGCAGGCCAAGGCGAGACAGAGCCCGAGGCTGGCGGCCGGCAGACTCAGCACAACAGCCAGGCTGAGGCCCAGCAAGATCAGCAGCAGAGCGAAGGCTGGCCCTCGCTGCAGCGCACCTCTGGCCAGAGGCCGATGTTGTGTGCGTTCCACCTGGCCGTCGAAGCGCTGGTCCCACAGGTCATTGGCGATGCAGCCTGCTCCGCTCACCGCCAGGCCCCCCAGCAGGATCTGCAGGATCAGCACAACACTGGGGGGAGCGCTTGGATTCAGCCAGAGGGCCCAGCCTGCTGGGATCAGCAGAATCAGCCGGCCGGTGGGTTTGTTCCAGCGGAGCAGTTCGATCCAGGGCTGAAGACGGGCAGAGCTGCTGATCACAATCAACGGGATTTGAAGAACCCTAGTCAGGGCCTGATGGCCTCGGCCGTCAGTGGCAGAGTGGATTTCATTGCCGCTCTGACGTTGATGCTGGATGCCAAGGCCCCAGCCCAGCCAACGGAACAGAACAACGGCGCGTCGCAGGCAGTGAACGCTGATCAGCGTCGGATCGCCGCCATCGATATCGGGACCAATTCCTTTCATCTTCTGGTGGCAGCCGTTGATCCGAAGCTGCGCACGTTTCGGATCATCCAGGCCGAAAAGGCCACCACGCGTCTGGGGGAGCGTGATCCCGAGACCGGTGAGCTGACCGAGGCGGCGATGCAACGGGGGCTGGAAACCCTTCGCCAGTTCAGAGATCTCGCCGCCAGTCACCGGGTTGAGCAGATCGTCACAGCGGCGACGAGTGCCGTTCGAGAAGCACCCAATGGTCGCGATTTCCTCCAGACCATCCTCGACGATCTGGGGATGGAGGTGGATTTGGTCAGCGGCCCCGAGGAGGCACGGTTGATCTATCTGGGCGTCCTCTCAGGAATGCCGTTTGGAGACCGTCCGCATCTTCTGCTCGATATCGGCGGTGGCTCCACGGAACTGATCCTTGCCGATGGCCGTGATGCCCGCGCCCTGACCAGCACCCGTGTGGGGGCTGTGCGACTCCAGCGGGACTTTGTTCGGGATGATCCGATGCCCCCTCAACGGCGGTCATTCCTGCAGGCCTTCATTCAGGGGTCGCTTGAACCTGCGGTCGACAAAGTGCGTCGCAGGATCAAACCCGGTGAAACTCCTGTTTTGGTAGCCACCAGCGGCACGGCGATGGCGATTGGCTCCCTTGCGGCGAGTGAAGAGGAGCGCCCACCCCGCAAATTGCATGGGTACCGCGTCACCCGGCAGAGCCTGAATCAGGTGGTTGATCGTCTGATCACGATGACTCCTGCGCAGCGACGGGAGTTGGCTCCCATCAACGATCGTCGGGCCGAAATCATCGTTCCCGGTGCGCTGATCCTGCAAACCACCATGAAGATGCTGGGTGTGGAGGAGTTCGTGCTCAGTGAGCGGGCGCTCAGGGAAGGTTTGATCGTTGATTGGATGCTTCGCCAGGGTCTTCTGGAAGACCGCTTCAGCTTTCAGAGCAGCATTCGGCAGCGCACTGTGCTCCATCAGGTGCAGCGCTTTGCGGTGAACCAGAGCAGGGCTGAACGGGTTGCCAGCCATGCCCTAAGCCTCTACGACGCCACGCGAGGCGTGATGCATGACGACAGTGGCGAAGGGCGTGAACTGCTTTGGGCTGCCGCCATGCTCCATACCTGTGGCCAGCACATCAACATCAGCGCTTACCACAAGCACACCTGGTACTTGATTCGTCATGGTGAGCTGCTGGGCTATTCCGAGGCGGAGCACCTGATGGTGGCGGCCATTGCCCGCTATCACCGCCGCAGCCTGCCGAAGAAACGCCATGAGTCCTGGCAGCTTGTGGCCACCCGAGACAACCGTCGTTGTGTTCATCAGATGGCCCTGCTGCTGCGCTTGGCCGCGGCTCTGGATCGCAGGCCTGAGCCGGTGATCTCAGCACTCCGCATTCATGCGGTGAAGGGAAGTCTGGATCTGGAGATCGTCCCTGAGCGGGTCAACCAGAACGTCAGCCTTGAACAGTGGAGCTTGGAAGGCTGCGCTGAGGTGGTGAAGGAGGCGGTTGGCGTGAATCTGCGCGTCAGGGTGCAGGGCTGAGCGGGATCCAGCGGATGTCATCCACAGCGCCAAGGGTGCGTGTCTCGGCGTCGGGAGAACTGAGCTGCACCAGATCAGGCCGGCCGGCGTAGATCTCCACCAGGTCGGGATTGTCAATCCTGCGCTCACCGTTCAGCAGCCCTTCGAATTCCACAATTCCCTCCCGCCGTAGGGCGATCCAGCTGGGTTCGCTGCTGCTGATCGTGAGGCCCAGGTCTCCGGTTGGTGGCGCTGGAACGATGAGGGCATCGCGCTCATCTGCAACCTTGGTCACCTCCAGATCGGTTTCGCTTGGCTCAAGGGTTGGATTGGCAGGCTTCAACCCCTGGGCGAAGCGCGTCAACTCGGAGGCGTTGCTCCACACAACAAAGCCAAGGCCAGCAAGCCCGGCGAGGGCCACGAGGGGAAGCGGATTGAATTTTCTCTGTTTATGAGGAGTGATGCCCCGCGTTGTTGCCCTGGGAGTCGCCGGTTTGGGCGGCCTGGTGGTGAGGGGGCCGAGGGTCTGAACCATGGCGTCAGCATCCAAACCCAGATGCGAACTGATCCGGCGCACCATGGCCTTGATGAACACGGGTTCAGGCAGTTCGGCTTGATCGCCCCGTTCCAGTGCTGCCAGTTGCTCCTCGCCCATGTGCAGCTGGCTGGCGAGTTGGTTCTGGCTCAGGCTCGCTGCAGCCCGTGCCTCGGCCAACTGTCGCCCTGCTTCAACCAGGCCCGTGGCTTTGCCTTGGTCGTCCGCAAGACTCCGCTCGTTCATCAATGGGTCAACCGACCTAGTTAAAAACTGAACTTAGGCCCATTCCACAGTGCAATGAGAACCTGATGAATACCAAAGGATTAAATCCCACCAAAAAATATGGGCGATACTGGATTCGAACCAGTGACCCCTTCCGTGTGAAGGAAGTGCGCTACCACTGTGCTAATCGCCCGCACAAATCGATCTTAAACCACCGCCTATTGGGGTTTCGGACGGAACAGGTGGTCGTGGTCAGGCGAGTAAAGCCGTGAGCGCTGGGGACCACCGGCAAGGGCCGGACTCACCACATAAAGCGTTGTGCGAATCAGATTGCGTTCCCGACTCACCGCAGCCATCTCCCTGAGAGGGACAACGGTGAGCATCTGATCAGGCCAGCTCACCCGATGTCCGATGGCCACGGGCGTGTCGGCGGGGTAGTGCTCCAGAAGGGTGGTTTGCACCTCTTCAACGTGTCGTGCACTCAGATAGATGCAAAGGCTGGCGCGCAGGGCGGCCAGCTGATCCAGCTGTTCCCGTTCCGGCACGCCGGTGCGACCCCCAGCGCGACTGAGAACAATGGTTTGCACCACGCCTGGGAGGGTGAGTTCGCTGGCGAGTCCGGCGGCTGCCGCTTGGTAGGCGCTGATCCCGGGAATCACTTCCACAGGGATTTCGGCGTCGCTTAGGGCGCAGATCTGTTCATTGATGGCGCTGTAGAGCGCCGTGTCTCCATCGTGGAGCCGCACCACCCTTTTGCCCTGGCGCTGCCGGTCGATGAGCAGCGGGATCAGCTCTTCGAGCGTGGTCGTGCTGGTGCGGATGCGTTCGCAATCCGCCGGCGCCAGATCGGCGATGGCTGGACAGACCAGGGAATCCGTCCAGATCAGCACGTCGGCTTTGTTCAGACGGTCAGCCGCGCGAAGAGTGAGCAGGTCTGGAGCACCGGGGCCTGCGCCGACGAAACTGACAACGTGACTCAACTGCGTTGGCCTGATGGATCAGGCAGGGGTCGCTTCCGTTGATATAGCCACCAAAGCCCCAGTACGCCGAGCGCGACCAGGGTGCAACTCATCAATTGGGCGATGCGGATTCCCCCGTCGCAAGCCGGTGGAAGCGAACCGATGCAGAGAGGATCAATGCGCAGACCTTCGATCCAGACACGGCCAAGGCTGTATCCCACCAAATACACACAACTCATGGCGCCCGATGGGAGCATCCCAGGAGCTTTGAGTCCGCGGCGAAAGAGCAGCATCAGCAGTCCGAAGAGCAGCAGGTTCCAGATCGATTCGTAGAGGAACGTCGGGTGGAAAAATTCCGACGTGCTGTACATCACAGGGCGGCTCTGCGCCGGGATGAACAGCTTCCACGGCAGGTCAGTTGGAACCCCGAAGGCCTCGGAATTGAAGAAATTCCCCCAGCGACCGATGGCCTGTCCCAAGGCCACGGAGGGAACCAACACATCCAGCACATCCCAGAAGGGTTGCCGGCGCCAGCGGCAGAACAGGATCAGCGTGATTGTTCCCGCCAGCAAAGCACCGTGGATGGCGATCCCTCCTTCCCAGATGGCCAGGGCCTTGAGCGGGTTGGAGGCGTAGTTGTGCCACTCGAAGGCCACGTAGTAAATCCGTGCTCCGATCACGGCAAACAGCACGAGCACGGGCAGCAGATCGCTGACCAGGTTGTTCTCCAGCTGTCGAAGCTTGGCCAGTCGGCTGGAGAGGTTCAGTCCAATCAAGACGGCTGTTGCAATCAGCAGCCCGTACCAACGCAGGGGAAGGAACCAGTTTTGGGTGTGAGGCAAAAATTCCCCTGGCGACTGGAAGGTCGCCAGGGGAAACAGGGCTTCAACAGCCATAGCGATCAGAAGTTGCCTTCAGCGGCCTGAACCTTTTCGATCTGCTTCTTCTTCAGCACCAGCATGATCTGAGCCAGAGCCACCGCCGCGAAGAAGGCGAGCAGGCCGTAGATCCGAACGGGGTTCTGCAGAACAATCTCTGCGTCCACCTGGCCGAAGCCGCCCACGTTGGGGTCATTGGTCAGGGCAGCACCGGCTTCGATGCTGTCGCCAACGCTGACCAGAACTTCAGGACCAACCGGAATGGTCTCGCTCACGCTGCTGCCGTCAGCAGCCTTGATGCTGACCACGCTGGCGCCGTTGTCGCCGGGTTCGATGGAGGCAATGGTGCCGCTGGCAGGAGCCGTGTAGACGGTGTTGTTGCTCTTCTCACCGGTGGGATACACCTGGCCACGGCCGCGGTTGCCACCCACGTGGATCTGGTATTTGCCGAAGTGGATGTTGCTGTCGGTGGCGGGATCAGGCGAAAGAACAGGGAAGACGATCTCTTGGTGCTCATCACCAGGAATCGGTCCCACCAGCAGGATGTTGGGCTGGTCGTCGCTGTACTGGGTGAAATAGACGCCTTCTGTTTCTTCCTTGATCTCGTCGGTCCAGCGGTCCTGAGGAGCCAGGGTGAAGCCATCAGGAAGCATCACAACAGCGCCCACCTGCAGACCCACATCGCTGCCGTCGGCACCGATCTCCTGCAGGCCCTTTTCGTAAGGAACCTTGACGCTGGCGGTGAAGACGCTGTCGGGGAGGACCGATTGGGGAACTTCAGCCTGGGTCAGCTTTTTGGCCAGGTGGCAGTTGGCGCAAACAATCTTGCCGGTGGCTTCCCTGGGGCTGTCGTAATTCTGTTGAGCCCAGAAGGGATACGCCCAGCTGGCAGACGGAGCGATCAGCAGAGCCAGTCCGATGACCAGCGATCCAAGGAAAAGCGAGAGGTGACGACGCATGGGACGGTGAGGGGATGCAGGCGTAGGGAAGGGAAAAATCAGGCCCACCAGGGCTTATCACCAGTTCGGAAGTCGGTCTCGGTCCACTGGCTCACGAACACGTTGTCGTTCTCCACGCTGACGTTCGCCAGGGCCAGGGAGAGAGGGGCAGGGCCACGGACCACTTTGCCGGTGGCGTCGTACTGACTGCCGTGACAGGGGCACATGAACTTGTTGGCGCCGCTGTTCCAGGGAACAACGCAACCGAGGTGGGTGCAGATGGCGTTGATGCCGTAGCTGCCGATGGCGTCTTCGCCTTCAACGATCAAATAGGTGGGATCGCCTTTGAGGCCCTGCACCAGGCTGCGATCGCCCTCGGGGTGGCTGGAGAGCCAGCCGCTGGCTGTGATCGGGTTGCCCAGCTCATCCTTGGCGCTGGTGCCACCGCCACTGCCCGCGGCCTTGGGGGGGATGAAGTAATTCGCCACCGGGTAGAGGGCTCCCAGGGCCACACCGGTGACGGAGCCGAACGTCAGCAGATTCATGAACTGCCGACGACCCATTCCGGGCACATCGCTCGAGGAGAGTTGGGTCATGGCGGACGTTCATCCAGCTCGGATTGGCGACCATTATGGATGCTTAAGTGCCTGTCAAGCTTTGCAACGACAGGCGTCTACCTGTCCCTGCCGCCCCTGCTTCTGTGCTTGATATCGCCAACGCCGTGCCCGAGCCGCCGCTCAGTGTTGACGAGGTGATGGCCTGTCTACGCCAGCGCTGGCGGGCGACTTACGACCTTCAGCTGGTGGTTCGACGCCGTCGTTTGTACCTCCAGGTGATGTGGGCCTAT
>Ga0208130_1001053_pt1 | contig 13541 bp, 27 predicted proteins | sample ETNtaG_31_FD_185771 | JGI IMG/M metagenome (GOLD analysis project Ga0208130, IMG submission 185771) | Marine microbial and viral communities from oxygen minimum zone, Eastern Pacific Ocean - ETNP201310SV78 (SPAdes) (version 2) | ecosystem: Environmental > Aquatic > Marine > Oceanic ...
GAAAATCACACGACCATGCTTACGCATTAGCTTATCAAAATCTGATATAACTAATCTCGCTTTGCATTGGTGTCTGCGTAAGTATGAGTAGAAACCATTAGCGAGTAATTCGTCTTGAAAACAAAAGATGTTATCAAGTTCGTTTCCCTCGTAGAGTTCCACACACCATACAGTATTTTCATCAGTAGTTATGATACCCATAAGCCACCTCTCAAAAAAGTGGCTCGGCATTTAGGAAGGTAGCCGAGCCTTAAACCCTATGAAAAGAATAATATCCTAATCAGCATTGAGCCATTAAGAAAAATTCCTGTCATATTCCCAATCGTATAAACCACATCTCGTTGGACATACGCTCTATATTGATAACAACATAAACCGATTACCAAAAAGAAGGGCAACGACCAATGTGGAAATATCCCAGAGAAATGAGAAGGCAACAAAGCACCTTGCACAAGTACCATTCCAAAATAGGCGACCTTGTCCTCGAGTTTCATAACCTTGCCATTTGAAATTGAAGTAATCAATTTCTGTTTCTGAGATAATCCGATAGGTTTATCTTTTTGCATAATTAACCTCATATGAAAGTAATTAAAAATAACATTTTTATTGAGTAGTTGGAGTCGTTAAAATGTTTTAAATTAACTCCCTCTTATCCACCAATCTTTCAGGGCTTTTCGCTAGTGCTTTTTCTCAGTTCCTCTTGAAACCTTGTAAGACATATGTCCTATGAGTTAATAATACAGAAACCACAGGGAACAACAATCCCAGAAAATAAAAATTCCTGAAAATTCATAAGCATATTCCTCAAAGTTATAAGAACAAAAAGTTATAAGGGAGGGCAGTTCTTAGACCTAAAAGTTATATGGCTCGCTGGACACACCTTCATGTACTACTTTGGAATTTTTGAAAAAGTCGTTTTATACTCGGCGAACTCATCAGTGATGATGACATCATGAAAATAGTGCTTGACATTTGATTTCAAAATTGATATAATACAAATTATGAGTAAAGAAATATCAACCAGAATAAGTCCTGAAGGACTCGAGATTGCGAATGCTTATCTTCAACTAGGTAGTGTTCAGTTAGTTTCATCACACCTAAATATTGATGAAGCGCACGTCTCAGAGTTTCTAGGAAAGAGAGAAGTAAAAGCGTATGTGGACCAAGTGTTCTTAGACACAGGTTATAGAAATCGTTTTAAACTTGGACAAGCTCTGGATACTTTGATAGAGAAGAAGCTGGAGGAGGCAGAAGAATCCGAAATATATAGTAATAAAGATTTAGCAGACTTATATGCATTAGCACACAAAATGCGTATGGACGAGATGAAAGCTCAAACTGAATTGGAAAAGGCAAAAGCGTCACAGATAAAAACACAAAACAATGTACAAATAAACGCGGAAGTTCCATTCGGACAGGGCAACTATGGAGAATTAATGAAAAAACTGCTAGACAAAAAATAATTTATGATAAACAGTATTATTGGAGTTCTAGGATTATCACTTTTTGCTTGGGGACTTATAGGGATTTATGTACTAACAGACGACCCTTTTAAAAAACCAAAAATTGTTGAAATCTTAAAGATACTCAAAGATTAAAAGAACAAAAACAAAATGGGAGAAATATTTACATTAGTCGCAGAATTAGGATTACCTATAGCTGGGGCTATCACTATGGCTTATTTTATTTTTATTATTATGAAACAGCAAATGAATAATTTGGTTTCAGAAATAAAAGTAATAGAAGGCATATCTAAAATGCTCATTACTCGAGCACACGTTATGAACAACGACATTATTCGTATCGATACTTCTGTATCATCTGTCGTTGGCTTATCCCCTGATTTAGATAGAATTGCGAGAGCACAAAACTTCGTAGAGGACGGAACGATAGACGCTAGGAGAGACTAGTGGATATCGTATATTTAATAGAAACCTTTGGATTTGAGGTAGTCATGATAATTGGTCTTGGCTATTTTGTATTTTTTGTGTGGCAAACTATAAACAAAATCATAAACCCCGCTTTAGATTCAATGAAAGCAACAATTATCAGACTTACTGACCAACTCAGGTTATTAGACCAGGATATGATTCGATTACAGCAAAAAGTAAATACTGTAACTGAATTAAGAGAAGAAGGAAAACTAAATGAAGAAGCTATTAATACTTCTACTACTAAGTCCGACACTGATAAGTGACGAAGTAGTACAAAAATTCAAAAACCCTTCTTTCAGTGGACAGGGTACTTCTGCACATTATCTTACAATAGAAAATCAAGAAAAATCACGAAAAGAAAAAATACAAGATGATATTGAAGCAGCACTAAAAGCAGAACTTAGAGCAGGAGAGAATACTACTCTTGCAAAATTTGTAAGAAACTTAGAAAGTAGAATATATGCACAATTATCAAAACAACTCGTTGATAATATGTTTGGTAATGAAACAGATGTAAATAATGGTTCATTTGAACTTGAAGGAAATCTTATTGATTATAGCAGAGGACAACAATGCGATGAAGATGGTATCTGTGTAGATGCTATAATTATGAATATCCAAGATTCTGAGGGTTCATCTACTGAAATCGTTATTCCTATAGGTACTGGAGCATTTTAATGAAAACTCTAAGCATACTGCTAGTTTTATTACTTGCTAGCTGTGCAAGTATTCCTTCTGTTACTGATTCTTGTGATAAAGGAATAATGAAAGAGTTTGGTCAATGCATTGAAGAACCAGAAATAATTAAACTGCCAACTTATAAAGAATTACTAGAAATAGAACCCGCAGAGATAATGCCAGTTGTTGCAGTTTACAACTGTGAAGATTTAACAGGACAAAGAAAAAGAAGAGATAGTTTAGCTGATTTTAGTACTGCAGTAACTCAAGGTTGTACAGAATTATTAATTGATGCACTAAAAACAGCAGCTGGAGGAAAGTGGTTTAGAGTTGTAGAAAGACATGGTATTGACCACTTAGTAAGAGAAAGACAAATCGTAAGAAGCACTCGTGAAGAACACGATGAAAATAAAGGATTACAACCTTTACTATTTGCAGGTATTATAATAGAAGGTGCCATAATAGGATATGACACAAATATTACAAGCGGTGGTAGAGGAGCAAGAGCATTAGGTATTGGACAAACAACAACTTACAGAAAAGATGTTGTTACTTTTAGTTTACGAGGAGTAAGTGTTCTCACAGGAGAAATACTACTTAATGTTCAGACAAAGAAAACAATTCTATCCGTAGGAACAGGATTTGATGTATTTAAGTTTGTAGACACAGACACAAATCTAATAGAGATAGAAGACGGTGTCGCTGATAATGAAAGCGTAACCGTAGCAGTTCGTTCGGCCATTGAGGCCAGCGTTGTCGCAATGATTCGTCAAGGCGATGACAGAGGCTTTTGGAAACTCCAAAAGCAAGGAGAAAACGATGAATAAATTATGTGCACTAATTGTTCTGGCTTTTTCTGCGTGGATGTTAGCTGATGCTACAGATAACGAGATTTTTCTTGAACAATCTGGAGACACTCTAACCTTAACTATTGACCAAGTTGGTTTCGGTAATAAATTTTGTGGTACTATATCAAGTGGAGCCTGCGCAAGCGACATGATGATAACAGGAAGCAACATTACATTTAACGTAGACCAAATTGGTAACTCAAACCAGTTATTCGGACCTATCGTATTAAGTAACTCTAATATTGATATGGTATTTACTGGGGATAGCAATGTTTATGATTGGAATATCGGTGGTAACTCTGCAGCAAGTAACTTAGACTTAGATTTAGCAGTTACAGGTAGTTCAAATAGTTGGAACGTAGATATTGGTGCAAACCAATCTGCTACTTTCTTAAACTATGATTTAACACTAACAGGAAGCTCAAATGTATTCACTACAGTTGTTGATTCTAGTAATGTTAAGTGGGATTGGACTATCACAGGCGGAAACAACGATATTAACACACTACAAAAAGATGCAGACCAACTTTTAACAGCAGAATTTTCAGGAAGTGATGGCGACATTGACATAGTTCAACAGTCAGGCACATGTCCTACAGGTACTTCAAGCTGTTCAGGCATAATTAATATTGATATAACTTCAGATGATGCGACAGTTACTATCAATCAAAAAGATACTAGCGATTAGTCTATTTTCAAGCATAGTGTATGCTGAAAAGGTAGGCGATATCACAGAACAGTCTGGTAATGGAGCAATCTCCAGACAGACTCAAGAGTTTGTTGCCGAAGTCGGAAGTGGAGTAGAATTTATGGACTCACTGATGACAGGCAACGGACGAATGGCTGTAGAGTTCTTGGACGACTCACAAATTAGAATCACCGAGAACTCCACAGTAGTCATAGACCAATTTGTTTATGATGCAAACCCAGACAACTCCAAAATGGCGTTGTCTTTTGCTAAAGGAACAGCACGATTTATTAGTGGTTCCATTGGCAAGATGAAAAAAGAAAATATAAAATTAAAAACTAATACCGCAACAATAGGTATTAGAGGAACAGATTTCACAGTAACTGTAGATGAATTAGATAGAACTTTAGTAATACTACTTCCAGACGAAAATGGAGAATCATCAGGAGAAATAACAGTTACTAACGAAGGAGGAACAGTAACTTTAAACGAAGCGTTTCAAGCTACAATAGTATCAACAATATCTACTCCTCCAGCAAATCCTGTGCAGATTGAAAATATTACAGTTGCACAGATTGATAATTTATTTATAGTAAGTCCGCCTCAAGAAATACAAGAAGTACAAGAGGAAGCGAGAACAGAAAATAGTTCAAACAATATTTTGACTGCGGACTTTTTAGAGTTTAACGAATTAGAGAAAGATTATTTAGAAGAAGAGCCAGAGTGGAGTTTTTCAGAACTTGACATTGACTTACTAGACATTGATTTCTTACAAGATTTACTAGTAATTATAGAAGAATCAGATGTACTTACTAGAAAGACTTCTGAAGGTTTTGAAGGGTTAGTAATTGAAGGAACTCAACCAGGACTTGACCCAGATACACAATATAATACTATTATTGAGGACACAGGTTTTATTTGGTTTTACCGACAAGTTGATGGTATAATTAGCATAAGAATACCAATAGATTCAAATGCTTATATTAACACAGTTACAGACCAAAAAGAAAGTATCATAACCGTAGGAGATGGAACTTCTGCAATGATTACGATAACACAAGTACAATGAAAATATCAAAATATATTTACAAAAATTATATCTGCCGAACAATTTGCTCGGCACTTTCATTAGTAAATTTACTTATATCTAAAGTATTGAAAAATGCCGTAAATAAAATAAGTATAAACAACAACTTAAATTCAAAAATTTTACATATATGTTATGTAAATTCAAATTTTCGTGAAATGAAAAATTTATGTGACTTGAATGATAAAATGGTTAGGAGAGAAGAGAAATGAGACTATTAATTTTGCTACTACCTTTTTATTTATATACTGCTGATAATCAAATAACTATTGAACAAAGTGGAGATAATTTAAACTTAAATATTGAACAAGTCGGATATTCAAATGTCATTAGGCGTTGGAGGAGTTGGGACGAAGGAATAGTAGGCGATAACAACTCGTTAGATATTAGACAACATAAAAATAAAGGAAGTGCCTCTGACCAGCATATAATTGAGATAAGACAAATTGATGGAACAGGAAATAACTTAGCTTTAGGAACTGGTTGGAACATAGGCACGAACGGAACCTTTACAATCGATAACTCTGAATATGGAGATACGTTTAGTCATATTAATATTACAGGCGACTATAACGATGTTCAAATGGTTCAAAGAACAAACAGTAGTTCTTCTGGACATAGATACTGGCTTCATGTTGAAGGTGATAGTAATGATATAAGAACTGTGCAAAGAGGTGGAGGCGGACACTATATTAATTTAGATATATTTAATGATAGTAATGATGTTGTATTAAGTCAAACAAATACTGGAAGTCATACTGCAGATGTGAGACTATACGGAACTCAACCAACTGATATAAGCGTTATTCAAAATGGTTGGAATAATAAATCATATAGTGTAACAAATTATTGTTATACTAGCGGTGGTTGTTCAATATCAGTAACGCAAGAATAGGAGAATATAATGCCAGTTAGAAAAGTAAAAGGTGGCTATAGATGGGGTAAGTCTGGAAAGATTTACAAAACAAAGAAGGCGGCAGAACGCCAAGGTAGAGCAATCTACGCATCAGGGTATAAAAATGGCACGAAAAAAAGACCCAAGACTAAAAAGAGCAGGCGTTAAAGGGTTTAACAAACCTAAGAGAACACCTAGTCACCCAACTAAATCACACATAGTTGTTGCAAAAGTTGGAACTAAAATCAAAACTATTCGTTTTGGACAGCAGGGAGCTAAAACTGCGGGTAAACCTAAAAAAGGTGAGTCTGCAAGAATGAAAGCAAAACGAAAGTCTTTCAAAGCAAGACATAGAAGGAACATAGCCAAAGGAAGAATGTCTGCTGCATATTGGGCAGATAAGGTTAAATGGTAGTAGTTCAAGTTGTATTTTAACCAACGAAAAATAGCACTTGACAATCAACTATATTTTTGGTATAATTACAATTAAAAGTAAAAGATTAAGTTTACTAAGAAGGAGATTAAGCAATGGAAGCCGATGAAGTGGCACTAGAACTTGCAAAGCATGAAGCTGTCTGTGCGGAAAGATGGAAAACTGCATTTAACCGCTTTGACAATATAGATAAACAGGTAACCAGGATAGAAACTATTATGATTTCTTGTGCTGGTTGTTTGCTTGTTGGTGGAGCAGGTCTAATTATTACATTGGTTAATATGTAAAGGAGAATTTATATGTTAGATACTATATTTTTGGTATTAGTAGGAGTATTTATTGGGTGGAACTTACCACAGCCTACATGGGCAAAGTATGTACAAACAATAATTATGGGCTGGGTATCTAAAGTATCTAGTATGGTTAAAAAAGGCGAGTGATGCTCGCAGGATATGGAACAAAAGACATGAAATCTAAAAAAGAAGAAAAAGGAAAAGTTTATGAAAAAAACGGATTCTGGACATATGATGGTGCCATCGCTGGATATAACACCAAAGAAAATGCTCTCGCAGCGCTTGAAGCAGGAAAAGGTCTCAGAAAAGGAAAGTCATCATAAACGATATCAAATTTGTTTAGAGTGTGAGCACCTAAATAAGTTTTGGAAGTTTTGCAACCTTTGTGGTTGCTTTATGCCCCTCAAGACTAAACTTCGATGGGCAGAGTGTCCTGACGAGCCCCCTCGTTGGACATAGGAGACAGCAATGCCGTATCATAGCGGAAAAAAGAAAAAGAAGAAAGGTAAGAAAAAGAAGAAGTAATGCCAAGACATACTAGAAAGCGAAGAAGAAAGACTGCTAAGAAAAAGAGACCTGTACCTACTAATAAAGCTCTTTATGCTCGAGTGAAAGCCGAAGCAAAAAGGAAGTTTAAGGTATATCCTAGTGCTTATGCAAATGGCTGGCTAGTAAAAACATATAAGGCAAGAGGTGGCAGATATAGAATGGGATAATGGCTAAGAAACGAAAAAGTCTAACTAAAAGACAACAAACAGCAATGCGCAGACATCGTAGACACCATACCAAGAAACACATGACTCTTATGAGAAAACTTATGCTAGAAGGAAAAACTTTTATGCAAGCTCATAAAACAGCCATGCGTAGAGTCGGAAGATAATGGCAAAACCAAAAGGTGGATTAACTACTTGGTTCAAGGAGAACTGGGTAGACATTAGTCGTAAAAAGAAAAATGGTAAACACCCACCTTGTGGTCGTAAGAAAGCGAGGACAGCAAGAGGAGGATATCCCAAGTGTGTCCCTCAGCGAGTAGCGGCAAAAATGACCGCAAATGAAAAAAAGTCGGCAGTCCGTAGGAAAAGAGCAAAAGCTCAAGGCGTTGGAGGGAGACCCACTAATGTCAAAACATTCACTAAGAGGAGGCGCCGAAGAAGGAGATAACATGCAAGAGTTACTAGACGAGATTCGAAGAACTCATGAATTGGTAGAAAAACTTCAAACCAAATATGAACAGAGACTATTATGGAGTAAAGAACTTCAGAAGTCTTTAAAATTAAATAATACAACAGAAATTAAGAGGTTAGTAAATGTTGAAGAAAAGTTGGCTAAAAATTAAAGAATACTTGAAAAAGTTCTGGGACATCATTATCGGAAACGATAAGAACTGGGACGGTAAAGTCGATATTAAAGACGATTTAATAAAAGCAAAAGAAAAAGCGCAAGGCGCTAAGTAACGGAGAGAGCTATGGCTAGAACAGGAGGCTTTTTAAGCGGACCTACTGGTGTTCACAATACTCAAAAAATTCGTAAGCATAGATTAAATCGAGGAGTTACTCGTGATATGAATGCTGCGGCAGGAGTTCCTGTGAATTCGAAAAACCCAAACTCTATGGAAGCTTTTAGATATTCTGCAGCACCAAAAGCTATCGGACCTAGATTCGGTAAAACTGCAAATCCTAAAAGAGCAAAATTCCCTAGACGCAGAAGATAATTTATTATGGCAGAAACTATACACAAAAAACAAGCATGGCTAGATGAAATGGCAGCTATAGTACAAAAAGATATTAATACTTTAGAAGTGCTACAGAGAGCTAGAAAACTTAATAAGAAGGAAGCTAACTTCCTGCAACTATGTAGTGCTTACTTGTACTTATACAAAATGGCTGAACTCAAGGAATTTTTAAGTCCTGTACTGAGTGAAGATGAAGATGAAACTAATTTCGAGACAATACATTGATTGAAATTAGTAGAAGTGATATAGTTTCTGACTACTTGATGGAGTTTAGTGATGATGAAAGATTCATTAAACTTCCTATAGAATCCTACCTAGAATTATTGGGGATAGACCCTAATACATCTCAAACTGCACTTATTAATGCAGTAAGTAATCCTAAATATAGATTTATTTGCGCCTCTGTAGCTAGAAGGCAAGGTAAAACCTATATTTCAAATATCATAGGACAATTAGTATGTCTTGTACCTAATAGTCATGTACTACTAATGTCACCTAACTATTCACTATCACAAATATCTTTTGATTTACAAAGACAACTAATTAAACACTTTGATTTAGAAATGTTAAGAGATAATGCTAAAGATAAAGTAATTGAACTTTCTAATAATTCTACTATTCGTATGGGGTCAATCAATCAGGTTGATTCAGTAGTTGGTAGAAGTTATGATTTAATTATATTTGATGAAGCAGCACTAACCGACGGTAGAGATGCTTTCAATGTGGCACTTAGACCTACACTTGATAAAGATAATTCAAAAGCAATATTTATATCTACTCCTAGAGGTAGAAATAATTACTTTGCTGAATTTTATCACAGAGGATTTAGTGATGAGTTTCCTGAGTGGTGTTCTATAAAAGCTACTTGGCATGAAAATCCAAGAGTATCTGAACAAGATATTATTGAAGCAAAGAAAGGAATGTCAGAAGCTGAGTTTGCTCAAGAATATATGGCAGACTTTAATGTATTTGAAGGTCAAGTTTGGTCTTTCAACCATGAACAATGTGTAGCAGATTTATCTGAGTTTGATACTTCAAAGATGGACGTATTTGCTGGACTCGATGTTGGATATAAAGACCCTACAGCATTTTGTGTAATAGCGTATGACTGGGAAGAAGAAAAGTTTCACTTAGTAGATGAGTATCTAAATAGTGAAAGAACTACTGAACAGCATGCTGCTGAAATACGAAAGTTGATTGACAAATGGGATATTGATTATATTTATATTGATTCTGCTGCAGCACAAACAAGATTTGACTTTGCACAAAATTATGACATTAGTACTATAAATGCTAAAAAATCAGTATTAGATGGTATAGGTCATGTTGCAGGAGTAATAGATAATGATAAACTTATTGTAAATCAAACTTGTCGTGAATCTCTCATGGCATTAGACCAGTATCAGTGGGACCCCAACCCTAATTTATTAAAAGAAAAGCCCAAGCATAATCAAGCATCGCACATGGCTGATGCAATTCGATATGCCCTGTATACGTTCGAGACTACAGCGACAAGTTTTTAAGACCCCTATCAAAAATAACATTTGACATTATATGTGATTTTTGTTATAATTCTAAAAAGAGTAAAAATAATGAATTTAAAGAGAGATTTAGTTAAATATGTTCGAGATAAAGCTAAATCAAGATACCGTAAGAATGATAAATGTTATATCTGCGGTGAAACCGAAAATTTAGATTTTCATCATTTCTTTGGACTGACAGAACTTTTAGAGCATTGGATTCAGAAACAAGGTATAAAAGTTGAAACTGAAGAAGATATATTAAGTGCTAGGGAAATATTTATAGAAAAGCACGAAAAAGAACTTTACGATGAAGCTGTGACGCTGTGCCATATGCATCATTTACGATTACACTCAATTTATGGAAAACGACCTAAATTAGTCACGGCAATGAAACAAAAAAGATGGGTTGAAAAACAGAGAGTAAAATATGGCGTGGTATGACAGATTTTTAGGTATTGAGAGAGAGGAAAAATTAAATCCTGCTCAATATACTATTGCAAGAGACGAAGGTCTCTCTGTTGATACTCGTGAAATAAAATCAAATTATCGTTCAGCATACGAACAACTAGAAGTAGTAAACAGAGCTGTAAACATGATAGTTGATGATGTAGCAGAAATACCTTTCTCTGTTAATGCAAAGTTAAGAGGAGTGTCACCTGTTGCAAAAGATATTAGAAGGTCAAAAGTAGATATACTACTTAATAGAGCGCCAAATCCTTTTCAAGATGTTAGTGCTTTTAAAAGAAATTTAATTATCGACCTAATAATAGATGGAAATATATTTATCTACTATGATGGTGCTCACCTTTACCATTTACCAGCAGATAAAGTTAAAATCTATACTGACGATAAAACTTTTGTAGAAAAATATGAATTTGATTCAACGATAGAATATTCAGTCAATGAGATAATTCATATAAAAGAAAACAGTTTTAATTCAATTTATAGAGGAGTACCAAGATTGAAACCAGCGTACAGAACAATGGTTCTCTTGGACAATATGAGAAGTTTTCAAGATAACTTCTTTAAAAATGGAGCAGTCCCTGGATTAGTATTAAAAAGTCCAAATACTCTTTCTGAAAAAATAAAAGAAAGAATGTTACAAGCTTGGAGTATGAGATATAATCCTAAAACTGGAGGTAAAAGACCTTTAATTCTTGATGGTGGACTTGAAGTTGATGATTTAACTAAAGTAAACTTTAAAGAATTAGACTTTCAAGAATCTTGCAAAGCAAATGAAAAAGTTATACTAGAAGCACTAGGAATACCACCAATCCTTATGGACGGTGGTAATAATGCTAATATTAGACCGAATCATAGGCTTTATTACTTAGAAACTATATTACCTATAGTTAGAAAAGTAGCATACGCTTTTGAAAGATACTTTGGTTTTGAACTTGCGGAAGATGTAACCAGAATCCCTGCGTTACAACCTGAGTTGAGAGACCAAGCCGCCTACTATGCAACTCTTGTTAATACAGGCATTATTAGCCCGAATGAAGCAAGAGAAGCACTAGGCAAAGAACCAGTTGATGGATTTGATGAACCAAGAGTACCAGCTAATATAGCAGGTTCTGCGGTAAATCCCGAAGAAGGTGGAAGACCACCACAAGACGAGGAGAATATAGATGGCGAATCCTAAAATGAAAACATTAACAATTCTTGGCGAGTATTTTAAAAAGAAAGGAAAAATTCTTTCTATTTCAGAATACCAAGAGCAAGATGACGCTCCTGTTAGAGCACAAATAGTTAAAAGAACTTTTAACTCTTGGGCTCGTATGGTTGGCATGTTAAGTTTCAACTTACCTGAAGTGGTAGAAGAAATTAACAAACCAAAAGCCACACCAAAGAAAACAGTTGCAAAAGCTACTAAAAAGAAAGGGGATTAATTATGAATAAAATATTTCATTATACTTCTACTTTTAAAAGTTTAGGCGAACAAGACGATGGTAGTATAGACATTAAAGGGTCTGCTAGTACCAATGGTCTTGATAGAGCTGGAGATATTATCGAGGCAGATGCTTGGACTAAAGGTGGCTTAGAAAACTTTAAAAATAATCCTATTATATTGTTTAATCACGATTACAATAAACCTATTGGAAGAGCAACAGGTTTAGAAGTGAATGACAAAGGATTAGATATCTCAGCGAAGATATCTAAAGCAGCGGGCGATGTTAAAGATTTAATTAAAGATGGTGTCCTTGGAGCTTTTTCTGTTGGTTTCAGAGTGAAGGACGCTGATTATATGACCGAAACCGACGGATACAAGATAAAGGACGCTGAACTTTTCGAAGTTTCTGTAGTATCAGTACCTTGCAACCAGGGAGCAACATTCTCTCTAGCAAAGTCTTTTGATAATATGGACGACTACGAGGAGTTTAAGAAGAATTTTGTAAAGGCTAACTCAATGGACTCAGCAGACGCTGTTGAAATTGAGCAGCCAAGCGAGGAGAAATCCTCAATTTTGGAGAAAAATATGTCTGAAGACAATAAAACAACTCCTGAAGGCTTTGACCTTGAAGCATTTGCAAAACAAGTAGCAGAAGATACTGCTGCTAAAATTGCTATGCAACAAGCTGAGCAGAAAGCAAAAGAAGCTGCTGAGGCGGAAGAAAAATCTGTTGAGGAAGCTGAAGTGAAGGCTGCTGAAGAAGCAAAGCAGGAAGAACAGAAAACAGTTGTAACATCAGTTATGACTGGAGCAGAAAAGCTAATTTCTGATGTTGAAGATAGAGTTCTTAACAAGCACGAAGATTTAGAGACTGTAATCAAGTCTTTAGAGTCTGAATTAAAAGACAGAAGTGCTGAAATAGAAGCTATGAGAGAATCTAAAAGGGTTTTCTCTGACAGAGGAAATAGTGACTGGAGAAAAGCATTTGAAGGCGACATTATGGACGCAAAAATGCTCGGTCTAGCTACTGGAAAAGGTTTTGAAACTGACTTAGCCAAAGGTGTGATGGAAAAAGTAAATGCCATGTCTGGTGTTGCTGTTTCATCTGCTGATTTTGAGCAAGTTGTTTCAACCAACATTGAAAGAGATATCCAGAATGAATTAGTATTAGCACCTCTATTTAGAGAAATACCAATGACTTCTGCGACTCAAATCATTCCAATCCTACCTGACTCTGGTTACGCAGAATTTACTGCTAACCAAGCTGCTAGTGGTAGTTCACCACATGGTAACTTAGCTCAGAGAGGAGACGCATACAACCCAGGTTCAGCGGGTGGTATCGATATGACTGAGAGAACACTCTCAACTAAAAAATTAATCTCTACTTCCTTTATAGGAAATGAAACTGAAGAAGATGCAATCTTGCCTATTCTTCCGTTAATTAGAGAGTCAATGGTTAGGTCTCACGCTAGAGCAATTGAAAACGCTATCTTAGTAGGAGATGACGCTGATGGTGCATTCGGAACTTCTGGAGCATCT
>Ga0208130_1001054_pt1 | contig 13540 bp, 11 predicted proteins | sample ETNtaG_31_FD_185771 | JGI IMG/M metagenome (GOLD analysis project Ga0208130, IMG submission 185771) | Marine microbial and viral communities from oxygen minimum zone, Eastern Pacific Ocean - ETNP201310SV78 (SPAdes) (version 2) | ecosystem: Environmental > Aquatic > Marine > Oceanic ...
TAGGGCTTTTATATATTTAGGCCCAAAATAAATAGTAGAAGGGGTAATTGAGTGATCAAGAATCGCTCCATGAGCAACAGTATAACCGCCATCTTCACGCTTACGAATGCTTATGTTTTTATCGAAAATATTGCCTTTAATAGGGGATTTTATTGGGTTTGTCCTTGCGACAGTGCCTTTAACTTGAAGTTGAGGAACAGTGACGCCCAATGATCTGCAAAAATATGAAGACCAAGCCCCAGCAGCACAAATTACAGTAGATGTTTTTATGGGACCGTCTTCAGTGATGACTGCGGACAAATTTCCTGCAGTTTTTTCTATGCCCCTAACAGCTGTGTTTGTGAAAATTTTTGCACCAAGATTTCGTGCAGCCTTTGCAATACTGATTGTTGCTTGATGTGGTTCAGCCCTTCCATCAGTTTTTGTTATAATTCCACCTATCCATCTCTTTGCTACTTGGCCAGCTTCTTTTTCTAAATCGGTCTTATTTAGTACATCAGTTTTTATGTCATATTTTTTCGCAAGTTTAAGCCAGGAATCATAGCTATCCATCTCATTATGGTTGTATGCAGAATAAAGACATCCATTCTCTTTGTAACCTGTATCACCTTGAATTTCATCAGATAGACCTCTCCATAATTCCAAGCTCCTTAACATGAGTGGTATTTCTCTTTCATCTCTTCCCTGAACTCTCACCCAACCCCAGTTTCTTCCTGACTGTTCGCCTGAGATAAATCCTTTTTCGCATACACAAACATTTACACCTGATTTTGCTAAGAAATAGGCCGTAGAGACGCCTATGATTCCTCCACCAATGATTACCACATCAGCAACACTAGGTAGCTGATGTGATTTTTTTTGTTTAAAGTTCCAGATCGAACTTACATTTTGGTTATGATTGTCTATCATGAAGACATTATATTTTAGATATTTATAGATTCCAGTAATTTTGAGTGAGCCATTTTTGACATGTTGAAATTTATTTATTTACCTTTTCTGATGATATTAATCTCGTGTTCAACGAATGAGACTTTGGTGAACTACAATCAAAATCCTCAAGAAGTAACCAATTTAGGTGGATCTTGGGAATATATTGCAAAACTTAATGGTCAACAAGACTTGAATGAAGCGATAAATAGAATTATTGGGCCAAATAATAAAAGAAATATTTTCTCTTCATCTGCCAACCAGCAAAATAAACGTAATTCAGATTATGTTGCACACCTTTTTTTGAGGGATGCTAACAGAATTAAGATCACTCAAACCAGGTATGCGCTTTATATCGATTTTAATCGATCAATCGTAGAGGAATATAAGAATAATAGGATTGAAACAATTGAGCTGGGTGAGATAAAGGCACAACGATCATCTGGATGGCAAAATGGTTATTACCTCATCGATACCCTTGATGATCGAGGTATGAAAATCACTGAAACTTATTCATTGGTTAATCAAAATAAAAACCTTCAAAGAAAAATTATCTTAAGAGATAAAGATGAGAACGAGGTTGTTCTCGAGAGACTATACGATAGAAAAAATTAATCAAAGATAACCATGCGATGTTAAGCTCGCTTTCATCCACAACTTATCATTTCGGTATTGCTCAATAACGATTGGCAAAAAATCTAATTTATCTGCGCACCAAAATATCGATCTTTTGGATGATCCTAGTTGTTGGCTTTTGATTGCAATTGCTTTGAATTCTCCAAAAGGCACGCTAATGATCTTCTCTTCAAGCACCTCTATCTGGATCAATTTTATTTCTTCTCCTTCATAGAGATTGTATTCTTTTTTCAAATTATTCTTTTTAAGGTCATTCATAAGGGCAAATTTTAAAGAGATTCTATCGTAAAGATTATTTTCATTTTTAAATGTTTTTTCATTCTCATTGATTGTTGATATTCCAAGATCCTCTTCGTAATCAAAATTTATAGAAATAGTTTTATTTCTTTTAGACATTTTGTCCGTCGAATAAAATGATAATGGCTTTAATTCTTTATCTGTTATTCTAAAAAAGGATTTTTCATTTACAGTTCCACCAAGGAATATACGGGACAATCCTTTAGCTTTAAGTTCATTAGAAGCTTGGTAAGTACCATCATCTTGATTCAATTTTGTGTTTAAGGTTCCACCGATACCTCGAACGCTGACACTGTAATTAGCATAATGCGCTCTTAATACTGATTCATTTTCTGCTTTAATTATTGAGGGGCAAGTAAGAAACAAAAAAAATAAGAAGTAATCTATACGAAATAGTTGTTTCATATTGCTGTTTATTGGCTCATTAATTCTCATAACAATTTCTCAGAAGAGGATTTTTGTTCATTTAATATTAATTCAATATTATTTCTGTGTTCTTCGAGTTCTGACATATTTGAGGTCTTAGGAATATCATAAGGTCCACCAATCATCACAACAATCTTAGTAAATGGTTTGGGAATCATAAAATGATCCCAACGATTTAGGTACCAAGCCTTTGAGCAAGAGCATGTTATGGGAATAATAGGTGCATCACCCAGCTTTGCCATTAAGACGACTCCCATTTTAAATTGAAATTTAGGACCAAGTGGACCATCTGCTGCTGTTACAATAGAAATACCACGTTTTAAGAAATGATGAATATCCCTCATTGCAGAAGCGCCCGTCCTAACTGCAGAACCTCTTATGATTTCTGCACCCCAGGATTTAGCTATTTGGGCAGGTACTTCACCATCTACAGAGGGGGATATGATGAAGCCACCTTTGAAACCTTTTTTGAGCCATCTTGAGACAATAAGCAGCGTGATTAATAAATCTTGATGCCAAAAACATGGAGCGAAAACACCAGTATTCTTTAAAAGTTTTTCAGTAGAATTATTCCTATCAACTACTCTTATTTTGCAAGTTGCTATAAGAGTATAAATCGTTGCAAGTAAAATTGGTTTGCCAAGAAAATAGTATATTTTTCGACCTATAGAAAGCCTTCTTTTGCCATGATAGTCGAGTCTAGTGTTTTTGGTTGGGTTATTCATGCCTTAATTAATTTTAATGGTATTAATTATCAATTGCTCTATTTATTTGTGAATGGAGAATCACAAAGGTCAATTATCAGTAAAAAATAAATTACAATAATAAATATAATTGATTAAATTGATATAGATTTTAAGCGAAACTAAAATAATCTGAGTTAATATTCAATTTAAATAAAACTCCAGTAATAAAAGCATGCTAAAAAAATATCAAACTTTAAACGATCTTTTTATTGACCAGGTTAAAAAAGAAGGCTACATACGTTTCATCAATAGAAAGTCAGAGGAAGAGGAAATAAGTTTTTCTGAATTTGGAGCAAATATAAAAAAATGTTTAGGTCTTTTTCAGGATTTGGGATTCAAGTCCAACGATGAAATTGTCATTAACACTAAATCAAATATAAAATTTCTAGAATGCTTCTGGGCTGCAATACTTGGTGGAATGATACCTGTTCCCGTTGCTGTTGGTGTGGGTGAAGAGCACAGAAAAAAATTATTTAAAGTGCTTCTTCAGTTAAAGAATCCAAAGCTTATTACTGATGCTGATGTTCATGCAAGGCTGATCTCTCTCTTACAAACAAAAGATAAATATTTCTCGCTGACTGATATAGTGAGTCAATCGATAGTTGATATTGAGTTTCAAAAATCAGGTGAAATAAAAGAGAACGATCCTGGAGATGTTGCTTTTATTCAGTATTCCTCTGGTTCAACATCCGATCCAAAAGGAATTGTTCTAACACACAAAAACCTAACTACCAATATATACGCAATCGCAGAAGGCTTAGATCTTCGTGATGATGATGTTGGAATGAATTGGATGCCTTTGACTCACGATATGGGCCTAATCGGAACACATATGACATTATTTTCATACGGGCTATCACAAATAATTATGGATACAGAATTATTTATACGAAAGCCATTGCTTTGGTTGGTCAAAACAAGCGAATCAAGAGCATCAATACTCACATCACCTAATTTTGGATACAAACATCTTTTAAGGGCGCATAAAAGAAAAAAAATTAAAGATATTGACTTATCTTGTGTTCGTCTATTAATAAATGGTGCAGAAAGTATATCTGTCACACTGTGTAAGGAATTTCTGGATGAAATGTCCGAATTTCAACTAAAAGAAGAATCAATGTTTCCAGTATACGGACTTGCAGAAGCTACACTTGGTGTCAGTTTCCCAAAAACCGGCGAGAAATTCAGATACATAAATCTAGATAGAGAGACATTAAAAAATAATAATACCTGTGAAGAATCTGATGATGATAAGAATTCAATTCCATTTGTAATGCACGGTAAAGCTTTAAGGGATTGTGAGTATAAAATTGTAGATGATGCAGGTAAATCTTTGCCAGAAAAAATAAATGGAAATATCAAAATTAGAGGTGCAAATGTCACTAAAGAAATATATCGAGATGAAAATACAACAAACGAAATAATCGATAGTGATGGATGGCTTTCCACAGGCGATTGTGGAGCTGTTATCGACAATAACTTAATCATTACCGGAAGAAAGAAAGAAATAATTATCATTAATGGTCAAAATTACTATCCAAACGACATTGAAAATATAATCGTACAAGGTGGAAATTTTGATCTCGGAAAAATTGTTGCTTGTGGAGCAATTAATAAAAACACTCAAAATGATCAATTACTTGTTTTTGTTTTATACAAAAGCGATCTTATGGTTTTTAAAAGTATTGCTGAAGAAATACGTAGAATCGTTATTCAGCAACTCAATCTGGAGATTGATCATGTCATTCCAATCAAGAAAATACCAAAAACCACAAGTGGAAAAATTCAAAGAATTAAACTTAGTCTTGATTATCAAGAGGGCGTGTATTCTGACTACTTGATCGCTAATCAAGTTAATACTAAAATTACAAATAGCGACGAAGTTTTGAGATCGCTTTTAGAAATTTCCAATCAACACTCAAAAGAATTTATCATAAAGGAAGATGATGATCTGTTTAATGTTGGCATCAGTTCGCTTACCCTCACAGAAATAATGATGGCAATCGAAGAGATCTACCCAGATAAAATTGATTTGGATACAGCTTTTGACAATCCAACACTGAAGCAAATTTCACAAATTATTAAACAAAATCTTTAACATTTCTTAACATTCAAGTTAAATAATCACTATATTTGTACTAATTTGTACACATATGGTTATAAATAAGACAAAACCTAGTAGTTATATATTAATTTGTTTAGTCTGTATGAGTGTAAAAAAACATTATTTCATAATGTTTACGTAGTAAGTGTTAGTTGTATTTCAATAATCCAAAAAAATATGGGGGAATATTATGGATATAGGAAAAACACTAAAGCAAGTAACAGCAGCTGTAGCAGTTGTGTCTGCATTCGCTGCATTACCACAAGAAGCATTACTACTTTGTGTTCTCGGTCTAGCATGTGGTTGGTATATGGCTGAAGGTGACACTATAAGAGTTCTAGTAACAGCTGCCGCGTTAAATGTAGGTGGTGTTGCTGGAGGTGCTGATGCAATTCCAACAGTCGGTCCGATGATTGGAGATATACTAGGAGCTATGGGAGCAGTCTACACTGCTATGGCAGTAACCATGATTGTTATGGGAGTCGTTAATAGAGTCAAACCCTAACATAGCAATAAGCATCTAGATAAAAGCCCGCGCCACGCGGGCTTTTTTTTTGTATAGTTAAATAATGAACAAACTAACAAAAATATTATATCTAGCGTTATTCTTAATCATTAAACCAGATAAAAATCTATACTCAGAAACATACAATTTAGGAGGTATGTACACATATCACTACCATGATGGCAGATATGCTGATTGGGGTGATTATGCACGTGAAGCCGCCTTTTTAGCAATTGAGGAGATTAATAGCAGTGATTTTTTGGGTGAACATAATTCTCTTCAACTTCTCCCTGAAAATACAATCGATTATCACTGTTGGCCAAGTAATGCGGCAAAAATGGCTGAGACTCTATTTCAAAACAATATTTTAATTCTTACTGGAGCAGATTGCAGTAGTCCAGCTGTCGAGATATCTAAGATTGCTTCAAGATATAAAATCCCAGTTATATCAAACGGAGCGAATGCTTCAAGTCTATCCTCAAGAGAGGAGTTTCCATGGTTCATCAGGGTCGTAACACCCAGTGAGGAGTATGATAGATATTTAATTGAATTAGCCCATACAATGGGTATAAAAGAAATTGCCTACCTATATACTACTGACGCATGGGGCCTTGGAGCAAAGAAAGTTATTCATGATTCAGTAAAGAAAAGAAATATTCTTATAAAGAAAGAATTTGGTTTTAAACGTGACACAAATCAAGAAACAATTAATGATTATGTATCTGAGATTATTAGCGCCGGAATAAATAACATCGTCATTACAGGACCAACACCCGATACTGTAAGGGTCTTTAAAGCCATCGATAAATTCAACTTTAATAAAAAGGGAAACACGATTTTCGCTACAGAGATGATATCGGCTGATGAATCTATTGATGCAGTGAATGGCAGTAAGGGATATTTTGCACCAATGACATTCCTTGAAAACACAAAGGAACTCAACCAGTTTAAAAGAAGATTATCATCCAGAATTGATAAAAAAATAGATATTAATTCAAAAGCATTTTTTTATGGCGCTCTTAGTTATGACCATATTTATACAATTGCTTATGCAATTAATAACATCAATAGCAAAAACCAAGTGGTTACTCCACATAGTCTTATGGAAAATCTAAGAAAAGTTGATTTTATTGGCGTCACTGGAAGGGTTTATTTCTCTCAAACATCTAACGATCGAATTAATATGCCATTACAAATCATGAACAGTCATGGTTTTGATGAATCATCAAATTCGGTGAAATTTGAATCTGTTGCTACAGTTTCATCTGAAGGCAAACTAGTTATTGATAATTCAAAAATCCTTCTGCCCGGATACTGATGATGTCATTTTTTAAGCAAATAAAAATCTGTTTTGTTTTCCTATTAATCAATTTTGGGCAGACATTTGCTGATGATTATTACTTGGGCGGTATGTTTACACAGCACTACAGAGATGGTGTTTATGCAGAGTGGGGGAAATACTCAAGATTAGGGGCAAAAATAGCGATAAAGCACATCAATGATGAGGACCGTCTTGATGGCGATAAAATTCTAATGCCAGACGAAAATATTATTGATTATCATTGCTGGAATGAAAATGTTGAGCTGATGACTGAATCATTGATTAAAAAAAATGTCCTAGCAATTATAGGTGCAGAGTGCAGTGATCCTGCTGTTATCATGGCGAACACATCATCTAAAGCAAATATTCCAATAATTTCATATGGGGCAAATGCAGCTAAATTGTCTAACAAAAAAAAATTTCCATATTTTTTGAGAGTAATCACCCCTAGCGAAAAATATGAAAGATATTTACTTGATCTAGCATCAAATTACGGTGCCAATAAAATTGCTTTTTTTCATACTACTGATTCCTGGGGAGAGGGGGCGGCAATGGTGGTTATGGATGCCGCTAAGAAAAAGAATATCAAGATTATGAAAACCTTTTCATTTCCAAGAGACGCAAGTCAAGAGCATATTGACAGCCTCGTAAGAGAACTAAAAGAAATCGATTTAAAGCATATTTTTCTTACCTCACCAACACCAGATACTGTTAGATTTTTTAAAGCAATCAATAAATATGGTTTGAATAATCCTGAATATTTCATTTATGCCTCTGAAATGATCTTAAATAATACACCACTGGATGCAATAGAAGGCGCTATAGGATATTTCTCACCAGTTGCAGGGATGTCAGGCTCAAAAAAATTGGATTACTACATCGAGGCATATGAAGAATTAACCGGTTTGAATGCTGATTTTAATTCAGCAAATTTCATCTACAGTGTATTAAGTTATGATCAGGTAATATTAGTTTCAGAAGCCATCAAATCAACCAAGAAAAAAAATCTCGAAGTAACAAGTGAAAATATTATGTCACAACTTAGGCTTGCCAATTTTCAGGGGGCTTCAGGCGAAATATCATTTGAAAATGGCTCTAATGACAGGTTAAATATGCCAGTAAAGATTATGAAATTTTTAGGAAAGAATGATAGAGATCAGATGTCCTTCATTCCGATCGCTAACACTGATGCCGTAACAGGGCACCTAAAAATAATTACACAATAAGTTAAAAATGAAAAAAGATAATAAAAATGAAGACCTACTACTTGGGTTAAACAAGAAAATAGATAGGCGAGATTTCCTGAATTCATCACTACTAGGAGCAGGTTCAGTCCTTTATTCAATGTCTGCACCTTCAACTCTTTTCGCTCAAAATGACAATATCAGTCTACCTGATCAAGTTGGTGATAATTGGTATGGATACGGAGGAGTCGGTGACTCTAGATATTCACATGGCAATACGCCTGAAATTTTGCGGGGTGCTCATGCGGTAAGAGATGGTCTTCTTAGTAAGTCCAATATAAAAAATATACCATCATCAGAAGAATACGACTTGGTCATCGTAGGTGGTGGACTAGCTGGATTAGGTGCTGCACAGAGATTTACTGAATTATACCCCGGAAAGAAATGCTTAATTCTTGAAAATCATCCCATATTTGGTGGTGAAGCAAAAAGGAATGAATTTAATGTGAACGGTCATATCCTTACTGCACCTCAAGGTTCAAATAGTTTTTATTACAAAACTAAAAATTCTGATATCAAAGAAGATCTCAAATACATCAAAATGCTCAATATTCCAGATGAATTCACATACGGAAGCATGCCAAACAACAAAGACAATCTAGTTTTTGCTCAAGAACATTATGATGTTCAAATGTGGGGAGAAGAGCTCATATCAAAGGGCTATTTCGTTGATAAGCAATCGCATGGTGTCGACGCACAGTGGGTTAAAGACATATGGAAAGACAAGCTAAAAAGATATCCTGTATCAAATAAAGTGAGACAAGACTTACTTACATGGAAATATGCGAAAGATATGCCACAAGATAATGAGGAAACAAATGCATGGTTAGATAGCATGACTTATAAGGATTACATTGAAAATATAATGGGTCTTGATGAAGAGGTAACGAAATTTGCCGATCCTGTTCTTGCGAGTGCCGGTGGAATGGGTTGTGATGTTATGTCTGCTTATATAGCAAAACTCCTAGGTATGTATGGTCTTTACCCAGATGCTCCTGTAAATCCACTCAATCGACATAGTTTTCCCGGAGGCAATGATGGCTTTGCAAGACATTTCGTTAAACTATTAATACCTAACTCAATAAATGGCGGAAATAATTTTGAAGATATAATGAACGGTTCGATTAACTTTGGAAATCTTGATCGTCAAGGTAACCCTGTAAGACTTCGTGTTAGCAGCAATGTCATTAATGTTGCACACTCCTCTAATTCGAGAACATTGGATTCGGTCTATGTAACTTACTACAAAGATAAAAAACTAAAAAAAATCAAATCAAAAGCGGTTGTAATGGCGTCAGGCGGCTGGATTAATAAGCACATTGTTGAGGACCTCCCTGTTGAGCATAAGAAGGCATATGATCAATTCAATCATGCTCCAATGTTGGTAGCAAATGTTGCCTTAACCAATTGGAGATTCTTGGAAAAACTAGGAATCACAGCTTACCAATGGAAAGGTGGATTTGGTTTTCATACAAACATAAGAAAACCCATGCATGTGGGTAAATATCAACCTGATCTTGATCCCAATAAACCAATTACATTAACTTTTTATGTTTCATTTGAAAAAACAAATCAAGGTTTGTCAGCTCAACAGCAATCAAGGATAGGTCAATATGAAATGCTAGGAAAAACTTATATGCAATATGAAAGAGAAATACGGCAACAAATGGTTAAATTATTCGGTGGATCTGGGTTTGATCCGAAAAATGATATAGCAGGGATTATTCTCAATAGGTGGGGTCATGCCTACGTTACGCCAACTCCTGGATTCTTTTACTCTCCAGATGGTGGCCCAGGATATTCACAAATCATAAAAAATCAACCATTTGGTAGAATTTCATTTGGTCATTCAGAATTACGAGGATATCAACATTGGGGTCCTGCTGCAGAAGAGGGCAGCAGAGCTGTAGATCAGCTTGTAGATTTTATATAGGTATTATATGAGATATTTATTGATAGCTTTTCTTCTCATACCAATTTCTACTTTTCCGCAAATAAAAAATACACAAGAAGCTCATATACTTATAGAGCAATATAAAAGTAATTACTCCAATAAAAATCTTAATTTATTAAGAAATGTATATAAAAAACATCTAAAATCTGCCAATTTTTCCATTGGAAAGGTTAAGCGTAATATTCCCTTTGGAGAGCATCCACTTCAAAAGCTGGATATTCACTACGATCAGTCTTATAAAGAAAAATCTCCAGTAATTATATTTATCCATGGCGGCGCATTTGTTAGGGGCGATAAAAGTGATTATGAAATATTTGATAATGTACTGAATTATTATGCTAGAAATGGTTTTACTGGTATTAATGCAAACTATAGATTAGCTCCTGAATTTAAATGGCCAAGTGGTGCAGAAGACATTGCAAGCATGATTCAATGGATAAAAACACATCATGAAGCACATAATCTTGATAGCAATAATATCTTCTTGATGGGTCATTCGGCAGGGGCGGCACATGTTGCAACGTATTCATTTAATGAAGAGATTCAGGTTAACTCTGGTGATGACGGTCTCAATGGAGCAATATTACTGTCTGGTGTTTATAAAAATAGCAGTGAAGAGTCAAAGAAAAACTACTATGGTTATAGTCAAAATAATATGCCAATCGAAAATATTGATGGTCGAAAAATACCGATGTTTATTATTGACGCAGAATACGACAAATTAAATACACAAATAGAATCAATCATATTGATAAGAGAGATATGTAGGATTCATAATAAATGCCCTCATCACAAACAAATTCCTCTTCATAACCATTATTCAATGATGTATCACTTTAATACACTTGATAATTCAATTGCGGAGGATATTCTTGTCTTTATGCGAAACAACATAAAGTAACTCATTATTATGAAGACCACTTTACATCGAGAATATTATGTTGATAGGGCATGGTTCGATGAAGAATCAAAAAATATTTTTCATAACGATTGGTTCTGTATAGGCAGACTTGAAGATTTTCATGTTGCTGGTGATTACAAATTGATTGATATTGCAGGGCAATCACTAATTATCTTAAGAGGGAGTGATGATAATGTCCGAGGATTTTATAATTTTTGCCGTCATCGTGGATGTGAACTTGTCGACACTAAAAACTTAATAAAAGAGGGTAATTTTAAACGTAGTATTAGATGTCCCTACCACTCTTGGACGTACGATTTAAATGGCAAGCTTTTAAATGCCCCTCATCTCGATATTGATAAAGAAGATAATGAATTTCACCTAAAACAAATATACTTGGAAAATTGGGGTGGATTTTTATTCATTAAAATTGGAAAAAAGGGTGATTCTTTTACAGCACATCTGCATGAAATCCCAAAACTGTTAGAAAGATACCCCCTTTGTGATTTAAAGTCAGAGATCAAAGTGACTTATGAGGTTAATTGCAACTGGAAGGTAATTCTCGAAAATTATAACGAATGTTATCACTGTGCAGGTGTGCATCCTGAGCTTTGTGAGATCGTCCCATCTTTTAGAAAAAATGGTGGATCTGATTTAGATTGGGATAAAGGTGTGCCTCATAAAAAGGGAGCAAATACTTTTACAATGTCAGGCACAACAAATAGAAAACCATTTCCAGGGTTGAATAAATATGAAAAAGAAAGGCATTTCGGTCAGGCGCTATATCCTAATCTTTTGATTAGCCTTGCTATGGATCATGTCGCAATTTTTATAATAAAACCGACCACTGAGAAAATAACAGAAATAGAGTTTAGAATCCTGTTTCATTCCGATGAAATATCCAATGATGATTTTGATCCATCAGATACTTTTGAGTTATGGGATATTACAAATAAACAAGATTGGGACATTTGTGAAAGAGTTCAAAGAGGAATGAGCTCAAAAGGGTTTGAACAAGGTTACTATGCAGAAATGGAAGATGAAAATTTAAATGTTAAAAACTACATAGAAACTAAATTAAATTTAAAAATATGACAAAATCCTTAACTATGAAAAGAAAAAAATTTAAATATTCGTTAATCACTAAACGCTACAAGTTGATCTAAGCCAATGATAAGTGAATTAATATTATTGATAGTGCAAGTAATTGCAGCTCTAGGTGTTATTGTTTCTGTAATTTATTTAGGCGTTCAAATAAAACAACAAAATGAAATTACAAAAGCGGAGTTCGGTCATTCTTTGACGAATAGAATGTATGAAAGATATTTTAATACTTCAAAGGACAATGAATTCAGCGCCTTCTTATCAAAGGATTGGTCAGATACTAAAAAATTAAACGATACTGAAAGATGGAGAATAGCTCTATATGTAAATATGGTTCTGGTCGATATATTTGATACTTATGATAAGGTAGAAAGAGATTTTGTTGATAAGTCACAACTTGATATGCGTATGCACATGTTGAAGCTTGGAACAATGAAGACAGATATAGCAAAAGTAACGTGGAATTACTGGAAAAAAACAAGAAGTCAGAATTTCATAGACTGGTTTGAAAAAGAAATTTATGACGAAGCCGTCTCAGAAGAGGGCTTTGATAAAAATATATTTAGTAATCTCAGAAGAAATTAATAGGAGTCACAATGAAGATATTAAAAAAACTGTTATTCGTAATTTATTTATTCGGAGCAAACATGCTTTATGCCCAGGAGTTTCAAGCTGGTGCGCCAATAAGTGCAATTGATGAATCAGGCGATAGAGTATTCACAACTGATAATGTAAAAGTTTATGGAAGTTTTTATTTTTCTGAGAGCTGCACATTTGATAGCGATAGAAATCTAATACTCGCCATGAATTCAGGGAAATTTAGAGCTGATGGCCCAAATGATGCATATGTTTCATTACTTAATCCAGATGGAAGTGTACATACTCCTAAATGGATTGGCGCAACACGAGATGGGTTAGAATTAAATGACCCTCTTGGCAGTGCTATTTCCGGAGGAAAGTTATATACGGTTGATATTGATTATCTAAGAATATTCGATTTAAGCTCTGGAAAGCCATTATCATCAATTAAGGTTGATGGTGCTACTGGCATGAATGGAATAGGTATAAGTAGTGATGGAACGGTTTATGCCTCGAATACAAGAAATCCGGAAGTTGTTTTTCAAATTAATCCTGACGGATCCTCAGTAATCTTTTCTGATGATGAATCACTGTCATTACCAAATGGTGTTGCAGTTGATAATGACGGAAATATTGTTGTTGTGAATATGGGAGACAATAAAGTAATTACATTTGATCAAAATGGAAATATCAAAAAAACAGAGTATGCTGCAGAGCCTGGCGGTGATGGTATTGTAATCATGGATGATGGAACAAAGTACGTAACAAGTGTAAGACATGGAAGTGTCTCAAAATT